>Ga0136600_1000175_pt1 | contig 34385 bp, 34 predicted proteins | sample AntRauMFilla2698_FD_104634 | JGI IMG/M metagenome (GOLD analysis project Ga0136600, IMG submission 104634) | Saline lake microbial communities from Rauer Islands, Antarctica - Metagenome Filla 2 #698 | ecosystem: Environmental > Aquatic > Non-marine Saline and Alkaline > Saline | place...
ATCGCCCGGGCGATCTCCGAGGACGATGACGCGCCCTTCCGAGCGGTGAGTGGCATCGGCCCGAAGACCGCGAAGCTCATCGTGGTGACGCTGGCCGGCAAGCTTCACGCGCCCTCCGCATTACCAGGTGGCGCCGAACCGACCGAGAAGGAGCGTGAGGCTGCCGCACCCCGCACAGCGTTGGTCGCGGCGTTGGCGGGGCTTGGCTGGCCCGAGCGCACAGCGATCGAAGCTGCGACGGCCGTAATCGCAGAGGCGGGCGAAGCCCCCTTGCCGGAACTCCCCGTTCTGTTGCGTCGCGCGCTCGCCCACCTCGGTCCGGCCCGCGATACCCGAGGAGGTCAGGCGCGATGAGCGACGCCGCGGTGCGTCCCGAGCCAGAATCGGACGCCGAACTCGCGTTCGAGGGCGCCCTTCGCCCGCAGAGTCTGGACGAGTTCGTCGGTCAGCAGAAGGTACGTCGACAATTGCAGCTGCTACTCGAGGCCGCGACGCTGCAGAACCGCAGCCCCGACCACATTCTGCTCGCAGGACCACCGGGACTCGGCAAGACGACGCTCGCCATGATCGTCGCCCATGAGGGGCAGCGCCCCCTTCGTATGACGAGTGGTCCGGCCATCCAGCACGCGGGGGATCTCGCCGCGGTGCTGTCGTCGCTTGTTCCGGGCGAGGTGCTGTTCATCGACGAAATTCACCGTATGGCCCGCTCGGCGGAGGAAATGCTCTATCTCGCGATGGAAGACTTCCGCGTCGACATCATGGTGGGGAAGGGTGCGGGAGCCACAAGCATTCCGCTCGAACTCGCGCCGTTTACCCTCGTGGGAGCCACGACGCGATCGGGCCTGCTGCCCAACCCCTTGCGCGACCGGTTCGGTTTCACCGCCCACCTCGAGTTCTATGAGCCGGAGGAGCTCTTGCGCGTCATCACACGCGCGGCCGCCCTATTGCGGTTCGAGATCGCCGAGGAGGCTCTGACCGAGATCTCCGGACGCTCGCGAGGCACGCCGCGCATTGCGAACCGGCTACTGAGGCGCGTACGTGACTTCGCCCTCGTGCACGGCGGCCCCGCCGACAGGGCCGCCGTCCGCGCGGCGCTCGAGCTCTACGACGTCGACGAGCAGGGATTGGATCGACTCGATCGGGCCGTCCTCACCGCGATTGTGGAGCGGTTTGCCGGAGGTCCCGTCGGCTTGTCGACGCTCGCAGTGTCGGTGGGGGAGGAAGCCGAGACGATCGAGGCGGTCGTGGAACCCTTCCTCGTGCGGACGGGCCTGTTGTCTCGAACGCCCCGCGGTCGAGTGGCGACGGCGAGTGCGTGGCGCCACTTGGGCCACCGGCCCGAGTCGACCATCCTCGATGACCTATAGTGGTCCGCAGGCCTCGGCGCAGCATCCGCATGCCCATTCGACGCTGACGGCGTCCCCGAGCCCATGAAATCCCTGAAAGGCGCCCTATTCCATGGATCCGTTGACCATTGTCATGCTGGCCATTCTGGCCCTGCTTATCTTCTTCATGATCCGCAACTCTCGGAAGCGTCGCGCCGACACCGAGGCGCTGCAAGACAAGATGCAGCCCGGTGCTGAAGTGATGACCAACTTTGGTTTGTTCGGCACGCTCGTCGAGATCGATGAGGAAACCAACATCGCGGTGCTCGAGACGGGGCCTGGCAGTACCGTTCGCGTGCACCGGCAGACTCTTGCGCGCGTGATCGAGGACGAGGTCGCGGAAGACGAGGTTGTCGAGGACGAGCTCGAGGCCGAGACTCACGAGGATCCCGCGGCAGGCCCCCGCATGAACGAGTCCAGCGTCGACCCCAAGAAGTCGACCGACTGATCTGACGGACGGCTGGTGAGCGCGGTGCGCGCTTCCTGTCGCATGCCCGCCGACCTGACCGAAGAAATGAGTACCTGAGGTGGCCCGAAGCACTCCCGAGCGGACAGCGATTCGCTCGCTCGTCTGGCTGCTCGTCATCATCGTGGCTCTGATCGCTGCGAACGGTGCGAGCGTTCTGTTCAACAACGGTCAGTGGACCCCGAAGCTCGCTCTCGATCTTGAGGGCGGTACGCAAATCATCTTGTCGCCGCAGCTCGCCTCGGGGGAGCAGGTCGACCAGGAGCAGCTCGACCAAGCGGTGGCGATCATTCGCCAGCGCGTGGATGCCGGTGGTGTGAGCGAGTCCGAGATCAACACGCAGGGCGGCGAAAACATCGTCGTGGGAATCCCCGGCGTGCCCGACCCGGCGACGATCGAGCGCATTCAGAGTTCTGCGAAGCTGGAGTTCCGGCCCGTCCTGCTCGCCGACCTCGCGTCGAATCAAACCTTGGACGACCCTTCTCTGGATGATTCCGCGGGCGAGGAGGGCGACGTCGGCGACGAGGCGGAGCAGAACGGCACCGACACCGGGGCCGCTGAGGAGCCGACCGAGAGCCCCACACCGACCGACGCGAGCGACCCCGCATGGATCACCGACGAGCTGCAGACCCAGTTCAACCAGTTCGACTGCTCGAGCCTCGACGTCGTGGGGGCCAACGTCGCTCCCGTCGACGAGCCGCTCGTGACGTGCGAGGTTGATTCGTCGATCAAGTACATTCTTGGCCCGGTCGAGGTCGAGGGCGAGTCGATTGCGGATGCTCGCTCAGGCCTCATCGCATCGGCGACGGGCGTCACCAGCAATGAGTGGGGCGTGTTCATCGACTTCAACGGCGAAGGCACGGCACAGTTCCGCGAGGTGACCGAGCGGCTCGTGAGCCTGGAGGGCATCCGCAACCAGTTCGCCATTGTTCTCGATGGTCGCGTCATCAGTGCACCGCGCACCATCGCCGCCATCACCGATGGCTCCCCGCAGATCAGCGGCAACTTCACGCAGGAGAGCGCGCAGATTCTTGCGGACCAGCTCAAGTTCGGTGCTCTGCCGCTCGGTTTCGAAGTGCAGAGCAGCGAGAACATCACGGCCACTCTCGGGCTGTCGCAGTTGCAGAGCGGCATCATCGCCGGCCTCATCGGTATCGCCCTCGTGATCGGGTACGCGCTCATTCAGTATCGGGCCCTGGGTGGCGTCATCATCGCGTCGCTCATCATCGCCGCGATCGTGACCTACTTGATCATCACCTATCTCTCCAACCAGCAGGGGTACCGTCTGTCACTCGCCGGTGTCGCGGGGCTGATCATCTCGATCGGTGTGATCGCAGACTCGTTCATCGTGTACTTCGAACGCATCCGCGATGAGTTGCGCGACGGCAGGCGTCTCGATGGCGCCGTGGAAGCTGGCTGGAAGCGCGCCTTCCGCACCATCTTGATCTCCGACGTCATCAACTTCATTGCCGCGGTGGTCCTCTTTGTTCTCGCCGTGGGTAACGTTCGCGGGTTCGCCTTCACGCTCGGCATCACGACCATCGTCGACCTCATCGTCGTCGCCCTCTTCACCTATCCCATGATGCAGCTGCTCGGACGGACCCAATTCTTCGGCAGCGGCCACCCGTTGAGCGGGCTCGACCCGAGGGCGCTCGGTGCGGTGTACCGGGGTCGTGCGCACTTCCGCCAACCAGAATCGGTCTCGGCGGTCAAGCGCGCGAGCAGCAGCCGCGAGGCGCAGCGTCGCCAAACAATTGCCGAGCGGAAGGCCGCGGAAGCCCGCGGCGAAGGAGAGGACGCGCGATGAGCATGCTCACCAGGGTCGGAAACGATCTCTACACCGGTGCCCGCTCGTTCGACTTCGTGGGCAAGCGAACGCTGTGGTACGCGATCGCTGCGGTCGTCATTGTGCTGGCGGTGGCCTTTACGGCGCTGCGCGGCGGCTTCGTCTTCGGTATCGAGTTTCGAGGGGGGTCTGAGTTTCGTGTCACGGGAAGCTCGGCTGCCATCGAGGGCACTGCTTCGGCGACGGCGATTGCCGTCGACGCGGTCGATGAGGTTGTCGCTGGGGCGAATCCCCGCGTGTCGATCGTGGGTACCGACTCGGTGCGTGTGCAGACCGAGCAGCTCACACCCGGTGAGACGGATGATCTCAGGGCTGCGCTCGCGGACGCGTATGGGGTGACGCTGGCGGACGTGTCGTCGTCGTTCATTGGCGCGACGTGGGGCGCGGACATTACGCGGCAGGCGCTCCTGGCCCTCGTGGTCTTCCTGTTCTTCGCGAGTCTCGTGATGGCCCTGTACTTCCGGACCTGGAAGATGGCGGTCGCTGCCATCGTCGCGCTCTTCCACGACCTCATCATTACGACGGGCGTGTACGGCGTGCTCGGGCTGGAGATCACGCCCGCCGCCGTCATCGGGTTCCTCACGATTTTGGGGTACTCGCTGTACGACACGGTCGTCGTCTTTGACAAGGTCCGCGAGAACACGAGTGAAGACGGCGCTGAGTCTCGACGCACCTTCGCAGAGTCCGTCAATTTGGCCGTCAACCAGACCCTCGTGCGATCGATCAACACCTCGGTCGTCGCGGTGCTCCCGACCGCAGCCATCCTCTTCATCGGCTCCCTGCTGCTCGGAGCAGGAACGCTGCGTGACATCGCGCTCGCACTGTTCATTGGAACCCTCGTGGGCACCTACTCGTCGATCTTCCTCGCCGCCCCGTTGTACGTGCACTTGCGCGAGAACGAACCAGAGGTCAAGAAGCAAGGCGCTCGTCAGAAGGCAGCGAGGCCGGAATCTGGCGCAGTGCGCTGATCTCGCATGGCGCTGACTCCCGGGTGCGCGCCGTAGAATCGTCGGTGGAGGACCGAGGATGACCGAGACGACGCAGCAGGGACCCGCTGTTCGCGCGCTCCTGCCACGGTTGTTTTCGCGGTCGCAACCGGCCGGCGGCCTGGAGAGGCTGGTCCGTACCGTTCGGCAACAGCACCCCAAAGCAGACGTGGCGCTCATTGAGCGTGCCTATAAAGCGGCGGAGCGCGCTCACGCGGGGCAGGCCCGCAAGAGCGGCGAGCCGTACATCACCCACCCGCTCGCGGTGGCGCAGATCCTGGCCGAGCTCGGCATCGGGGCCAAGACCATCGCGGCCGCTCTGTTGCACGACACGGTCGAGGACACGGCGTACTCGATCGATGAGCTTCGCGCTGAGTTCGGCGACGAGATCGCCATGCTCGTCGATGGCGTGACCAAGCTCGATCGAGTCAAATACGGCGACAGCGCTCAGGCTGAGACCGTTCGCAAGATGATCGTGGCGATGTCCAAAGACATCCGCGTCCTCATCGTCAAGCTTGCCGACCGGCTCCACAATGCCCGCACGTGGGGTTTCGTGCCTGCGGAGTCAGCTCGGCGCAAAGCGCAGGAAACGCTCGAGATCTACGCCCCGCTCGCTCATCGCCTGGGTATTCAGACGATCAAGTGGGAGCTGGAGGATCTCTCGTTCGCGGTGCTGTATCCCAAGATCTACGTCGAGATCGAAAGCCTCGTCAAGGGACGGACGCCGGAGCGGGAGGCCTTCGTGCAGCAGGTCATCGACGAGGTCAAGACAGATCTGCGTCAAGCGAAGATCAAGGGCGATGTGGTCGGTCGACCCAAGCAGTACTACTCGATCTATCAAAAGATGGTGAACCGAGGGCGCGACTTCGACGACATTTACGACCTGACCGGGGTTCGGATCCTGGTCGGGTCGATCCGCGACTGCTACGCGGTGCTGGGTGCCGTGCACGCGCGCTGGAGTCCGATGCCGGGGCGTTTCAAGGACTACATTGCGACGCCGAAGTTCAACCTCTACCAATCGCTGCACACCACCGTGTTCGGGCCGGGTGGTAGGCCCGTCGAACTGCAGATTCGCACGAGTGAAATGCATCAGCGGGCTGAGTTCGGCGTTGCCGCACACTGGAAATACAAAGAGCGAATGGCGGGATCATCGCGCAGCGACGTGGCTGCGGAGCGCTCAGATACCGACATGGCATGGCTCGCACACATCTCAGACTGGCAGGCCGAGACCAGCGACCCGACCGAATTCCTCGACAATCTTCGGTACGAGATCGGTGCCAAAGAGGTCTACGTCTTCACGCCCAAGGGAAGGGTCGTGGGCTTGCCCACGGGCGCCACCCCGGTTGATTTCGCGTATGCGGTGCACACCGAAATCGGGCACCGCACCATGGGAGCGAAGGTCAACGGGCGCCTCGTGCCGCTGGAGACCGTGCTCAATAGCGGTGATTCGGTGGAGGTCTTCACGTCGAAGAATCCCGACGCCGCGCCGAGCCAGGACTGGTTGACGTTCGTCACGAGCACTCGAGCGCGATCGAAGATCCGTCAGTGGTTCACCAAGGAGCGGCGCGACGAAGCCGTGGAGCAGGGCAAAGACTCCATCGCGCGCGCCATGCGCAAGCAGAATCTTCCGCTGCAGAGGCTCATGACACAAGAGTCGGTCGCTCAAGTGGCCCATCAATTGCGGTACGAGACCGTGGAAGCTCTGTATGCAGCGGTGGGGGAAGGGCATATCAGCACGCAGTCGGTGATCGAGAAGATTCTCTCGACTCTGCACGTCGAATCCGAGTCTGATGACGAGCCCTTCAGTGTTCCCTCTCGGGCAAGAAGCCCACTGCAGACGAGCGACTCAGGCGTTCTCGTCCGCGGTGCTCCCGATATTCTTGTCAAGCTCGCCAAGTGCTGCACGCCCGTGCCCCGGGACGCGATCGTCGGCTTCGTCACCCGCGGTCAAGGCGTCAGCGTGCACCGGGAGGATTGCACCAACGTGCAGTCCCTGCTCACGGAACCCGATCGCATGATTGACGTCGAGTGGGCGCCGACCTCCAAGAGCGTGTTCCTCGTGCAGGTGCAGGTGGAGGCGCTCGATCGGGGTGGGCTGCTGTCGGACGTGACGCGCGTGCTCACGGAGCACCACGTCAACATCCTGTCGGCGAGTGTCAACACGAACCGCGATCGGCTGGCGATCAGTAGGTTCGTCTTCGAGATGGGCGACACCACTCATTTGGACCGCGTCCTCAACGCGGTCCGCCGCATCGACGCCGTCTACGACGTCTACCGCGTGAGCAACGGCTGATTTTCCGCCGCCGCGCGTGCACACTCGAGGCGGGATCGTGCTCGGCGAAGGTGCGAGGCTGACGGTCGGCGATCCAGTGCCTCCGTCACGGCGTTGCCGTTGAGCTCGGCTCGAGGGGAGTGCGACCGAAAGGCTGAGGTCAGCAACGGGTCGATATCGGGCATGTCGTCGTGACGTGCCAGGTCGATGAGCGTGCGCAGGGGTGTCGTGACGCGCACGTTGCCGAGCTCTACGTACTCGTCGTCGTCGATCACGACTTCGCGGACCTGGAGCGCACGACGCAGGGTGGAGGGCACGCGATGTCGGCTGGAGACACAGCAGCAGAGGTGCGGGCACGGGCGCGCACTCCAGCCCCATACCCAGGCGGCACAGCGACCGGCAAGAACGAGTCGTGCATCGTGGCGCGGTGGTGACAGCGCCGACAGGCGCGCGTGGGCATCGAGGGGGAGATCGAGCGGGAGGAAACTGCCACCGAGGGGGAATAGTTCCCCATCGAGCGCGGCTGCCCGGAGCTCGACGGCGCTCAGGGGGCCGTGGGTGCGATCGCGCTCGGTGGTGTTAGTGCTGAGGGGCATCACGTCAGCAGTGTGACGCACGGCTCATGCTCGTGGCCATGGTGAGGCGGCACGGTGGAGGACCGCGAGACGTGCCGAGCTGTGGAGGGGGCGCTCTCAGCCGTCGACGGCCGCGAGCCATGCTCGACGGGCCTCGAGCGCTTCCGTGATCTCGACAACCTTGGGCTGGTCGTCTGCGGCGTGAGCAGCCGCCAGATCCGTCTCAAGACTCTCGATCGCGGATTCGAGTTGAGCGGCGAGACCTTCCGACCGCGCCTTCTTCTCGGGATTCGACGCGTTCCAATGCGCGTCCTCGAGCTTGCGCACCGCGGTCTCGATCGTGCGCAGCCGATCCTCGACGGTTTTCATCTGATCGCGGGGCACCTTGCCGATGGCGTCCCAGCGCTTCTGGAGATTCGTGAGCGTGTTGCGGGCAGCCTGACGATCCGTCGCAGTCAGCAGAGGTGCGGCTTCGTCGAGGATGGCGAGCTTCGCGGTCAGGTTGCCCTGAAATTCTTCGTTCTCGTGAGCATCCACTTCGGCCTTAGCGGCGTAGAGCTGGTCTCCCGCGGCCTTGAAGGAATCCCACAGGGCGTCGTCAACCTTCTTGCCCGCCCGACCGGCCTGCTTCCACTCGTCGAGGAGCCGTCGGTAGGCGGGGATACCCGCCATCCCTTGCGGGACAAGGGCCTCGGCGCGAGTGACGAGTTCTTGCTTGCGGTGGCGCGCATCCTTGTGCTCGGCGTCCAGGGAGGCGAAGAAAGCCCGACGATGCGTCTCGACCGTCGTGCGGGCGGTACGAAAACGCTTCCACAGCTCGTCCGCCTGCTTCTTGGGTAGACGGGGGCCGGTTTGTTGATGGTCTTTCCAGCGAGTGAAAAGAGCGTCCAGCTCGGCTGATGCCTGCTTCCACTGCACAGACTGCGGGTCCTTCGCAGCGAGCGCCTCGGCGGCGGTCACGATCGCCAGGCGCTCACTGATGGCGCTCTCGAGTGCCGCTGCCGCTTCAGCCTTCTGTTCGGCAGTGAGCTTCTCGACGGCAACAGTCAGGGCTGAGACTCGGGTTCGCAGCGACTCCAGGTCGCCGACCGCCGATGCCGTCTCGAGAGTGTCCGTCAGGGAGACGACAGTTTTGGCGACATCGGCCGCGGGTGCACCCCCGCGAGCGCGCTGTTCGAGAAGGCGCACTTGGCCGTCGAGTTCAGTGAACTTTCGCTCGAAGTAGGCGAGAGCCTCTTCGGGTGTGCCGTCGGGGTACTGGCCGACTGCGCGCTCCGTGCCGCGGTCGGTGACGAACACTGTGCCGCTGTCATCGACGCGTCCCCATCGGGTGTCACCATTGTCAGTCACGTGGATCTCATCCTCTGTCGCTTCGACCCGCGGCGGTGCCTGCCACGGGTTTTTCAGCATATTCCACCGCCGCCACTGCCGAACCGGTCTCAGCGACACCGACCATGATCGCTACTCGATCGTGATGCTCGTGATCGTGGTCGCGACCGCGGGCCGGCCATCCGGAACACCGCCTTCTGCACCGGCGTCGACGACGTCAGTGATCAGGCCCTCGAGTCCGCCCGTCACGCGGCCCAGCACGGTGTAGCCACCGGCCGCGTCAGACGGGATGGTGGAGTCGTCGTACACGATGAAGAACTGACTGCCCATGCTCGAGCCATCGCCGCCCTGGCGCGCCATCGCCAGAGTGCCGGCGGCGTACACGTCATCGGCCGGCGCATTCTCGATGGGTCCGAATCGGTAGTCCGGCCCTCCCGAGCCATCGCCGGCCGGGTCGCCGCACTGCAGGACGAAGATTCCCTCGGTGGTGAGGCGATGGCACGACAGGCCGGTGAAGAAGTCCTGTGCGGCGAGCGTCACGAACGAGGCGACCGCCTGCGGCGCGGCCGCGCCGTCGAGTTCAATGTCGAGCACCAGTTGCTCGTTCAGGGTGAGGGACCCGCTCCACGTGCGGAACTCGCTGAGCTCCGGCGAGGGTGGTGCGGCCGCGGGGGGCAGGCTCGGGGCGATCGTGGGGTCGACCGTGGGGGTTGCGCTGGGGTCGGGCGCACCCGGTCCGGCGAAGTAGGCCAACTGTGCCGTCGTGGCGAGCGCTGCGACGACGATGAGTCCGATCACCGCGATGACGTTGTCGCGCCGGCGACGAGAGACCTTGGTAGCGTGCACGGTCTGGCGCGCCTGATACTGACGCAGTCTCTCCCGCACTTCACGGTCTCTACTGGAGCTGGTTGCCACTGTGCTTCCTTACCTCTTCGCTGCGGTCGGCGCCGACGTCGTGGCACCAAAGTGAACTCTAGTCGAGCGCTTCCGCGGCCCCGCGACGCCCGCCCGGCCGGCAGGGTGCCGATAGCATCGCAGCCATGGATGCACAGCCGGGGCTCGGCTCGAGCGCGGTTCCTCTCGCTGTTCGAATGCGGCCGACAAGCCTGAGCGAGGTGGCGGGACAGGGGCACCTTCTGGCACCCGGATCTCCCCTCGTGAGTCTGGCCAGCGACGATGAGACGCGTTCGCCCAGCGCGGTGTCCGTGATCCTGTGGGGACCGCCGGGCACGGGCAAGACGACCCTTGCCCAGGCCATCGCCCGTAGTTCGGGTCGGAGGTTCGTCGAGCTCTCGGCGGTGACCGCGGGCGTGCGCGACGTGCGCGAGGTCATGGAGCGCGCACTGGCCGATCGTGACCTCTACGGCTCATCGACGGTCTTGTTTCTCGACGAGATCCATCGATTCTCCAAGGCCCAACAGGACGCACTGTTGCCCGGTGTTGAAAACGGCTGGGTGATCCTCATCGCCGCGACGACGGAGAATCCGTCGTTCTCGGTCATTGCGCCGCTCTTGAGCCGCAGTCTGCTGTTGACCCTGTCGGCTCTGTCGGACGAGGATCTCGGAATCCTCGTGGATCGCGCCGTGGAGGATCCACGGGGGCTTGCAGGCTCGATCGAGCTGCAGCCCGCGGCGCGGGAAGCGATCGTGCGTCTCGCCTCGGGGGATGCCCGGCGGGCGCTCACGGCGCTTGAAGCCGCTGCGCAGTCGGCGACCGCAGGTGCACCGAGTGACGGCGCGCATCCCGTCGTGACTGCCGAGATCGTCGCCGCCGCGGTCGACCGCGCTCTGCTGCGCTACGACAAGCAGGGCGATGAGCACTACGACGTCATCAGCGCCTTCATCAAGTCGATCCGGGGCAGCGATCCCGATGCCGCACTGCACTATTTGGCGCGCATGATCGAGGCGGGAGAGGATCCGCGGTTCCTCGCCCGGCGCATCATCATCTCGGCGGCCGAAGACATTGGGATGGCCGACCCGCAAGCCCTCCCGATCGCGATCGCGGCGGCCCAGGCGGTGCAACTCATTGGCATGCCAGAGGCGCGGATCCCACTCGCGGAGGCGGTTGTCTACCTCGCCACGGCGCCCAAATCGAACGCCGCTTATCGGGGCATCGACGAGGCGATCGCGGACGTGCGTTCGGGGGCGATCGGACGCGTGCCTGCGCCGCTGCGGGATGCCCACTATCCCGGGGCGAAGCGACTCGGCCATGGACAGGGCTATCGGTACCCGCACGATGAGCCGATCGGCGTCGTCGAGCAGCAGTACCTGCCCGACCCGCTCGTTGCTCGGGAGTACTACCGACCTACCGAGCGCGGCCACGAGCGGGAGGTGGCGGCTCGGCTCGCACGGCTGCGCGCCATCACCCGCGGGGAGAAGCCCGCAGACTGAGCTCTGCTAAGCTTGCGCGGCCCGTCAGATATGGGCACACCCTCCCTCGTAGCTTCCACCGGATCGCCTCGGCGTGCGTTCGGACCGGACGGAGCGGTGTACGTCCGTGAGTCGTTGAAATCCTCGACCACGCCCAGGGAAGGACACCGTGTCTACTAAGTCACGCACTCGCAGCAAAACCCGACTCTCTCGTGCCCTCGGAATCGCTCTGACTCCGAAGGCTGCCAAGTACCTCGAGAAGCGCCCCTACGCTCCCGGTGAGCACGGCCGCACCAAGCGCAAGACAGACAGCGACTACGCCGTGCGTCTGCGCGAGAAGCAGCGCTTGCGCGCCCAGTACGGCATTCGCGAAGCTCAGCTCAAGATCGCGTTCAACGAGGCCCGCCGCTCTGCCGGCCTGACCGGTGAGAACCTCGTGGAGCTGCTGGAGATGCGCCTGGATGCCCTCATCGTGCGGTCCGGTTTCGCCCGCACGACCGCGCAGGCGCGTCAGATGGTCGTGCACCGTCACATCCTCGTCGACGGCCAGCTCGTCGACCGCCCGTCGTTCCGAGTGAAGCCGGGCCAGTTGATGCACGTCAAGCCACGCAGCGAGGGCATGGAGCCGTTCCAGGTCGCGGCTGCTGGTGGCCACGTGGACGTTCTGCCCAAGGTGCCCGGGTACCTCGAGGTCGAGCTCGACAAGCTTCAGGCTCGGCTCCTCCGTCGCCCGAAGCGTGCAGAAGTGCCCGTGACGTGCGAGGTTCAGCTCGTCGTCGAGTACTACGCAGCGCGCTAACCGACCCGCGAGTTGTCTGACGGGGATCCGGCCGCGGCCGGATCCCCGTTTTTCGTCTCTCGAGCCCCGCTAGGCTGGGCCGTGTCCGCTACCGCGGATCTGACCCGTCCCCCCTCCATTCCAGGCAACCTCCATTCCATACAAGGGAGAAACCCCATGAAGAACATCGTTTGGCTCGTCGTCGGCGTGGCCGCAGGTTTCGTCGCTGCCCACCAGGTCTCCAAGACCCCCCAGGGCAAGCAATTCTTCGACGACGTTGATGAGAAGGCACGCGAGTTCGGTTCGGCCGTGGCGGAAGGCTACAAGCAGCGGGAGGCGGAGCTGCGCGCAGCGGTCGCCGAGGCGGAAGACACCATCGCCGACCTCACCAACCGACTCAAGTAGCAGGCCGGGCGCACGCGCCCGAGCCCCCGACATTCAGGATCCCCTCCATGCAGACCGCCGACATCCAACGCCGGTGGCTCGACTTCTTCGGAAGCCGTGGTCACACCGTCGTGCCCTCCGCGTCGCTCATTGCCGACGATCCGACGGTCATGTTCACGATCGCGGGTATGGTGCCGTTCATTCCGTACCTGACGGGCGTGGTTCCCGCGCCATACGCGCGCGCCACGAGCGTGCAGAAGTGCATCAGGACGAATGACATCGAGGAGGTCGGCAAGACCACGCGTCACGGCACGTTCTTTCAGATGAACGGCAACTTCTCGTTCGGTGACTACTTCAAGGCCGGTGCGATCGAGTACGCGTGGGAACTGCTCACGCTGCCCGAGGCGCAGGGCGGGCTCGGATTCGCGGAGAAGGACCTGTGGGTCACCGTCTACGAGGAAGACGACGAGGCCCGGCGTCTGTGGAAGAGCATCGCGGGTCTGCCCGACGAGCGCATCCAGAACATGGGCAAGGAAGACAACTACTGGTCGACCGGCCAGCCCGGCCCTGCCGGCCCGTGCTCAGAGATTTATTTCGACCGTGGCCCCGCCTACGGCCCCGAGGGTGGCCCAGCCGTCGATGACACGCGATACATCGAGATCTGGAATCTCGTGTTCATGCAGTACGCGATCGACCAGGTGACCTCCAAGACGGAGTTTCGGATTCTGGGCGAGTTGCCCAACAAGAACATCGACACCGGTATGGGCATGGAGCGCGTCGCCTTCCTCAAGCAGGGCGTCGAGAACATGTACGAGATCGATCAAGTGCGCCCCGTCCTTGACGCGGCCGCGACGCTCTCCGGACGCCGCTACGGCGCGAACCCCGACGACGATGTGCGCATGCGCGTCATTGCCGATCACGTGCGGTCCTCCCTCATGCTCATGACCGATGGCGTGGCGCCCGGCAACGAGGGTCGCGGCTACATCCTGCGGCGGCTCATGCGTCGCAGCATTCGCGCGATGCGCCTGCTCGGCGTCGATGCGCCGAGCTTCGACGTGCTGTTCGGCGCCTCGCGCGACGCGATGAGCACCGCCTACCCGGACGTCGCCGAAAACTACGACCGCGTCTCACGCCTCGCTCTGGGCGAAGAAGAGGCCTTCTTGCGCACGCTCACGGCGGGAACGAGCATCCTCGATCTCGCCGTTCAGCGCACCACGACGGAGGGCGGGGGCGTGCTCGCGGGCGACACCGCGTTCCAACTGCACGACACCTTCGGCTTTCCCATCGATCTGACCCTGGAAATGGCCGACGAGGCCGGGCTCACGGTCGATCGCGCGGCCTTCGACCGACTCATGGCCGAGCAGCGCACGCGCGCAAAGGCCGATGCGAAGTCGAAGAAGGCCGTGCTCGCCGACGTCTCGGTGTACGGAGAGTTCCGTGCCCACGGTGAGACGACGTTCCTCGGCTACGACGAGCTAGACGCTGACACGACCGTGCTGGGCGTCATCGTGGACGGCCAGAGCGTGCCCGTCGCGCACGCCGGTGACCTCGCCGAAGTGATTCTCGCCGAAACGACCCTCTACGCCGAGTCTGGCGGTCAGGAATCCGATGCGGGCTCGATCGTCGGCCCTGGGTATGACCTTGAGGTGCTCGACGTTCAGCGCCCGATCGCGGGCCTCGTCAGCCATCGCGTGACGGTGCGCAGCGGCGAGGTGCACGTGGGGCAGTCCGCCACGACGCAGGTCGACCCGCAGTGGCGCCGCGCCGCGACGCAAGCCCACTCGGCCACGCACGTGATCCACGCCGCGCTGCGACAGACCCTCGGCGATGACGCTCACCAGTCGGGTTCGTACAACAAGGCGGGGTATATGCGCCTCGACTTCAGTTGGAACCAGGCCTTGAGCGCCGCGACGCGGAGCGAGCTGGAAGAGATCAGCAACATCGCGGTGCGCGACAACCTGCCGGTCTCCACTCGCGTCATGGGCCTCGACGAGGCGAAATCCCTGGGTGCGATGGCCCTGTTCGGCGAGAAGTACGGCGATCAGGTGCGCGTTGTCGACATCGGCGGCCCGTGGTCACGCGAGCTGTGTGCGGGCACGCACGTGGCGAGTTCCGCCGAAATCGGCATGATCAGCCTCGTGAGCGAATCCTCCGTGGGGTCGAGCAATCGCCGAGTCGAAGCTCTCGTCGGGCTCGACGCCTTTCGGGAGTTCGCGACCGAGCGGGCGATCGTCTCCCAGCTGACGAGCACACTCAAGACCCCGAGGGATCAACTGCCCGATCGCATCGCTGAGCTCACCGCGCAGCTCAAGACGGCCGAGAAGCGCATCGCCCAGATCGAGGCGAGCAAGCTCAGCGAGCGGATTCCCGCTCTCGTGGAGGCAGCGACCCCCCTCGGCTCTGTCACGGCGATCATCGAGAACCTGGGCACCGTCGGCTCCGCCGACGAGGTGCGCACGCTCGCGACCGCCGTGCGCAGCAGAGTCATGGACTCCGCCGCAGTGGTCGTGCTCGCCGCCGAGACGGGCGGCAAAGCGACCGTCATCGTCGCGACGACGCCGGCCGCCCGCGAGACCGGCGCGAAGGCGGGCGCCCTTGCCCGCATCGCGTCGACCGTGCTCGGCGGCGGCGGTGGCGGCAAGGACGACCTCGCTCAGGGCGGAGGGGCGGACCCCGGAGCGATCGGGGCTGCGCTCGAGGCCGTCGCACGCGAGCTGCGCGCCTGACCATGCGCTCGGGTGTGCGGCTCGGCGTCGACGTGGGGCGCGCACGCATCGGCGTCTCCCGCAGCGACCTGCACGGCATGCTCGCGACCCCCGTCGAGACACTCGCGCGGCGCAGCGACTACCGCTCGAGCATCCGGCACATCGTCGCCGACACGGGGGCGACAGAGATTATTGTCGGGTTGCCTCTCTCGCTGAGTGGTGCGGAGACCGCGTCGACGGCGGACGCGCGCGCGGTCGCCCGTGAGCTGGCGGTCGAACTCGGGCTGGCGGTGCGCCTCGTTGATGAACGCCTGACCACGGTGACGGCTGCCCGCTCCCTACGCCAGGCGGGCCGCACCGCTCGGAACTCTCGCTCCGTCGTCGATCAGGTGGCCGCTGTTATTCTTTTGCAACACGCTCTCGACCACGAGCGCGCCAGCGGCACTCCGCCCGGCGAGCTCGTCGAGCCGGACGAAGGACACCCCGTAAAGTGACCGAGAACGACGACAGCTGGGACGAGATCTTTCGTCCGAAGGGTGACGAGGGGTCGTCTGCGGCGCGTCGGTCAGCGTCCACCACGACGGCGGATGACGCAGCGCCCCTGTCTCGCCGCGCGGCGCGTGACGCCCGTGGGCGCGCCGCCACACCGCGGACTCGGCGTCGTCGCTGGCCGTGGGTTCTCAGTATCCTGCTCGTCGTGCTGCTCGCCGGCACGGGCGGGGGAGCCTGGTTCGTGTGGGCCAACTACGAGCCTCAGGTGCGCGAGCTTCTGGGCTGGGAGCTGCCCAACGACTACGAGGGCACGGGCAACGGCACCGAGGTTCTCGTCACGATTTACAGCGGCGAGATCGGTTCCGATGTGGCGGATTCGCTTGTGGAGCAGGGCGTCACGATGACGTTCGAAGCGTTCTACGATCTGCTGCTCGCGGACTCGTCGATCTCCTTTATTCCCGGGACCTACAGTCTCGAGGAGGAGATGTCCGCGCAGTCAGCGCTGGATGCCCTTCTCGACCCGGGCAACAAGATCGAGTTGAGCGCCACCGTGCGCGAGGGCTTGCGGGCCGGAGAGGTGATCGAGGCGCTGTCGGCCGGCACCGGCATTCCCCTCGGCGACTACGAGGCCGCGATCGCGGACACCTCGCTGTATGGCATCCCCGAGGTTGCCCCGAACATCGAGGGATACCTGTTCCCGGCCACCTACCGGTTCGAGCCGGGCATGACGGCCGAGGATCACGTGCGCACCCTCGTAGAGGAAATGTTCCGGAGGCTGGACGCCGCCGGCGTGGCCGAAGAGGACCGCCACACGGTGCTCACCAAGGCCTCGCTCATCCAGCGTGAGGCTCGCCTGTCGGAGGACTTCTATCGAGTGTCGAGGGTCATCGAGAATCGCCTCGAAGACGACTCACTGCTGCAGTTCGACTCAGCTACTCAATACGGGACGGGTGACACGGGCTCGGTGTGGTCGAGCGGAGAGGCGCTCGGCGCAGACAACCCCTACAACACGTATGTGAATCCTGGACTGCCGATCGGGCCGATCGCGGCGCCGGGCGACGTGGCGATCGACGCGGTGCTCAATCCCGCAGAGGGCGACTGGTTCTACTTCGTGACGATCAACCTCGCGACGGGGGAGACGAAGTTCTCGGAGACGCTCGCGCAGCACGAAGCCGGCGTTGCGGAGTTGCGAGCGTGGTGTCGGGCGAGCGAGGAAAACCGCGCTTTCTGTGCGTGAGCGCCGCCTCGCCGTCCTCGGCCACCCCGTAGCGCACTCCCTGTCGCCGACCCTCCACGCGGCGGCGTACCGAATGCTCGGCCTCGAGTGGAGCTACGGGCGCGTCGACGTGCGCGAGCATGAACTGGCGGGCTTTCTCGACGGCGTGGACGGCTCGTGGCGCGGGTTCTCGGCCACCATGCCGCTCAAGGAGGAGTTGGCTCGGATGGGGGACGGGGATCGCGAGGTCGCGCTCACGGGAGCCGCCAACACCGTGCTGCTCGCCGACGACGGTCGGCGACTGCTGCGCAACACGGATGTCTACGGCGTGGAGCGGGCTCTGCGCGACGCCGGGCTCGTGAGCGCGGAGCATGCCGTCATCGTCGGCGCGGGCGCGACGGCGCGATCCGTGCTCGTGGCGCTCGAGAGGTGTGGCGCTCGCGCGGTCACGGTCGTCGTGCGCGACCCGGCCCGCGCGAGGGGCGCTCGCGATCTTGCCGACGAGCTCGGGTTGGAGTTCGACGTCGTCGAGCTCGGCGATCTGGCGTCGGTCGTGGATGCGACGGACGTCGTGGCGTGGACCCTGCCCAATGGTGTTCCCGTGGAGACCGATCTTCCACTCGCGGCGCGTGAGAGGGCCGTTGCGCTCGACGTGACGTATCACCCGTGGCCTGGACCACTCGCGGCTCAGTGGCTCGAGGTGGGCGGTCGCGTGGCGTCGGGCCGCGACATGCTGCTGCATCAGGCGGTGCGTCAAGTGCGGTTCTTCGTCTCCGGTCAGACCGAGGTCGCACTTGAGCAGGAGGCGGCAGTGGAGGCGGCGATGGCCGCCGCGCTCGTGAAAGACTAGGAGCATGTTGCGCTGGTTGACCGCCGGGGAATCCCACGGCCCCGAACTGATTGCTGTCCTCGAGGGACTGCCCGCGGGCGTTCCTGTTCTCCGCGAGGCTATTCAGGCCGACCTCCAACGCCGCAAACTCGGCTACGGCCGCGGTGCGCGCATGAAGTTCGAGCAAGACGAACTCTCGATCTCCGGTGGCGTGCGTCATGGCGTGAGCATGGGCAGCCCCGTTGCTCTGCGCATTGGCAACACTGAGTGGCCCAAGTGGACGACCATCATGAGCCCAGACCCGGTCGACCCCGCCGAGCTCACGGGTGCGCGGGGTGCCCCGCTGACACGCCCGCGACCGGGCCACGCCGACCTAGTCGGGATGCAGAAGTACGGCTTTGACGAGTCGCGCCCCGTGCTCGAGCGTGCGAGCGCTCGGGAGACGGCGGCTCGTGTGGCGCTCGGCGCCGTCGCGCGTGCCTTTCTTGGCGAACTGGGCATCCGACTGGTCTCGCACACACTGAGCATCGGCCCCGTTCGGGTTCCCGAGGATGCCCCGCTCCCGCATCCCGACGATGTCGAGCGTCTCGACGCCGACCCGTTGCGGTGCCTCCACAGTGACACGAGTGCCCGCATGGTCGAGGAGGTCGACGCGGCACACAAGGAGGGCGACACCCTCGGCGGCGTCGTGGAGGTTCTCGCCTACGGTCTGCCACCGGGTCTCGGGTCTTACGTGCACTGGGATCGACGGCTCGATGCGCGACTGGCGGCCGCCATCATGGGCATTCAAGCGATCAAGGGCGTCGAAGTAGGTGACGGGTTTGAGACGACCCGACGTCGGGGTTCGGCCGCGCACGATGAACTGGTACTCGAGAACGGGGTGATCCACCGCGAGAGCGACCGTGCCGGGGGGATCGAGGGCGGCATGAGCACCGGGGGAGTGCTACGCGTGCGGGCGGGCATGAAGCCCATCGCGACCGTGCCCCATGCTCTGCGCACGATCGACACGGCGACGGGGGAGGCCGCTGCTGCCCACCACCAGCGCTCGGACGTGTGCGCGGTGCCCGCCTCCGGTGTTGTGGCCGAGGCGATGGTCGCCCTCGTGCTGGCGGAGGCCGTCACCGAGAAGTTCGGTGGCGACTCGATCGCCGAGACCCGCCGCAATGTGGATGCGTACCTTGCCGCGATTCCCCCGACCCTGACGAGCGCGGTCGACGACGGCCGTGCCTGACCGCGAGGAGGCCGTGTCCCCTCCCGCCGGCTCACCGCTCGCGGTGTTCATCGGGCCGCCGGCCGCGGGAAAAACGCGACTGGGTAAGCGCGTCGCGCGCATCCTGTCTGTACCGTTCATCGATACCGACACGCGCATTGTCGCGGAGCACGGACCGATCTCGGAGATCTTCGCCCACGAGGGAGAAGCGGTGTTTCGCCAGCGGGAGGCGGACGTCGTCGCCGAGGCACTCCGTGAAAATGCCATCGTGACCCTCGGAGGCGGTGCGGTCATGACGCCCGAGGTTGCCGACGCCCTGGAGCCCCTGCCCGTCGTGCTCCTCACGGTCTCGGCCGAGGCCGTAGAAGCTCGACTGGGTGGCGGGAAGCGACCCCTGCTGACCGGCGGCCTTGCCGCATGGTCGGCTCTCGTGGAATCGCGAATGCCCGTGTACGAGTCTCTTGCGACAGCGCGGTGGGACACCTCACTGCGGCCACTGGCGCAGATCGCCGAGGAGATCGCGACGTGGGTGCGAACCCTGCCCCGTAGCGGCCCCACCACTGCGGGAGGAGAGTCATGACCGCGCCCACAGCCATCCCCGTGACGGGGGGAGCCGCGTACGACGTACTGGTGGGCCGTGGCCTGCTCGCGGGACTGCCGGATCACCTCCCGCCCTCGGCCGCGAAGATGCTCATCGTGCACGCGCCGACCCTGGGTGCCGTGGCCGAGGGGCTGCGTGACGCGCTGGCCGGACGCATTGAGGTGCTCCTCGCCGAGGTGCCGGACGCAGAAGCGGCGAAGCGTGTGGAAGTGGCCGCGTTCTGCTGGCAAGTGATGGGGCAGACCGATTTCACCCGCACCGATGTCGTGGTTGGCCTCGGCGGCGGTGCGACGACCGATCTTGCAGGCTTCGTCGCGGCGACGTGGCTGCGGGGCGTACCGCTCATCCAGATTCCCACGACCGTGTTGGGAATGGTGGATGCGGCGGTCGGGGGCAAGACGGGCATCAACACCGCCGAGGGCAAGAACCTCGTGGGTGCGTTTTATGCACCGCGCGTCGTGCTCGCCGATCTGGAGCTCTTGGAAACCCTGCCGCAGAACGAGATCTTGGCCGGATTCGCGGAGGTCGCGAAGTGCGGATTCATCGCAGACGACGTGATCCTCGACTTGCTCGAGGCAGACATCACGGCCGCGACAGACCCCGGCACCGCGGTCTTTCGCGAGCTCGTCGAGCGTGCGATCCGGGTCAAGGCTCGAGTGGTGAGCGAGGATTTCACCGAACAGGGCCAGCGCGAGATTCTCAACTACGGTCACACGCTCGGGCACGCGATCGAACACGCTGAGCGGTATCGCTGGCGCCACGGCGCGGCCATTGCGATTGGCATGGTCTACGCCGCGGAGCTTGCCCACCTCGCGGGGTCGCTCAGCGCCGAGGTGGTGGACCGACACCGGCGCATTCTGGCCTCCCTCACCCTGCCGACGGGCTACCCGCTCGGGCGGTGGAAGACGCTCCTGGCCACCATGCAGCGCGACAAGAAGGCGCGCGCCGGGATGCTGCGCTTCATCGTGCTCGATGACATCGGCAGGCCTCGCGTCCTCAACGGCACGGACGAGTCGATGCTGTTCGCCGCCTACCAGGAGGTGGGGGAGTGACCCTGCTCGCTAGGCTGAGCGCATGACCGACACGCGCACGGTGCTCGTGCTCAACGGCCCGAACCTCAACCGGCTCGGCTCCCGCGAACCTGAGATCTACGGCACGGGCACTCTCGACGATCTGCGCGCCGAGCTCGCCGCGCACGCCGAGGGCGCCGTGATCGATCTGCGTCAGTCCAACGACGAGGCCGAGCTCATCGGCTGGCTGCACGAGGCGGTGGATGCCCGTACCCCCGTCATTCTGAATCCCGCAGCCTTCACGCACTACTCCTACGCCTTGCGCGACGCCGTCGCGCTCGTCACCGAGACGGGCGTGCTCGTGATCGAAGTCCACTTGTCGAACCCGCACGCGCGTGAAGAGTTTCGCCACACGAGCGTCATCAGTGCCGTCGCGTCGGGAGTCATCGCGGGTTTCGGCACGGGGTCCTACGTGCTCGCGCTGCAGCAGATTCTGCGCTCACCGTAGCCGCGCACTAGACTCACCCGGCGGCGCGCCCCCTTTTCTCACCTTCTCACCGCCCTCTTTTCTGACAGATCGGACACGGACCACACTCATGGCGACGACGAACGACATCAAGAACGGCAGCGTGCTCAACCTCGACGGGCAGCTGTGGGCGGTCATCGAGTTTCAGCACGTCAAGCCCGGCAAGGGTGGCGCTTTCGTGCGGACCAAGCTCAAGAACGTCACGAGCGGCAAGGTGGTGGATAAGACCTTCAACGCGGGAACGAAGATCGATTTTGCCAACGTCGATCGCCGCGACTACCAGTACTTGTACCGGGACGGCGCTGACTTCGTCTTCATGGACACGACCGACTACGACCAGGTCACGGTGCCCGGGCCCGTGGTCGGCGACGCCGTGAACTTCATGCTCGAGAACCAGCAGGTCACGATTGCCATGCATGACGGCTCGCCGCTCTACCTGGATCTGCCTGCGTCTGTCGTGCTCGAGGTGACCTACACCGAGCCCGGCCTGCAAGGTGACCGCTCGACGGGTGGCACCAAGCCCGCCACGCTCGAAACGGGCTACGAGATGCAGGTGCCGCTCTTTCTCGAGACCGGCACGAAGGTCAAGGTAGACACCCGTTCAGGTGACTACCTGGGCCGCGTGAACGAGTAGAAGCGTGGGGGCCCGGACCAAGGCGCGCAAGCGCGCCTTGGACATGCTGTACGTCGCGGACGTGCGCCACGTTCCGCTGCAGGACGTTCTCGACGAGGAATCGCGTCGGGCCGCCGTGCAGCCCCAGCGTGCCTCGAGTTGGCCCTACGCGGAAGAGATCGTGCGGGGTGTCATCGAGCACTTGCCCGAGATCGACGTCGAAATTGCCAGCCATGCCGTCGGGTGGTCTCTCGCCCGCATGCCGGTCGTTGATCGTGCGATCCTCCGCCTCGCCGCGTGGGAGCTTCGAGAGAACGAACTCGTGCCCACCGCCGTCGTGATCGCCGAGGCGATCGAGTTTGCGAACTCGCTCTCGACCGAGGAATCTGCCTCGTTCGTCAACGGGGTACTGGGTGCCATCGCGGAGGCCGCCCGGCCGTGAGTGCCGGACTCCTGATCCTCGACTTCGACGGCACCGTGTGTCTCGGCGACGCTCCGGTGCTCGCCTATGCGCGCGCCGTCGCACGATCGCTCGGGGATCCGGAGTCGGGCATCCTGACACCGCTCTCGCTCTTTCTCGAGGGAGCGCAGGACGGGCCGTTCGCAGGATGCGCCGACGGATACAGCGCCGTCGCGCAGTGGGGGCGGCGTTACGGCCTCGACGATCATGCGATGAGCGCCGCCTATCGAGAGTCGCGCGTCGCTCTCGATGCTGGTGAGCTGTCGGTGGCGACGCCGCCCGGAATCGGAGAGTTCCTCGCCGGCTTTCAGGACTGGGATCGGGTGCTCGTGACCAACGCTCCTCGCGAGGGCACCGTTAAGCTCGTCACTCGACTCGGCCTGACGCCGTTCATCGATCGCGTCATCGGAGACGCGCGCAAGCCGGAGGGCCTTCGGACTCTCATTGCGGCGGGTGGGGAGCTCGATCTGGCGCGGTGGGAGCGAGCGCTCTCGATCGGCGACATCTGGCGTAACGATCTCGAGCCGGTCGCCGATCGGGCAACGACGGCGCTCATCGAGCGCCACGCCCAGCCCGGTGCGCGACCCGCGCTGCGCGCCCCGCTCATCAGCCAGCTTTTCGCGCCGCTCGCTCATTGGCGCAACTCAGGCCAGACCCCCGCGTGAACAACGCGTAAATTTCGCGCGCAAACCTCGCCATTGCTGGTCAAGACTCTCCGGGGCGTCGTACGGTCGAGGAGTGGCGACGCCCACGACGGTGTCACTGCGCCACCATTCCCACACCAAGAGGAGTCCACTGTGAAGACCACTACCCGCCGCTGGGGCGCTATTGCCGCCGCATCGGCACTCGCGCTGAGCCTGGCCGCCTGCGCACCCACCGCTGAGGAGCCCGCCGAGGACGGCGCCTCGAGTGACGCGCCCGAGGAGCTCGTGCTCGGTCTCGTGCCTTCCCAGGAGGTCGACCAGCTCGTCCTCGACGCCGAGGTTCTCGGCGACCTGCTGAGCGAGGAGCTCGGCATTCCCGTGCGCGCCGAGGTGACCGACAGCTACAACGCCCTCGTGGTCGCGATGCAGTCCGACCAGGCCCAGATCGGTATGTTCGGCCCGATCGCGCTCGTGCAGGCCGCTGATCAGGCCGGGGCGATCCCGGTTCTGCAGTCGGTTCGGTTCGGATCGAGCACGTACGTCACGCAGTGGTTCACCAACGACCCCGACCGCTTCTGCGAGACCGAGGTCGTCGTCGATGAGGACGGCTTCTCGTTCTGCAACGGCACGGAAGCCGCAGACGGTGGCCCGGTCGGCGAGAGCGCACTGGCCAAGATCACGCAGGACGAGGCCATCTCGTTCGTCGACGAAGGCTCGGCCTCGGGGTACTACTACCCCGCGACCCAGCTCGAAGAGGCGGGGCTCGACCCCTTCGCGCTCAGCGGATCGTTCTTCGCCGGTGGGCACCCGAACTCGGTGCTCTCCGTGGCCCGCGGTGACGCGGCCGTCGGCGTGAGCTTCAATGACGCGCGCGGCAACGTCGTCGAGGAACTGCCCACCGTCGGTACCGACGTCACCGTGTTCGCCTACTCGACCAACATCCCCAACGACGGCGTTGCGCTCAGCAGCAGCCTGTCGCAGGAGCTGCAGGACGCCATCACGGCGGCGTTCTTGGCCATCATCGAGACGGAGGAGGGCCTCGCCGCGATGCAGGCCGTCTACAGCATCGACGGTCTGGTTCCGGCCGACCTCGACGCGCTCGATGCGGCACGGCAGGTCGAAGCCAACTTCGGCGAGTAGTACCGTCGAGGGGGTCGGGGTTCGCCCCGGCCCCCTCGTGCATCCGCTCGTGCGTCAACAGCTCTGACGAAAGCAGCCCTGTGATCTCCTTCCGCGACGTCACCGTGACCTATCCCGGTGGCACAGTCGGTCTCGACGGCGTGACTCTGGACATCACGCCGGGGGAGTTCGTTGTGGTCGTCGGCCTCTCGGGCGCCGGGAAGTCAACTCTCGTCCGCTCCATCAACGGACTGGTCTCCGTCACGGAGGGTGAGTTGCTCGTCGACGGCGTGCACGTGGATGGCGCCAAGCCCGCGCAATTGCGCCGCTTGCGCTCGCGCATCGGCATGATCTTCCAATCCTTCAACCTCGTCGGGCGCATCACCGTTCTGCAGAATGTGCTGGTCGGCCGACTGCATGCGACGCCTTTGCTGCTCTCGCTCGTGGGCTATTTTCGTCCCGCGGACCGTGAGAAGGCCTTCCAGTCCCTCGAGCGAGTCGGCATCGTCGAGAAGGCTTACGTGCGTGCCTCCCAGCTCTCGGGCGGGCAGCAGCAGCGCGTGGCGATCGCGCGTGTGCTGGCGCAGGATCCGACCGTGATCCTCGCCGATGAGCCCGTCGCATCCCTCGACCCGCCCACTGCGCACATGGTGATGCGAGATCTCGAACGCATCAATGACGAGCTCGGCATCACGACGATCGTCAACCTGCACTTCCTTGACCTCGCGCGTCGCTATGCCGACCGCATCATTGGGATGCGGGACGGTCGCGTCGTGTTCGACGGACCCCCGTCGGAGGCGAACGACGACGTGTTCGAGCAGATCTACGGTCGTTCCCTGACGGCAGAGGACGTGCTCTCGGCCGAAGAGGAAGCTGCGGAGGCCGCCCTCGAGGCACAGGCCGAGGCCGACGGTGAGGACGCGGCGTCTCGCAAGGCGACGCCCGCGTGACCGCACCCGCCACTGCGCAGCGCGCGTCGACGACGAGGCCACGCCGACCGCGGCCGCGCGTCGGTACCTTCGTCGCGATTCTTGCCGTCCTCGTCATCACCGTCTGGGCCGGCGACGGTATTGACTTCGATCTCGCGCCGCTGTGGACCGACTTCGGGCGCGGCTGGTTCATCATTCAGGAGTTCCTCGCGCCCAACTGGGATTACGTGGGACGCACGATCGGGCCGTTCATCGAGACACTCTCGATCGCGGTGATCGCGACGCTCGTGGGCTGCACCATCGGACTCGCCATGTCGTTGCTCGCGTCGCGCGTGACGACCGCGAACCCGATCCTGTATCGCGCCTCGAAGATCTTCCTCTCCGTCGTCCGCTCGTTGCCCGACGTGGGATACGGTCTGCTTTTCTTCGCGATCGTCGGGGCAGGCTCGCTGGCCGGCATTCTGGCTCTCATCTTCTTCAACATCGGGATCATTGCGAAGCTCACCTCCGAGACGATCGACGCCGTCGACCGCGGACCGCTCGAGGCAGCAGACGCCACGGGAGCGTCGTCGCTGCAGCGCGCACGGTTCGCCGTGGTGCCGATGATCCTGCCGAACTACCTCTCGTACTGCCTGTACGTCTTCGAGCTCAACATCCGGGCATCCGTCGTCATCGGCATCGTGGGTGGAGGCGGCATCGGCTCGTCGATCAGCGTTGAGTTCGCGCGCTTCAACTACTCCAACGTCTCGGCGATCGTGGTCTTGCTCATCGTGGTCGTGTTCCTCATCGACCTCCTCTCGCAATCCGTGCGACGGAGGCTGACGTGAGCGCGCCCACCCGCCCCGCCCCGCGACCGCGTCGCGGCGCCGCCCCGCGCCCGAGTGCGCCCAGCCGCCTCCGCTACACGCTGACGCAGCTCGGGGTGCTCGTGCTCATCATCGTGTGCATCGTCCTCGTCGAGGCGAAATGGGATCGGCTGCTCGAGGCGCCCGCGCTCTCGCTCAATTACGGCGGGCTCATGATCGAAGGGCTGCTGCAGAATCCCTTCAGCGAGCCCTATAGCCGCTACTGGACCGATGCGATCGGGCTCATGCTCGAGTCGCTGCAGATTGCGTGGATCGGGACGGTCATCGGGGCGATCTTCTCGTTCCCCATCGGCTTTCTCGCCGCCTCGAACATCGCTCCTCGGGGTGTCGTCATCGTGACGCGGCAGATCCTCAACATCATCCGAGCCGTGCCCGAGCTCGTGCTCGCCATCGCGATCATGCTGCCTATCTTCGGGCTAGGCCCCCTCGCGGGAGCGCTCGCGATCGGGGTCGGATCGATCGGAACCCTGGGCAAACTCACGAGCGAGGCGATCGAGGCCGTGCCCACCGGACCAGGTGAAGCGACGCGCTCGAGTGGCGCACAGACTCTGCAGACCCTTCGCTGGGCCATCACTCCGCAAATTCTGCCGGAGGTCATCGCGTTCTGGCTCTACCGTTTCGAAATCAACATCCGCGCGAGTGCGATTCTCGGCATCCTCGGCGCGGGTGGCGTGGGCTCGTTGCTCGCGCAGGTGTTCGAGCGGCGCGACTGGGAGCGCATTGGCATCACTCTCACCGTCATCGTCGTGGTGACGGTGATCGTCGACCAGATCTCGGGCGCGGTCCGACACCGCGTGATCTCGGGCGTGCCGGTGCCCATCGGCAAAGCCATCGTGTAGCTGCCTCCTGCCGCAGCCAACTCTCGGCCGCCCTGTGTGACGTTGTGTTGCAGTCCGTGTCGCCGTGTGTCCGTTCGGGTTGAGGCGGCAGGGCCCGCCTCGTACGGTTTCCGCATGTCCCTCAGTGCCTCCACCACCGTCGCGGAATCTGCCGCGCTGCCCGTGGGCCTCCACGGTGTCGGCCGCACCTTCCCCGGTGCGCGCGGCGAGGACGAGCGCGTCGTGCTGCGCGACATCGAGTTGCGCATTGCGCCGGGCGAGATCGTGGCCCTCCTCGGGCCGTCGGGCTGCGGCAAATCCACACTCCTCCGGCAGATCAGTGGGCTTGATCAGCCGACCTCCGGATCGCTCACGATCGAGCACACCCCGATTTCGTTTGCCGACCAGCGCTGTGCGGTCGCGTTTCAGGAACCTCGGTTGCTTCCCTGGCGCACGGTGCGCCGCAACGTCGAGATCGGTCTTCCCCGCGGGGTGGATCGACGCCGGGGCACCGATCGTGTAGCCGAGCTCCTCGAACTGGTCCAGCTCACCGATGCGGCAGCGCTCAAACCACGCGAGATCTCCGGCGGCATGGCCCAGCGGGTCTCGCTCGCGCGCGCTCTCGCGCGCGGGCCTGGCGTCCTCCTGCTCGATGAGCCGTTCGGGGCGCTGGACGCCCTGACGCGGCTGACCATGCAAGATCTGCTCATCGATATTCACGCCGCGGAACCCGCGACGATCGTGCTCGTGACGCACGATGTCGAGGAGGCCCTCGCCCTTGCCGATCGCGTGGTGCTCCTCGGCACCCGGTTCGACCGCCCGGGTTCGAGCATCGCCCGCATCATCGACGTACCCGGAGCGCGGCCTCGTGATCGCGCCTCCACGGTTCTCGCCCGCTTGCGCGGCGAGTTGCTCGAGGCACTCGGTGTGCCCAGCCACCGGGGCTCCTGACTGTTCCACCGCACTGTTTCATCCCACACAACACCGGTCGACCGACCACCAACCGAGAGGCAATCATGACCATCCGTACCCGCATCACCGTGCTCACCGCGACGCTCGCCGCGGCGGCCATGGCGATGACCGGCTGTGTGGCCGGAGAGGGATCGACCTCCGGCGCGCCCGTCGAGGGGTCGACCTGGTCGAAGGACACCCTCACGGTCGACTTCGCGACGTACAACCCGCTGAGCCTCATCATCAAGGATCAGGGTTGGCTCGAGAGCGAGCTCGGTGACGAGGTCGCCGTCACCTGGGTGCAGTCGGCGGGCTCCAACAAGGCCAACGAGGGGTTGCGGGCCAATGCGCTCGACGTGGGTTCCACGGCGGGATCCGCGGCCCTGCTCGCGCGCTCCAACGGCAGCCCCATTCAGGTCATCGATGTCTACACGCAGCCGAACTGGTCGGCGCTGCTCGTCCCCACCGGATCAGACATCACCGACGTCACCGACCTCGCGGGTCGAAACGTCGCCGCGACCAAGGGCACCGACCCGTACTTCTTCCTGTTGCAGGCCCTCGCCGAGGCGGGGCTGTCACTCGAAGACATCTCGTTACAGAACCTGCAGCACGCTGATGGTCGCGGGGCTCTCGAAACGGGCGCCGTGGACGCATGGGCGGGGCTCGACCCGCTCCTGTCCACGTCGATCTACAACGGCACGGCCGAGATCATCTACGACAATGTCGCCTTCAACTCGTACGGGTTCCTCAACGCGAGTGAAGACTTCATCGAGAATCACGCCGACCTGGCACAGCTCATCGTCAACGCCTACGAGCGTGCTCGCGCTTGGGCGCTCGAGAACCCGGCCGAGACGGCGGCGATTCTCGCCGAGGTCGCGGGTATTGAACTCGCCATTGCCGAGGCGACGATCGAGCGCACGGTCATCGATATCGACCCCGTGCCGGGCGAGGAGCACCGCGCCGTGCTGGCGGTGATCGGGCCGATCTTCGTTGACAGTGGCGATGTCGCGAACCAGCAACTCATCGATGACGCCCTCGACTCGCTGTTCTACCCGAACTTCGTGCAGGCGGCCGACCCGAGCGCGATCGGCTGAGCGTGAGTTTCGACGAACGCGGAGTCGCGAGCCTCCCCGCCGCCGCCGGACCCGAGAACACGGGACCGGCGGCGCAGCGGCGCACGACGGCGCTTTTCGGGTGGGCGGGGCCAGAGCGACCGTCCGCCGCGGGAACGCGCGCATCGGATCGTCGATTCAGCGTCGGCGCGGCTCTGCTCGGTCTCCTCGTCCCCGGCCTCATCGTGGGGCTGTGGTGGTCGGTGACGGCCTTCACCGACATCTCGTCGGTCGTGCTGCCCTCTCCAGAGGAAGTGGTGTTGGCGGGGGTGGAACTCGCTGAGAACGGACTGCTCAGCACCTATATCCTCATCTCGCTCCAGCGCGTGTTCCTCGGGTTCGTCATCGGGGCGACGGTGGGGCTCGCTCTCGGCGCACTCGTGGGCCTTTCTGCGACGGCCTCGCGTCTGCTCGGCCCGACGCTCGGCGCACTTCGGGCAGTGCCGTCGCTCGCGTGGATCCCGTTGCTGATCATCTACCTCGGCATCTTCGAGGAACCCAAGATCACGCTCATCGCGATCGGTGCAGCATTCCCGGTGTTCACGACGGTCTCCGGGGCGCTTCGCCACGTCGACCCGCACATCGTGGAAGCAGGTCGCGCGTTCGGGCTTGGTCCTGCACGATTGCTCACGACGGTGCAGCTGCCCGCGGTCGTCCCCTCGATCGTGTCGGGTCTGCGGCTGGCTCTCGCCCAGGCGTGGCTGTTCCTGGTCGCGGCGGAGCTCATCGCTTCGTCGATGGGGTTGGGATTCTTGCTGTCGGATTCGCAGTTCAACGGTCGCGTGGATCGCATCTTCCTCGCCATCATCCTGCTCGCACTCTTTGGCAAGACCTCGGACGCCATCATCGGCATCGGGGAGCGCGCCCTGCTCAAGCGATGGGGCTAGCCGCGATAGGGTGAGCGTGTTCGACGTCCTTTAACCACCGTCCTGTGAGGCGGGAAAGGAGGTCATGGTGGTCGCACGTCCTGTGTTGAACGGCCCTGACATCACCCGCGCTCTGCGCCGTATCGCGCACGAGGTGCTCGAGTCACGGCGCGGCGAGGGCCAGCTCGTCTTTCTGGGCATTCCCACCAGGGGAGTCGCTCTCGCGGCGCGGCTACAGGCGATCGTCGAGGAGATCGAGCCGGGCACATCCAGCCATGGCGCTCTCGACATCACTCTCTACCGCGACGATCTTGCGCGCACTCCCACGCGCACTCCCGCTCCCACGCGCATCCCCGCCGCGGGAATCGACGATGCGATCGTCGTGCTCGTCGACGACGTGCTCTACTCGGGCCGCACGATCCGCGCCGCGCTCGACGCCCTCGCAGACCATGGCCGCCCCCGTGCGGTGCGCCTCGCCGTGCTGATCGATCGCGGCCACCGCGAGTTGCCGATCCGAGCCGATTTTGTGGGCAAGAATCTGCCGTCGTCCGCGAGCGAGCGGGTATCGGTCCACCTGGACGAATTCGATGGCCTAGACGAGGTTGTGATCGAGGCGTGAAGCACTTGCTCAGTACCCGCGATCTGGACCGCGAGGCGGCGGTGCGAATTCTGGACGTCGCCGAAGAGATGTCGCGCACGGCCGATCGCTCGGTACGCAAGCTCCCCACGCTGCGCGGCAAGACGGTCGTGAACCTGTTCTTCGAAGACTCCACGCGCACCCGCCTGTCGTTCGAGTCGGCCGCGAAGCGATTGAGCGCCGACGTCATCACCTTCAGCGCGAAGGGCTCGAGCGTCTCGAAGGGGGAGAGCCTCAAGGACACTGCGCAGACTCTCGCGGCGATGGGCGCGGACGCGATCGTCGTGCGCCACGGGGTGTCGGGCGCCGCACACTTGCTGGCTCACGCCGGCTGGATCGACGCCACGATTCTCAATGCGGGGGACGGCACGCACGAGCATCCGACGCAAGCTCTTCTCGACGCCTACACGATGCGTGCGCGGCGCTTCGGTGAGGATGCTCGGGGCCGCGATCTCGCCGGCTTCACGATCGTGATCGTCGGCGACATTGTGCACTCCCGGGTCGCCCGCTCCAACGTCTGGCTGCTCACCACCCTGGGAGCTCGCGTGCACCTCGTCGCGCCTCGTACGTTGCTGCCGAGCGGCATGGGCACCTGGCCGGTTACGGTGCACGAGAGTCTCGACGCGGCGCTCGCTCTCGAGCCCGACGCCGTCATGATGCTGCGCATTCAGAGCGAGCGTATGCGCGATGCCTACTTCCCCTCCGAGCGAGAGTATGCACGCGAATGGGGGCTCACGGCGGAGCGAGCGGCGAGGCTCGCCCCCGATACGATGGTGATGCACCCCGGTCCCATGAACCGGGGGCTCGAAATCTCGTCCGTCGCCGCCGACTCGTCTGCGTCGACCGTGCTCGAGCAGGTGACGAACGGGGTGTTCGTCCGCATGGCCGTGTTGTATTTGCTCGTGGCCTCAGAAGCGCAGGAGGAATCATGACGAGCATTCTGGTGCGCGCGTCCTCACTGCTCGGGGGCGCTCGAGTGGACCTCCGCATCCGGGATGGCGAGATCGCCTCGCGCGGCACGCTCAGCCCCGAGCGCGGCGAAACGGTGATCGACGCTGACGGTCTCATCGCTCTCCCCGGGCTCGTCGACCTGCACACCCACTTGCGCGAGCCCGGCTTCGAGGCGAGTGAGACCGTACTGACCGGCACGCGCGCGGCAGCTGCGGGGGGATTCACCGCTGTGCACGCGATGGCCAACACCTCTCCCGTCGCCGACACCGCGGGCGTCGTTGAACAGGTGGCCCGACTCGGCGACGAGCACGGCTACGCCACGGTGCGGCCGATCGGCGCCGTCACGGTCGGTCTTGCGGGGGAGCGCCTCGCGGAGATCGGCGCGATGGCGCGGTCTCGTGCCGCCGTGCGCGTCTTCAGTGACGACGGCATGTGCGTCGCCGATCCTCTCCTCATGCGTCGGGCACTCGAGTACGTGGCGACGTTCGGCGGCGTCATCGCCCAGCACGCGCAAGAGCCTCGCCTCACCGAGGGCGCGCAAATGAACGAGGGTGCGCTGTCGGGTGAGCTCGGTCTCGCGGGCTGGCCGGCGGTCGCCGAGGAGGCGATCGTCGCTCGGGATGTCCTGCTCGCCGAGCACGTCGGTGCTCGGCTGCACGTGTGCCACGTCTCCACGGCCGGTTCGGTCGACATCGTACGGTGGGCGAAGGCGCGCGGCATCGCCGTGACCGCCGAGGTCACCCCGCACCACTTGCTTCTCACCGAGGAGCTTGCGCGCGGCTATGACGCGCGATTCAAGGTCAACCCGCCGCTGCGCCGCGATGAGGACGTGCACGCGCTGCGCGGTGCGCTCGCGGACGGCACAATCGATATCGTCGCGACGGACCATGCTCCGCATCCGAGCGAAGCGAAGGAGTGCGCGTGGGCCGAGGCAGCGTTTGGCATGGTCGGTCTCGAATCGGCCCTCAGCGTTGTGCAGCTCAGCATGATCGAGTCGGGGATGCTCGGCTGGGCGGATATCGCCCGGGTGCTCTCGGAGACTCCCGCGCGCATCGGACTGCTGGAGGGCTACAGCGCGCCACTCGCTATCGGGAGCCCCGCGCACCTCACGCTCATCGATCCGGACGCTCGTCGAAGCTGGTCGGCGCAAGATCTGCGAGGCCGCAGCGCGAATTCTCCCTACACGGGTCGTGAGTTGCCCGGCCGAGTCATGGCGACGATCCACGCCGGCACCGTCACCGTCTCGGACGGCCAACTCGTCGACCCGGACTCCCTCCTTGTTGCGATGAGGGAGGACTGACCATGGAGAGACTGCTCCCGGCCCTGATCGTGGCCACGGTCTTACTTCTCCTGCTTGCCCTCATGCTGGTGGGATGGCGCCGCCGCGTCCGATCGCAAGCCGATCTGCCGCGCCCGAGCGCGCCGCCGACCGAGCTGACCCCGGCGCTGTGGCGCGGTGAGGGGCTCTATGTCGCGACGACACGGGGCGGCGACCTCTCGATCGCGTCGCCGTGCACGGGCTCGGGTTCCGGGCGCGCGTCGAGGTCTCGGTACATGACGAGGGGCTCGTGCTCGCGCTGCGCGGCACAGAGCCCGTGTTCCTCCCGCGTGGCGCGCTCCGCGGCGCCGGGCGCGCGACGTGGGCGATCGACCGCGTCGTCGAGCCGGGCGGCCTCGTCGTGCTGGACTGGGTTCTCGACGAGCTCTCCCTCGACAGCTACCTTCGCCTGAGCCCCGCCCAGAGTGAGTCCTTGCTCACGGCGGCAAGCGCCATCCTGACCACCGCGACCCCCGAAGGAAACCCCACGTGAGTACCACGACCGCCGTTCTCGTTCTCGAGGACGGAACCCGCTACGAGGGCCACGCGTACGGTGCGCAAGGCGTCACGCTCGGCGAGGCCGTCTTCGCGACCGGCATGAGCGGGTATCAAGAGACCCTGACCGACCCGAGCTACGCCGGGCAGATCGTCGTGATGACGGCGCCGCACATCGGCAACACGGGCATGAACGATGACGACGTCGAGTCGCGTCGCATCTGGGTCGAGGGGTTCGTGGTGCGGGACCCCTCCCGCGTGGTCTCCAACCACCGCGCGACCCGCAGTCTTGACGATGACTTGGTCGAGCACGGCGTGGTCGGCATTAGCGGCATCGATACGCGCTCACTCACGAGGCGACTGAGGGATGCGGGCGTTATGCGCGCGGGAATCTTCTCGGGTGCGGAGGCCGGTCGTGATCCCGCCGAGCAGCTCGAGCGCGTGCAGGAGTCGGCAGCGATGCTCGGCCGCAACCTGTCAAGGGAGGTCTCGGTTGCCGAGGCGACGATCGTGCCGGCCGAGGGCGACCTCGTCGGTTCGCTGGCGGTACTCGATCTCGGAGTCAAGGATTCCACTCTCCGTCAGCTTGCGGCGCGCGGTTTCGAGGTGCACGTGCTGCCCCAGTCCACGACCCTCGAGCAGCTCCTCGCGCGGGAACCCGCCGCGGTGTTCTACTCGAACGGTCCCGGTGACCCGGCGGCGAGCGAGGCGCATGTGGATTTGCTGCAGGGTGTCCTGCGAGCGGGCCTGCCGTTCTTCGGCATTTGCTTCGGCAACCAGCTGCTGGGCCGAGCGCTGGGCTTTGGCACCTACAAGCTGCCGTTCGGCCACCGCGGTATCAACCAACCCGTACTCGATCGCCAGTCGGGGCGCATCGAGATCACCGCTCACAACCACGGCTTCGCGGTCGACGCGCCGCGCGAGGGAGTCGTGGAGAGCCCCGCCGGCTTCGGCCGCGTCGAGGTAAGCCACATTGGGCTGAACGACAACGTCGTGGAGGGGCTGAGAGCCCTGGACATCCCCGCCTTCTCGGTCCAGTACCACCCCGAGGCCGCCGCCGGCCCGCACGACTCCATGTATCTGTTCGACCGCTTCCGTGACCTTGTCATCGCCGCGCAGACCGCGAAGGACCCCCAGTAATGCCCAAGCGCGACGATATCCGCAGCGTCCTCGTCATCGGCTCCGGCCCCATCGTGATCGGGCAGGCGTGCGAGTTCGACTACTCGGGCACGCAGGCCTGCCGCGTGCTGCGCGAGGAAGGGATCCGCGTGATCCTCGTCAACTCGAACCCCGCGACGATCATGACCGACCCCGATTTCGCCGACGCCACCTACGTCGAGCCCATCAATTCGGAGGTCATCGAGGCGATTATTGCCAAGGAGCGTCCGGATGCCGTGCTCCCCACTCTCGGCGGTCAGACGGCGCTCAACGCGGCCATTCAGCTGCACGAGAAGGGCATTCTCGCGAAGTACGACGTTGAGCTCATCGGGGCATCCTTCGAGGCCATCCACAAGGCGGAGGACCGCCAGCTATTCAAGGAACTGGTCGTCGCCGCGGGAGCCGATGTTGCGCGCAGCCACATCGCGCGCACGGTCGAGCAGGCCGTCGAGTTCGCCGAGGATCTCGG
>Ga0136600_1000176_pt1 | contig 34267 bp, 32 predicted proteins | sample AntRauMFilla2698_FD_104634 | JGI IMG/M metagenome (GOLD analysis project Ga0136600, IMG submission 104634) | Saline lake microbial communities from Rauer Islands, Antarctica - Metagenome Filla 2 #698 | ecosystem: Environmental > Aquatic > Non-marine Saline and Alkaline > Saline | place...
AGGAATGTAAAAACGTTGTTTTCGGCGATTTCTGAAGTCTTTGGGTGGTGGTTGGGAAGAGTCCCGGCGGGACGGCTGAATATCCTGACCCCGGAATTCATTCCGGGGACTAAGCGTGAACCCAAAAATGTGCGAGGAGGCAGAAAGTCAGCCATCGCCAGTTTTTTTACCGACGAGCGTTGGAAGGATCTGAATCCGAGGGAGTTTTGGGCTGGAATTAAATCCCGGGTAGGGTTGGCTTTCGACTTCCGAAGTCACTTCGGGGAGTTTGTGAGAGGAGGAAGAGATGCAAAAACGCTGTTGACGGCGACTTCTGAAGTCTTTGGGTTGGGGAGGGCTTTATGATCATACTCGGAATCTCCTGTTATTACCATGACTCCGCCGCAGCGCTTTTAGTTGATGGTAAACTTGTAGCCGCCGCTCAGGAAGAGCGTTTCACACGTAAAAAACATGACCCTTCATTTCCCGAAAACGCGATTGAGTATTGTTTGACGGAAGCGGGAATCAGCAGGGAGCAAGTGGATTATGTGGCGTTTTATGATAAACCATTTCTCAAATTTGAACGCATTCTGGAAACCTATCTCGCGTATGTTCCAAAGGGAATCAGAAGCGCATTGAAAGCTATTCCGGTTTGGATAAAGGATAAATTGTGGATTTCTGAACAACTCAGAGAAAAATTTAATGATCAGGTTCATCTGCTTTTTCCCGAGCATCATCAGTCACATGCCGCATCTGCTTTTTATCCATCGCCGTTTGAGGAAGCCGCGGTCATTACTATGGATGGTGTGGGTGAGTGGGCAACATCATCAATCGGATATGGAAATGGAAAACATTTAGAAATACATCAGGAACTTCATTTTCCTCATTCGCTGGGATTGCTCTATTCCGCATTTACCTATTACACAGGATTTCGGGTGAATTCCGGTGAATATAAAGTCATGGGACTGGCACCGTACGGGAATCCAACATATGTGGAGACCATAAAAAAAGAATTGATTGACATCAAAGAAGATGGCTCGTTTCGTTTGAATATGGATTATTTCAACTACGCCGCGGGACTTACGATGACATCTAAAAAGTTCGACAAATTATTTGACGGTCCGCCGAGAAAGAAGGAGTCAAAACTGACGCAAAAAGAGATGGATCTGGCAGCTTCGGTGCAGGTTGTGACCGAGGAAATCATGCAGAAAATGTGTAAAAATGCAATGCAGAAATTCAATACAAGAAATATCTGTCTGGCAGGCGGTGTTGCTCTGAATTGCGTTGGAAACGGAGAGATACTGAGAAAAACAGGTGTGGAAAATCTGTGGATTCAACCCGCGGCGGGTGATGCAGGCGGAGCGGTTGGGGCTGCCTACATGGCGTGGCATGGCTATTTGGAAAAGGAGCGAAGCGCTGATAATAAAACTGATCTCATGAGCGGTTCTTATCTCGGACCTGAATTTTCAAATGATCATACGCAACAGTTCATAAAACAAAATGCGTACAAAGCTGAGTTTTTATCTGATGAAGAATTATTCACAACTACGGCAAAGTTAATTGATGGACAAAACGTTGTGGGTTGGTTTCAGGGAAGAATGGAGTTTGGTCCGCGGGCATTAGGACACCGCTCGATTTTAGGAGACCCACGAAGCAGGGAGATGCAGAAGACGCTGAATTTGAAGATTAAGTATCGTGAGAGTTTTAGACCATTTGCGCCCTCGGTACTGAGAAATCACGTTTCTGAATACTTTGATCTGCAGGTTGAAAGTCCCTACATGCTGCTCGTTGCAGATGTGTCTGAAAATCAGCTTAAAGAACTTGATGAAACTAAAGAAGGCCTTGAAAAACTTTATCAGATTCGTTCTGGAATTCCCGCAGTGACTCATGTTGACAACTCCGCCAGAATTCAAACTGTTGATGGTGTAGAGAATCCTCAATATTTCAAATTGATTACTGCTTTTTATGATTTGACGGGATGTCCTGTGATGATCAACACAAGCTTCAATGTGCGAGGAGAACCGATTGTGTGTACACCGGCTGAAGCCTACGCCTGCTTTATGAGAACTGAAATGGATGTACTCGTAATCGGGAATTATCTGTTCAGAAAAGAAGATCAGCCTGAATGGCCGGAAAAAGATAACTGGAAGGAAACTTTTGAATTGGATTAGAAGCGAAGAATAAAAATATGGATTTTTTTAAATCACTTTACAGAGAGATCGACTTCAGCACCACGGCGATTAAAAAGTTCGCATGGCTCTTCACAATCATATTCTTATCACTGTCAGGATATTTTTACTGGAAAGATGGAATACTTATCCCGGAATATCAGTCACTAACCGGTTTGTTCGCGTCTTTAGCGCTTATTTTCTTGTTATCAGGAATCATTAAACCGAACTTTTTAAAACCGCTTTACGCTGCTTGGATGTACTTAGCCCTGATTTTAGGGACTGTTATGTCGATGCTGATCATCAGTCTGGTGTATTATTTTTTAATGACGCCCATCGGAGTTGTACGTCGCATTATGAAGTCAAAAGGTCACTACCAAACGGGGTTTGATGCTTCTGCAGAATCGTACTGGATTCCTAAAGACAAAAAGGAAGTAGATCCGTTGAAATTAGAAAAACAGTATTGAGAAAGGATTATCCGGTTTGGATTAATCCGGGTTTTGAAGATCAAAAATTACCAATACTTCCTGTGATATCCCTTAAAACATTGGTAAAAAGCGGTTTTCTGGGTATTTTTAGCCGAAATAAAACTGAAAACATACTCAAAAAAATACTATATGGTTATTAAACAAGTAGCAGTTATTGGCGGCGGAACGATGGGAAATGGAATCGCTCAGGTATTTGCCCAAAATGGTTTTTCTGTTAACCTGATTGAGACAAAGCAGGAATTTCTGGATCGCGCTCTGCAAACCATCGAACGAAGTCTTTCCAGAATGGTAAAAAAGGAGAAGCTTTCTGAAGCTGAAATGGCGGAAACACTCAAGAGAATCAATGGAAATATTGATCTGAATCTGGCCGTGAAAGATGTCGATCTCGTGGTTGAAGCTGTACCCGAGAATTTTGATCTTAAGAAGAGAATATTTCAGGCAGTTGATGAACACGCAAAAGCCCACTGTATTTTAGCTTCCAACACATCATCCATCTCCATAACCAAACTCGCCGCTGTTACCCAACGCCCCGGGCGGGTGATTGGAATGCATTTCTTCAATCCGGTGCCAGTAATGAAACTGGTAGAAGTGGTTAGGGGATTAGTTACCGATGACGATGTGACAGAATCGGTCATGGCTATTTCAAAAGAACTCGGAAAAACACCTGTTGAAGTTAATGACTCACCTGGATTTGTCTCAAACCGAGTGCTTATGCCAATGATCAATGAAGCCATTTTTGCCGTACACGAAGGTGTAGCCACTCCAGAAGCTATCGATGATGTGATGAAGTTAGGTATGGCTCATCCAATGGGCCCATTGCGCTTAGCTGATTTTATTGGCCTTGATGTGTGTCTTGATATTTTAAATGTTCTTTACGAAGGATTTAAAGATCCCAAATATCGCCCGGCACCACTTCTGGTCAAAATGGTAGATGCCGGAAAACTTGGCGATAAAACTGGCGAAGGTTTTTACACCTACAGCTAATTTAAGAAGCTGATTATTTTTTAAAATTTACCTTATGACCTCGAATATTTAATAAAATTTTCGAGGTCTTTCTTTTTGGGGTTTATCGATCCTGAGCCCTGTTTAAGAGTGGTGAGACGGAGTTAAACTGTGTCACAATTGCCATAAATTAATTTGCTGGATTGATAGTCTTGATTTGAGTTACTCCAATCGTCAGGGGAGTTTCATGAAATTCCCCTGACGATTCATCTAAATATCTGTGGTAAAAGTGAAGAGTCAAATCAAAAATCAGGCTCACTTTGATTGTTCATCTACACAAATTATTTAACATTAAACCAATGTCTCAAACAAAGATTTGATATTGATTGAATTATCTGACACTTTAGCGCGCGCACAACAGAAATCCCCGTTTAAATAAACTATTCAATGCACTGGATCGATCTGTCCATATTTTTCATCTATATCATCATAATGGTAGGAGTTGGCTTTTATTTCTATCGAAAAAATGAATCCAATGATGATTATTACGTGGGTGGACGCTCAATGAGTCCCTGGCATGTGGGGTTTTCAGTCGTTGCAACTGATGTCGGAGGCGGATTTTCGATCGGTCTTGGCGGACTTGGATTTATGATTGGTGTCGCCGGTTCGTGGATGTTATTCACCGGTCTAATTGGCGCCTGGCTTGCAGCTGTTTTTCTTATTCCCAAAGTTAGGGAAATTGGTGATGAAGTTGATCTGTTCACTTTCCCGCAGGTTTTCGACAAATTTTTTACACCCGGAGTGGGGCTCGTAGCGGGAATTATCTCTGCTATCGGCTATCTTGGATTTACATCATCACAGATTTTAGCCGGAGCAAAATTAGCTTCAGCCACATTTATTGAACTTGATATTCAAACAGCCGCTATCATTATGGGCATCATTGCTGTTGGGTATACAGTAATGGGCGGATTGAAAGCAGTAATCTACACTGATACTATTCAGTGGGCAATTTTGCTGTTCGGGCTCATTTTTGTGGGCATTCCCATTTCGTATTATGCTGTTGGAGGTTATGATGCGTTAAGTACCGTTCTTGCTCCCGAATTCTTAAGTCTTAGTAATATTACCTGGCAGGATTTTGCCAACTGGGGAATCACAATTATTCCGATTTGGTTTGTTGGAATGACGCTCTACCAGAGGATTTACGCGTGCAGATCTGAAAAAGATGCTAAGAAAGCCTGGTATATTGCCGGTGTGTTAGAATATCCTCTGATGGCCTTTATGGGCGTGCTATTGGGATTATTTGCCCGACTCGCGTTTCAACAGGGAATGTTTGCAGCGGACGGATTTACAACTATGGCCGAAATGGACGCTGAAATGGGACTTCCACTGCTATTGAAAAATGTTCTGCCTGTTGGAATGATGGGAATAATGATGTCAGCCTACTTTTCGGCGATTATGTCTACCGCTGATAGTTGTCTTATGGCTTCATCAGGTAACATTGTATCAGATATTATTGAGCGGAAATTTAATATTTCAGAATCTTCGTCATTGAGATTCTCTCAGATAACTACATTAATTATTGGAGCAGTTTCGATTTTGATTGCTATAACCATGACTAACGTTCTTGAATTAATGCTGCTATCTTATGCGTTTATGGTTTCAGGATTGTTTGTACCGATTATTGGAGCGTTATATTGGAAAAAAAGCAGCTCAACCGGAGCCATAGCCGCTATGCTGGGCGGTGGATTTGTTACTCTATTATTGACCTGGCTCAGCGGAGATACGATCACGTTATTTGGAGCATCATTTGGTAATATTCAGATGCCTTACGGTCTCGATCCCAACTTGTATGGTATTACGATTTCATTTATTCTGTTTGTGAGTCTTTCGTATTGGTTTCCCTCTCAAGAAGCAGGGGCTTAAAAACACTCAACCTAATTTTGACATTTAATCCTACACGTATATATAATTGTCTTTAAGTTTATCCCGGCAAGAAATCAATGAGCTGATCTTATTTCGTCAGCATCTGCATCAGCACCCAAAAATTTCAGGAGAAGAAGCGTGGACGCGTAATGAAATTCGTGCGTGGCTGAAATCACGCACCAGCTTTAAGATGAAAACCGTTGGCAAAAATGGTTTGTTGCTAAAGGGGAAATCATCAGATTCTTCCAAAAAAATTTTAGTTCGTGTTGACATAGACGCTCTTCCAATCACCGAAAAAAACGACCATATTTTATATCGATCAGAAGAAGTGGGGGCGGCACATTTGTGCGGACACGACGGCCATGCAACAATTGGTTGCGGGTTGGCCTTATTGATGAATAAGGAATCAGAAAATACTCCGGCAGACATCATCTTTCAGCCCGCCGAAGAGACAGGACAGGGCGCTCAGTGGGTGCTGAATGATCCTGAATTTAATATTGATGACTATAGCTATTCTATTTCTATTCATAATCTTCCGGGTTATGATAAGAATACCGTTGTTTTGAGAAAGGAGTTTTTTACCGCCGCCGTTGACAGCCTGATTTTCAGATTCACAGGTTCAACATCTCACGCAGCGGAGCCTCAGTTTGGCAGAAATCCCGCAGAAGCGATTGCCCGGTTGATTCTGGAAAGTCAGCAGATAATGAAAGATTACAAGGAAAGAGGATTCTCCGTAATCACGCCCATTTTTAGCAGAATTGGTAAAAAAGCGTATGGAACATCACCCGGCTATGGGGAGACACATTTCACCCTTCGCGCCGGAAAAAATAAATTGCTGGACAAAATTTCAGATTCGCTCAAACAGAGTGCAGATGCGTTGGCGAAAGAATACGAACTCGACCTTTCAACAGATTCCACAGAATCATTTCGCGCGGTGAAAAATAATGAGCATGTGGTGAATTTAACAGAGAAAGCAGCACAAGAGAAAGAATTGAAGGTCGTTTACAGGGATGAATTATTTTCCTGGGGAGAGGATTTTGGAAGATTTACAGAAAAAATTCCCGGCGCTATGTTCGGACTTGGAAGCGGGAAAGATCATCCCGTACTTCATAGTGAGAATTACGATTTCCCGGACGAATTGATTGCCACGGGATCAGAACTTTTTTATTCAGTGATTAAAAAACTTGCCGATGTTTAGTACGTCAGTTATTGAAATTAAAAAATCGGCTATAAAACACAATCTGGATTATTTGCGAAGTCATTTAAAACCCGGAACGCAATTTTCATCCGTGGTAAAAGGCAACGCTTATGGCCACGGTATTGAGAATTATGTTCCTTTGGCTTACGAAGCGGGAGTCAAACATTTTTCGGTTTTTAGTTCGTATGAAGCATATCGTGTTCAGCAGGAGCTGGAGGGATTGCCCCATACTATTATGATTATGGGTGAGATTGAAAACGAGGCGCTTTCATGGGCAATAGAGAATGATATTGAGTTCTTTGTGTTTGAAACCGAACGGTTGGAAAAAGCTTCGGAAGCTGCCCGGAAAGTCGGTAAAAAAGCTAAGGTACACGTTGAGATTGAGACCGGAATGAATCGTACCGGTTTTGCAATGGAGGAGATAAAACATCTTGCCGGCTGGTTACATAATCACGAAGAATTTATTCACGTCAAAGGTATTTGTACCCATTACGCGGGAGCAGAAAGTATAGCCAATCATGTGCGCGTTCAGAATCAAAAAATGTATTTCAAGGATGCTATTAAATTGATGGCACATTGTGGAATTCACCCTGATCAGCGCCACAGCTGTTGCTCGGCCGCTTCCATACGAATGCCTGAGATGCATCAGGATTTAGTGCGTATCGGAATTCTTCAATATGGATTTTGGCCCAGCAAAGAAACGTTGATTGAGTATCAGTCCAAACACAAATGGGGTGATGATCCACTGGAGCGGATAATGAGCTGGAAAAGCCGCGTTATGAATGTGAAAAAAGTAAAAACCGGAGAATTTATTGGATACGGTACTACCTATCTGGCTCAAAAAGATATGACGATTGCCATTGTGCCCGTGGGCTATTCACATGGCTTCAGCCGATCGTTGAGTAATATCGGTCGTGCTTTGGTGCGGGGAAAACGCATGCCGGTGGTTGGAATTGTAAACATGAATTCCATGACTTTGGATGTAACCGATGTTCCCGAGGTTGAAAAAGGAGATGAAGTTGTAATGATTGGAAATCAGGGCGCACTGAGTATTTCTGTGTCATCGTTCGGAGAGTTAAGCGAGTTGCTTAATTATGAATTACTAACCCGCCTTCCCAAAGATATTCCCCGCGAAATAGTGTGATAAAAATTGACTCAACTGCATAAAAAAAGGCTCTCGGTGCTTGAAACGAAAGCCTTTTCTGTTGATAAGAAATCCATGTCTGTTATTATTTACCTGAGTTCGATTATTTAAACGTGTTTATAAGTGACTGTTGATTACTGATTTCTATTTTTTAACAATTTTAATCAGGTTTGAACCACCCCGTGTAGTCGATCGTCATGACGATCGACTACACGGGAACGGGGAATTAAACCGGTTTTGGGCTGGACTTGCCTACAGCCATAGGTATTTCATGGCTTAAGAATCGAACTCAGGTTATTTAGAATTTTCTTCTAAGTAGTACTCCAAAGTGTCCGTCGCAGTCATGAACGTGCGGCAGTGTTTGATACGCTTTGTTATCGTGAATCAAAATCTCTTCAGGAAGAAAACCATCGAGTTCTTCGAGCTCAAAGTTGTCGTAGTTTTCCAGAAATTTCTCAATCTGCGCCATATTCTCTTCTGGTTCAAGTGAGCAGGTGGAATAGACCAAACGTCCATTCTTATTAACCATGTTAGCGGCGGCATCGAGTAATTCAGCCTGTGTGTTTAGGAGTTCTTCAAAATTTTCAGGCTGAAGTTTCCAACGTAAATCTGCGCGCTTACTCATTACGCCTGTTCCGCTGCAGGGAGCATCGAGTAGAACTCCGTCGGCAAGGGGGAGTCGTTCTTCAGTGGCGTCGGCACGACGGATTTTTACGTTTTCGGTGCCAAAATTCTCAGCGTTTTGAGCAATTTTTTGAATACGGTCGCTCGAAATGTCAACCGCGAGAATAGAACCTGTGTTTTGCATTAAATCTGACATAAACAGGGTTTTTCCACCCGGAGCGGCACAAAGATCAATAATGCTTTCTTCAGGCTGAACGTCTAATATCCACGGAGCAAGTCCCGCCGCGATATCCTGAACATGACAAAAACCTTTCTCAAACCAGCCTTTTTGAATAAATGTGCTTAGTGTATCAACACGGAAAAAACCCGGAAGCCAGTCGCTTTCCTCAAAATCTACATCATTTTTTTCCATGCGCAGTTTAAAGTTCTCTGTCTGTGTCTTGTGATTATTCACACGCACATAATAGGAGGGACGTTTATTATTTGCCTGCATCAGCTGAAAAGCCTCGCGCTCTCCATAACGGGCAACCCACTTTTTAACAAGCCACTCTGGATGTGAAAAAGTAGTGGCGATTAATTTGGTTCTGTCCTCAAAGGCGGGTTTGGGAAGACTCTCGCTTTCACGCTGTACTTTTCGGAGAATGGCATTCACCATGTCACCCGACTTCATGCCAAACTTTGCTTTGGCAAGCTCAACCGGTTCGTTGATGGCGGCATAATCGGGCGTGCCGTCCATAAATAGAAAATCGTAGATGCCGAGTCGCAAAATATTTTTAAGCGTGGCTTCCAGACGGTCAACTTCAACGTGACTGTATTCGTCTATAATAAAATCGAGATAGCTTCTGCGGCGCAGTATGCCCTGAATATATTCGTTTGCCTGCTGACGATCACGATGCTCCAATTCATTCTTCAGCCCGTCGTGAACCTCTCCTGTTTTGTCGAAACCGGTAAGTATTTCAACAGCAACTTCTCGTGCAGTGTATTCTTGTTCCAAAGCTATTCCTTATTTATGCTTATGTGTTTTTTAATGAGGCGTAAATATAAAGGAAAAATCACTCAATATGATACTAATAGTGGTGAGATGCGTTTTCAACCTTTATAAATTGAAATATTTGTCTGAATTACTGAATATAAGAGGGTTAAATAGGTTCTGATGTAGCAGATAATGATGTATTTATTCCTCTTCCTCAAATAATTGTATGTATGTACTAACGCTCAGAGTGTGAGTTTTGTCATAATTGTAATGGAGAAATTAAAAATCTACACAGAACAGCTTGCTCCGCCTAACACACAAAACTGTGCACAATAGGGATGATTCAGATACACTTTCCGAAATGATTCCTCTAATGTTTTCCCCATCTCAAACTGTTTGTCGTAGGCTATTAAAGTGCAGGGCATGATTACCGGATGATCACTTCCTTTTCGTTTTATGATCATGCGTTCAGAAGCACACATTTGTTGTAGTGGCCGGACATTGAGAATATCCCAACAGGCGGTTGTGATTTCCGGGACATTATTTTCGGTGGACATCTCCGGGAAGATCACAATATTATCTCCGTTTGAGACTGTGACATCAACTCCATATTTATCCAGTGTTTTTTGATAATTGAACAGTGCTTCGGCTTGTTGTTCTCCGGCGAGTGATCTACCGGCGATAGTGACATTAAATCCATGATCTACAAGTGATTTCATGGTCTTGAGTGTCTTGTCAAACGTTTTGGTCCCGCGCTGCTCTTCATGAATTTCTTTTCTGTGATGATCGAGAGAAACACGCAGGGTGATTTTTCCGGGATAAGCTTGATTTAACGTATCCAGTTTTACGATGTGTTTGTCAATTGCCCGGTAGGCATTGGTTAGAATTAACACATGAAATCCCCGCTGAAGACAGAGCTCGGTAATTGGAAGCATATCAGGGTTCAAAAACGGCTCACCTCCGGTGAAAGCTATTTGTTGAGTAGAAAGTGAAAGTGATTCGATTTCATTGAGATAAGATTCAACTTCCTCAGTTGAAATATACACCAGTTCATCGTTGTAAGGTGAGGATTCAATGTAGCAGTTTACGCACTCCAGATTGCACCGCGTACCTGTGTTAAACCAAAGTGTCTCTAACGATTCCATCTCCACAAACGCCCGATCTTCACCTTTTGCCGTTATTTTTTCGTTTTTAAACTTTCCGGCAGCGTGAAAATTCTTCTTTATCTCTTGTTCTTTTAACAGCATGTAGATGGTTTTTCTGATTAATGAAGTGTTTCAATCGTTCAGATCACAAAACGAACATTTGTAATTCCGTTTATATTCGCATTAATGATTTGAATTGAACATCGCGTAATTTTAAAAGGTGTAATAATACTATTCTGAGAGATGAAATCAGTCCTGTATCTGACAATTAACCCAAAAATAATAGGTACTTTGATTATTTAAGATAAAACTAATAATTGTATTATAAATTAAGCCTTAGATACAAATATTAAATATATAATAAGTCAATATTCATTTTAAGGATAATAAATTTGCAAAAGTCCGATTCGAAATGTAAGCTTACGCCGAGCATAAGAGAAGGTTGTTTTTACGTTACTGTGAGTATATATATAATTTGAAAAACACTATGAAAACAGCGTTACGATTTTAATGTCCTTCATTTTGCATGTTTCGCCTCTTATGTTGCTATTTAATTAAAACTAATAAGTTATTCAGCCATGTTAAGGAAAGAAGAGATCGCAGCCATTCTCGACCAGCTGGGAGAGTTTGAAGAGTCGGCTCGTTCGGTCAAAGATCAGTTGCTGGCAAACCTGGTCATGATCAGCGAAATTCCCGCTCCGTCGTTTGATGAGGAAAATCGTATCGCATTCATCAAAAACAGATTTATAGAAAATGAATTACAGCATATATCCATCGATGAACTCGGTAATATTGCGGGTATGCTGCCCGGGAAAAATCCTGATCAAAATATTCTGCTCAACGCACATGTTGATACCGTGTTTTCAAAAAAAGTGGATCACACAATTAGTGTGGGTTCAAATAAAGTAACAGGTCCCGGAGTCGCAGATAACAGCCTTGGTGTTGCTGTGTTGGTGACATTGCCGGAATTGTTCAAAGAAGCGGGCATCGAGTTTGAGTCCAATATCTGGTTTCTCGGTGAGACAAGAAGTTTAGGAAGGGGAAATTTAGAGGGATTACGATTTTTTCTCGAGCACTCAGAGATTGAGTTTGATAATGTGATTTGCATTGAAGGCGCACAGTTGGGCAGATTGAGCTACAGTTCGGTTGGAATGGTGAGGGGAGAGATAACCGCATCAGTACCGGAAGAGTACGATTGGATGCGCATGACGTACACCAACGCAATTATTACAATCAATGAGGTAATTAATCGCATTGTGGATATTCCACTCCCGCAACGACCAAAAACAAGTATTGTGATGGGAAGTATTGAGGGGGGAACCACGTTTAACACCATCGCCACAAAGGCCAATCTAAAATTTGAGATTCGCAGCGAAGATCAGGAGCAAGTGAATAATATTTTGGCTCAATTTGAAGATTTTGTAGCTGAAATAAGTTCTCGATCGGGAATTCGGGTTGATATGGAACTGGTTTCGGAAAGAAAGCCCGGCGGAGTTTCATTCAAACATCCGTTGCCCAGAAACGCGCACGAAATTATCAAACATCTTGGCCTGAAACCGACCATCACGCCAAGTACATCTGAATTATCAGCATTTATCGATTGGGGAATTCCGGCTATTACGCTGGGCATGACCAACGCTGAACATCTGCGCCTGGAGACAGAAACGATCGAAATTGAACCGATTTATAAAGGGGTGGCTCAATTGCTGGGAGTTATTAATGTAATTGACAAGGGAGACTGATTATGACCATGAACATGGAACAATGGATCAACAACAACACCTATCATCATGCTGATTTTTGGGATCTGAAAAAGCTGGTGGAAATCAAAGAGAAGAAAAATCTGAAAATATCACTCTGTATTCCCACACTCAACGAAGAGGAAACAATTGGGAAAGAGGTGATTTTGTTTCGCTCAGAGCTCATGCAACGCTATCCGCTTCTGGATGAAATTGCTGTAATAGATTCAGGCTCAGATGATAAAACATTGGAAGTGGCTTCAGAATATGGAGCCGACACCTACCTGGCATCAGATATTTTACCCCAACTTGGTGAGAAAAAAGGGAAAGGTGAAAATCTTTGGAAAGCAGTGTATCAGCTTGATGGCGATATTGTTGTGTATGTGGATGCCGATATTAAAAACATTCATCCGCGTTTTGTGTATGGCCTTGTTGCACCGCTCATTCTGCGCGATGATGCTAAATACGCGAAAGCATTCTATGATCGCCCCCTTGCAATGGGTGGCGGCGTTCGGCCATCAGGTGGCGGGCGTGTGACAGAAATTTTGATTCGACCGCTGTTCTCACTGCTTTTTCCCGAGCTGACAGCCATTATTCAGCCACTTTCCGGTGAATATGCTGTGAGAAGAGAAGTTCTTGAAAGAATTTCGTTTCCTATCGGATACGGCGTTGAAACGTCACACCTACTTGATATCTATCATCAGTGGGGAATTGACGCATTTGTGCAGACCGATTTGGATCAGCGTGTGCATCATAATCAGCCAACACGGGCGCTTGGAAAAATGGCTTTCGGAATTCTTCAAACATTTTTCAAACGAGCTGAGAATATGGGCGTGTTTGACAAACTTCCCGATTACGAAACCATCCTCCGTCAATTTCAAGCGGTGGATGAGAAATATGAGCAGGTTCAACACAACATTGTTGAAGATGAACGTCCGCCTATGATTACAATCGATGCTTATCGAAAAAAATACAAACTGAAGGAGTATGCCAAAAAGTAGCAAGGCAAAACCTCTTGTTCTTATTACACATTATCACCTGAGACGAGGTGGCGTAACACGCGTAATTCAGCAACAGGCTGAAGTGCTTCAAACCTCCGGCATGTACGATGTAATTGTTTGCTCGGGAATGGAGCCTGAAGTTGATCTTTTATGTCCGCATATCATCTGGGAAAATTTTAAGTACAGCGATGATACTGATCTGGACAGCAATAAGTTAGGTCATGGTAACTTAATTGAAAAAGTTGTAAGTGAATGCGGAAGAAAACCTGATATTCTGCATGCACACAATCACTCTCTTGGTAAGTCTGGTTATTATCTCCATTTCATCAATTGGTGGGTGAAGTCAGGCCGCAGAGCTCTTTTTCAGCTGCATGATTTTGCTGAAGACGGACGTCCCATAAACCACAAGCTCAATTCTGAACTTCTGGAAAATCAGTCTGAACTGTCTCTCTATCCAACAGGAGAACACATTCGTTACGCGCTGCTTAATAACAGAGATTTGGATTTTCTGAGAAATGCCGGTTTTCAATCAAAAGCAACCAGTGTACTTCCAAATGCGGTGACAGTGGAGGGCGTCGGAGAATATGAAGAGCAAAAGCCTCAACCGTTTGAGCCGGGCACGTACATCACCTATCCCACGCGAGCAATTCGTCGCAAAAATGTGGGGGAATTGCTGCTATTTGCTAAAGCTTTTCCGGAAGAACAATTTCACGTCACGCTCTCGCCTCAAAATCCCAAAGAGCAGAAGTTCTACAAACCGTGGACAGAGTTCGCTGATCACCAAAACATCTCTAATGTATTATTTGAAGCAGGGAAAAAACTGGAAGGTTCATTTTTTAGTTATTTACATCACGCCAAATCAATCATCACAACGAGTATCGCTGAGGGATTCGGACTCGCGTTTTTAGAACCTTGGTCGGTGGGAAATGTGATTTCGGGAAGAGACTTGAACGGCATCACAAAAGACTTTAAAAAGCGTGGATTGAAACTAAATCAACTCTACAAAAAGATTGTGATTACAGATACATACTTTGATAAAAAAAGTTTATTAGAAAGGTGGGAAAATAAAGCAGCACAATTAGTTAAATCTTACTACCCAAAATTGTCAGAAGCAGAAGTTAAATCCCAGATTCAACCAGTAATTAAATTACTTAAAGCTAAATCAATATTCGATTTTGGTTGGCTCGATGAAGAAGCACAAAGGGAAGTCATCACTCAGATAGAGCATGATTCTAAGTTAAAAACACACATTCGAACACACCTGAATATTCCATCTGCAAAACCAGAAGAAGTAATTCAAAAAAACAGGGATGTGCTTCGTTCTCACTATAACATCGACAGTTACGTAACGAAGCTTGAAAAAGAATACAACGCGTTGATAGAGCAGAAGTCAACAGGAAATGTACGTTCGATTTCCACAGAATACGTGTTGAAGCAATTTATGAATCTCGAAAACCTCTCAATGCTCAGGTTATGAAAACAGAATTTGACCACATTTTAAACAAACACCTGCATCGTCTTGAACCTATTCAAACCGCACAGAAGATCAGACTGTCGAAACACAAACCGTACAAGTTAGTCGTTTTTGATATTTACGGAACATTGCTGATTTCTGGAACGGGAGATGTTGGTTCAACAGGAGAGAATAATGGATTAAAAGCGTTCAAAGAGACTATGAGCGTGGTTTTTCATGTCTCAGCTGCACATACTGAAGATCCGATCAGGTCGGAGATAGAAACCGTTCATCAAAAAATGAAGCAATCGGGGGTTGATTTTCCCGAAGTGGATATTCAGCAAATCTGGCAATCGGTGTTGGAGAGAGAGGGACTGCCGTTTACTGAAAAACAGAGAGATGAAGCCATTTTGGAGTTTGAGTGTCGGTTGAATCCGGTCTGGCCCATGCCGGGATTCTTGGAGTTAATGGAAGAGATTAAGCAGGAGGATGTTGGGTTCGAAACAGGAATTGTCTCGAATGCACAGTTTTACACGCCTCTGATAGTGGAATATTTTCTTGAGAAGCCACTTTCTTCAACCGCTTTTAATCCTGAGATTTGCACCTTTTCATACACATTAGGAGAGGCAAAGCCTTCGGGGAAGATGTTTGAGCAGGTTCGAACGTTTTCAGAAAAAAATGGAATCGATCCCGATGAAGTTCTTTATGTGGGAAATGACATGCTTAAAGATGTCTATACAGCATCGCTAAATGGATTTGATACTGTGCTCTTTGCAGGTGATCAGCGTTCGTTAAGGTTGAGAGAAGAGGATGATCGCTGTGAAAAAATCTATCCCACACATATAGTCACGCAACTTGATGAACTGCGAAGTATCTTATTCTGAGATAGTGAAACGAATCTCCCGCAATAAACTATCTGACTCGCTTAACAATTGAACTTTCCAAAAGCCCTCCTGAATAGCCGCATTGGAGTAGGTTCGCCAGTTATCTGAATTTCCTATCTTGGTTTCAACTTCAGAGTAGATCTCTTCGTTATGTAGCCAGCGAAACGTCACGTTTTGAAATCCGTTTGAATTGTGGATACGCGCAAACACCCAGCCGCGTTCATCATTTGCCGAGAAACTTTGAACAACATCTACAGGTTCGCGTTCTATTACATCCTTGCAAAGTACAAACTCTTTTACCTTTAGGGAGTCTGATTGAGCGTGAACGGAATCGACGGCCAATACCAACATCCAAAAAGGAAAAATTAACTTTAATAATAACATATGGTTGAAGTAAATTATGAGTCGCCCTAAAGTTGTGGATGTTTATCCATATTGTAAAGAAAAAGATGAAATAAATTTTTTGCTCCTAAAGCGTTCGTCAGATAAGATTTACGGCGGGCAATGGAGGATGATAGGCGGAAAAGTTCAGCCGGGAGAAAAAGCATATGGCGCAGCGTTTCGTGAGCTAAAAGAAGAGACTGGGTTAACTCCGGTTCAAATGTGGACGGTTCCATCGGTGAATCATTTTTATAATCCTGAAAGCGATGAAGTGTTACTCATACCGGTCTTTGCCGTTGAAGTAGATCCGGATTCTGTTATCAAACTTGACGATGAACACATTTCCTTTAAATGGGTTTCGTATTCTGAGATCTGTGAATACGGATTATGGCCGGAGCAATTAAACATGATTTCTCATATTCATCGTCATTTAACCATTGTTGGGAAGCCGTTGCCGGAATGGATAATTGAGCATTAGAATTAATAAAACCTATATAAAAGAGTTCTGTGTCTTAATTAAAAATCCGTATCTTTGCATCGTTTAAACCATCGACCATCTAAATATCCCATGTAAATGATTATTCTTGTAATTAACTGCGGTAGTTCATCAGTAAAGTATCAGCTTATTAAAGCGGATGAAGAGGAATTGATCTGCTCAGGAATTGTAGAGCGCATTGGCGCTATCACATCTATTGTAAAACACGATTTGCCGGGTGAGAAAACGAAGAAAATCACCAAAGTATTAGAAAACCACACCGCCGCTTTGAATGAAATTATGGATTTTTTGCTTGATGGCGAAGATCCTGTGCTTCAGGACAGAAATGAGATCAAAGCTGTGGGACACCGGGTGGTTCACGGGGGAGAGACATTCAAAGATTCAGTTTTGATAGATGACGATGTAATCGCCGCTATTGAGCAGTCTGTAGATTTAGCTCCGCTTCACAATCCTCCAAATCTAAAAGGAATCAGAGCAGCACAAAAGAGTCTGTCTGAAATCCCGCATGTTGCTGTTTTTGATACCGCGTTTCATCACTCTATTCCGCCGGAAGCTTATCTCTACGCCATTCCAAATCGTTTGTATCGCCGTTACAAAATCAGAAAGTATGGTTTTCACGGAACCTCACACTATTACGTGAGTCGCCGTTATTATCAATTAAAAGAGCGTTCCCGAAAAGGCAGCAGAGTTATTTCGTGTCACCTTGGCAATGGTGCGTCTATCTGCGCGATCAAAGATGGATATTCGGTTGATACTTCAATGGGTTTTACGCCCGTTTCAGGTTTAATTATGGGAACCCGCACGGGAGATATCGATCCCAGCATCATTTTCTATCTCGTTGAAAAAGAGGAACTGCCTCTCAAAAGTATTCACGATCTCATCAATCGCCACAGTGGTTTATTGGGATTAAGCGGTTATGCTGCTGATATGCGTGAATTACTTCAGGAAGTTGATAAAGGAGATTACCGCTGCAAGCAGGCTGTTGAGGCATTTTGTTATCGTGTGAAACAGTACATTGGAAATTATATGGCTGTGCTAAATGGCGCTGATTCCATTATCTTTACCGGAGGAATTGGCGAAAACTCATCCCGCATCAGAAAGATGATAATGTCAGATCTGAGTTTCGCAGGAGTTGAAATCGATCTGGAAGCCAATGAGAACGCGGGTTTTGGAAAAGAAACCAAGATATCCACGCCAAACTCAAAAGTGGATGTTTGGGTAATTCCAACCAACGAAGAATTGGTGATAGCCAAAGATGCTGCAAAAATTGCGGAAGCATCTCTGCAGTCACCATGGATCTAAATTGTAGATGTGATTAAACCTAATTTTCTGTTTACTGCACTGTTTTTAGTCCTCAGCGTGATGAGTTGTACCTCGTCACGTTGGGTGATTGAAGATCGCAACGCTATAGACCGAAGTCGCTCAGTTCAGATTGAAAATAAACTCATTTTTCAGCAGGACACCCTTGAGAATAATCCTGAACTTCTTCAGTTTAATCTTGTTCAGGTTGCACAGGATCGCTTTGACAGGCGGATTAAAGTGCGCAGATATATTCAAAAGTACCGTCCCGATTTTTTTTGGTGGCCAATTGGCCTGAGTGCATCAGCCGGACTTTTTTACGCCGCGAATTTTGATGTACTGCCTAATCCTTCTTCGCAAAAAGAGCTGACTTTAAATGTAATGGGGGCCGGAGCATTGGTAACCACGATTTATATGCAGAAGGCAAAAGGTGGAGCCAGCTCAACCGACGAAACCAGGATGTTAGCAAAAACCGGAACTGCTGTACAGACAGATACCACTCAATATTACGCTGACGGGCCGGTTTACGCTAATATCACTATTCGTTACAGAAATCAAATCTGGTTAGAAAACTTCCCTTTATCATTTGATGGCTCTATTCTGCAGGTTCCAATAAATGAGTTGATATCAGTCCCATTTCTCGAAGAGAAAAACCCCGGTAACATATCTATTCAGATCAATTCGGATATCATTGATGAACAAGCTGAATATTCCATTCCTGTTTCGGACTTTATGCGCCCGTTTGTTCAGATAAATCGAGGCACCGAAATTCGTCAAACACCGATTATTACCAGCAGTAACATCTATACCGATTTAATTCCCGGTAGCGTCTTACCCTTGCAGGAAATTCAGGAATCCTGGTTTAAGGTTAATTACGGTGCTGCAGAGGCATTTGTAGTCAGAGAAGATGCTCAGCAAATTTGGGCTCCGTTTAATACTCAAATGAACGCGTTTGTAGAAAGTGAAACATCTGCGCCCATCGCTAATGTGGATATTGATTATGGCATTCCGGTAATCAAAAATTCGGCTTCCTCCCGCGTTGCATTATTTCTGGTAGATGCTGACAATGAAGCTGGTTATGTGAAGCAGGATGAACATATTCTTAGAAAATATCTGACTGAAGCATTCGGTTACCAACCAGGAAACATTCATAAAATTGATCTTGAAGATACCATTCGGGTAAAATCCATTGCTTCATTGATGAGGTCAAATATTGAGCGCTTCCGTAAAGTCACAGTTGTGCTGCATAGTCAACAACCCTTAAAAGACGATCCTGTTCGGGTTGGTGGAGTTGAACTTTCGTCACTTATCAATATTATTAATCACGAATTTAATCCCTCCGAGATCGATCTGTTTCTGGATGTTCCGTTTGACCAATCGATCGATCAGCAATTTTTATATGCTCATCTTAACGGTCTTCTCAGTAATTCCGGCATGGATTATCACATCATGCTGACATCTCAGCCTCCCGGACAGCAAAATCGGTTATACTCCGGCGGACAGATGAATATCAATAATAAATATTCATTGTTTACTTACTATTACTGTCTTGCTCTAAAAAATGGTATTCGAACCTGGGGAGATCTGACCGATTATATGCGCAGAGAGGTTAACTATTCCTCACGAAGATTGTATGATCAGCCGCAACAACCCATGTATGTTGGTGATTCAAACGATTTAATTGATTAACGCATGGTAACCGGCCTTACGTTTGCGCTGCTTTCTGTTTTGAGCTCAGTTCTGATTGCGCACGGACTTCGCTGGGGTGAGGAGCATAAGTTTTCTCAGCTTTCAGTATTGGCGTCAAACTACATTTCCGCTTCTGTTTTCTCGTTTTTTATGGCGGGCAGAGAAGAGGCATTCAAACTTCCCGAAATATCTGTATTACTTCTCGCCGCCGTTGTAGGAATATTCTTTCTCGCCAATTTCTGGATATTCTCCCGTTCGCTAAAGATCAATGGAATCAGTCCCACGGTGACGATGATGCGCATGTCGCTCATCATTCCTGTATTAGGAGGAATTCTGGTTTATAACGAAGTGCTTTCTCTTTTTTTAGGATTGGGAATTTTACTCGTATTCATCAGTATGTATTTGTTGACGAGGCAGAGTAAAAAGGAATCAATGATATCAAAAGTGAGCGCTCCGATATTATTGATATTACTTTTCTTCATTTCGGGAACGACCGATTTCTCGCTAAAAATATTTGAGGCCACATTTCTGTCTGATGTCTCTGAGTATATGTTTATGGGAAGTGTATTTGGCTCATCGTGCATCGCTGCCTGGTTCCTCGTGATTGTGCGAAAAGAGAAATTTTCATCAAAAGCGTTCATGTTGGGTTTATTGATCGGCATCCCGAATTTGTATTCCTCTATTTTTCTGATCAAAGCGTTAACGGAGCTGCCATCAGCCATAACGTACACCTTTATTAATATTGGAATTATTCTCAGCTCAGCCTTGCTTGGTTTATTGTATTGGAAAGACAAGCTCACTCATCGGCAGCGCTGGGGATTGGTCACAGCTGTGGCTTCCATTCCATTTTTATTCATTTGACAAGCATAAAATTCACACCACAAAATCATCTACTATGTCCTATTTAGAAACATTAAAAGAGCGATTCAAGAAAGAGTCCAAATCCATTGTATTACCCGAAATTTCGGACGAGCGCGTGCGTGACGCAGCGACCAGGCTGGCAGAAGAAAATATCTGCGACGTTTTCTTAATCAACGATAATCCTGAGGCTGATTACAAAGCCAATTTTGAAGGAGTTGAGCGTATCACAGTAATCGATACATTTGCTGATAAACGCGCTGAAGAATTTGCTGAACTCTTTTTCGAAAAGCGCAAGCACAAGGGAATCACAATCGACGAAGCAAAGTCGGTAACGAGAACCTCGCTCTATTTTGCTTCATTTATGGTTGAAACCGGCCTGGCTGATGCCTGTGTTGCCGGTGCGGCTACTTCAACAGCCGATGTGCTGCGCTCCGCAATCTATTGCATTGGATTGAAGCCCGATTCCAGCGTTGTGAGCTCTATCTTTTTGATGAGTAATGAAGAGGGCAGAACTATGGCTTTTGGCGATTGCGCCGTTGTCCCATATCCCGATTCTAAACAATTAGCTTCAATCGCATCTGATTCAGCCGACAGTTTTGAGAAGATTATTGGTGTGAAACCCAACGTGGCGATGCTCTCATTTTCAACCCAGGGAAGCGCAAAGCATGAACGCGTTGAGTTGGTGACGGAAGCGCTGGAATCTGTCAAGAAAAATCGCCCCAACCTCTCCGTTGATGGCGAAATGCAGTTCGATACAGCTTTTGTGCCGGGAGTTGCTCAACGCAAAGCACCGGAATCAGATGTTGCCGGAAAAGCGAATGTTTTTGTTTTCCCAAATCTCGATGCCGGAAATATCGGCTACAAAATCGCTGAGCGACTTGGTGGCTACAACGCAACCGGGCCGATTATTCAGGGACTTAACAAACCAATGAATGATCTTTCAAGAGGATGTTCTGCTGATGACATTGTGAATACTGTGCTGGTAAGTCTTTCTATGAGTTAACCCGAATTATTCACGAATATTATAAAGCAAATACTTATGTGGTTGTTTTATATTATTATAATTGAATTCCAACATAGCCCAAATTTGGGTAATGTAGAAATACTGCGCACCGAGCGTAGCGATTCCCACGCAGTGAAATTTTGCTGTGTGCTTCGCGTTGCTCACAACAAAATTTCTTGGTGAATAATCCGGGTTAAGGCTACGTTTTTTCATAATGTATTACTGAAAAAAAAGGCTCGTGAGAATGATCTCACAAGCCTTTTTTTGTTTTACTATATGCTCAAAGTCTTCTATTTATGATAAACCTTGTATCCCCAGGAATCTATTTCAACCTCAATAAAGCGATCGAATGTTATGTAGTCACCATCAAAAAGCGACTCAAATTCACCATTCACTTTTGTTGATTCAATAGTAAAACGTTGTTTTTGGTCTGATAAGTTGACGATTACAAAAACCTGTTTAATTCCGTTGGTTCTGATAAACGCATACACATCTTCATCTACAGAGGTGGAGATGCGTTCATAAGCCCCTCCATTTTTGCCATGCTGAAGCGCTGGATTATTTTGCTTCAGTTCAAACAGCTTGCTGTAATGTTCACGCATGTCATGTTCACTCCATTCAATTGGATCTTTATCAAAAAATTCCAATCGCTTATCCATTCCTGCTTCCTGACCGTTGTACAGCAAAGGCATTCCGGGAAGAGTGGCTGTTAAGACAGAAAGCGGATAGGAAGCAGCGCCCATTCGCTCCCAAACAGTTCCATTCCAGGTATTTTCGTCATGATTTGATATGAAGTTCATTGGATAAGAACCATCCGGGAAAGCTTTTTCCAGTCTTGTGACTTCTGCGTGAAGTGAATCAGCATTTTGTTCACCCTGAGCAACCTCGTTTAAGATGTGGTGAAACGTCCAGCCGTAATACATATCAAAGGCTTTTTCGTTTAATTCAGGCTCTTCAGCTTCGGCGAGCATGAAAACGGGTTTGATCTCATCGAGTTCTTTTCGCGCGCTGTTCCAATAATCGGTTGGTACCATACTGGCAACATCACAGCGATAACCGTCAATATCAAACTCTTCCACCCAGAATTTCAGGGCGTCAGTCATGTAGCTACGCAGTTCGGAATTATCATAATTCAAATCTATAACATCCGACCAGTCTTCAACGGGAGGGACGAAATTTCCTTCTTCATCTTTAGTGTACCATTCAGGATGTTCTTCTGTAAGAGGATTGTCCCAGGCGGTATGATTGGCTACCCAATCGATAATCACTTTCATATCCCGATTATGAATCTCTTCAACCAGATTTCTGAAATCAGCTTTTGTGCCAAATTCAGGATTTACATCGAGATAATCTTTTACGGCGTAATAACTTCCAAGCTCACCTTTACGGTTTTTTTCTCCGATTGGGTGTATAGGCATCAGCCAGATGATTTCAACATTCATCGCTTTAAGTTCATCCAACCGGTCAACGATGGCGTTGAATGTTCCTTCCTCTGAAAACTGACGAATATTCAGCTCGTAGATAGTGGCGTTTTTACTCCACTCAGCTGTTGAAACCGTTTGGGAATTCGCGGACGTGGAATCTTGCGTGGATGACGAGCAACCCGCAACAAACATGCTTAATAATAGAACTAATAGGGTTTTTATCTGTTTCATGGTCTATATGTGTGATCTATAAGAATACTCTATTTAGTGAATAAGCCAAATCTATTGGTTTACAAGAACAATTTAGAAGATATTAAGCTTGAAATCACTATATGGATTCAATCCAAAGAAACGAGAACTTTTTTCGTATCTTTAACGTTTAGATTGACCAAGTAAAAATAAACAATTTATATAACCCGATTTATCTACTATGAGCGAGACTCAGGCAATCGATAAAGTTGTATCGCAACAGTACAAGTACGGCTTTGTCACCGATATTGAGTATGATGACTTTCCGAAAGGCATCAATGAAGATATCATTCGAATGATATCAAAGAAGAAAGAAGAGCCGCAATTCATGCTCGATTTTCGTTTAAAAGCATATCGTAGTTGGAAAGAGATGGAAGAGCCCGTTCACTGGCCAAATCTCAATTACAAACCACTTGACTACGATGAGATCAAATATCATGCTCAGCCAAAGAAAAAACCACAGCTGGACAGTCTCGACGATCTCGATCCCAAAATTCGTGAAACGTACGAGAAGCTGGGAATTCCAATTTCAGAACAGAAGCAGCTCGCCAATGTAGCGGTTGATGCTGTGTTTGACAGTGTTTCTGTTGTAACTACGTTTAGAGAAAAACTGATGGAAGCCGGAGTTATTTTTTGCTCCATTTCAGAAGCTCTGCGTGAATATCCCGAGCTGATTAAGAAATATCTCGGTTCAGTTGTTCCTCATAATGACAACTTCTTTGCGGCGCTGAACTCAGCCGTTTTCTCTGACGGTTCATTTGTATTCATTCCCAAGGGAGTAGATTGTCCGATGGAATTGAATACCTACTTTCGAATTAACAATTCCGAATCCGGGCAGTTCGAGCGTACGCTTATTGTTGCCGAAGAGGGCGCAAGCGTTAGCTATCTTGAAGGATGTACCGCTCCTCAGTTCAGCAGCAACCAATTACACGCCGCTGTTGTCGAAATTGTAGCGTTAGATGATGCTGAAGTAAAATACTCAACCGTTCAGAACTGGTATTCCGGTGATGAAGAGGGAACCGGCGGTATTTTCAACTTTGTAACCAAGCGTGGAATCTGCAAAGGAGACAACTCCAAGATTTCATGGACTCAGGTCGAAACAGGGTCTGCCATTACCTGGAAATATCCTTCTGTAATCTTGAAAGGAGATAATTCCATCGGTGAATTTTACAGTGTTGCGCTTACCAACAATCATCAGCAGGCAGATACCGGCACCAAGATGATTCACCTCGGTAAAAACACAAAGAGCACGATTATATCTAAAGGAATAAGCGCCGGAAAATCGAACAACAGTTACCGTGGTCTGGTTAAAATTGGCCCGAAGGCGTTCAATTCAAGAAACTATTCTCAGTGTGATTCTATGCTGATTGGTAATGAGTGCGGCGCTCACACTTTTCCATATATCGAACAGCAAAACAGTAAGTCAAGCATTGAGCACGAAGCAACTACATCACGCGTGGGAGAAGAACAGATTTTTTATCTGAATCAGCGCGGACTTTCTGAGGAAGATGCGATTTCATTGATTATCAACGGATTCTGTAAAGAAGTTTTCAAAGAACTGCCCATGGAGTTCGCCGTTGAAGCTCAGGCACTGCTCGGGATTAAACTCGAAGGCAGCGTAGGCTGATCCAAAAAATCAAAACCGAATATTTACAACTAATAAAACAAACGAGGAAAAACAGACGTGTTAGAGATTAAAAATTTACACGCCTCCATCGAAGAAGATGGAACCCCAATTCTAAATGGAATTAACTTATCTATCAAAGCCGGGGAGAAACATGCTATCATGGGACCCAACGGCGGCGGAAAATCCACACTTGCCAAAGTAATAGCCGGACATCCTGCTTTTGAGGTTACAGAAGGCGAAATTTTGTTTGAAGGTCAGGATATTCTGGAAATGGATCCCGATGAGCGTGCTCATCTCGGTTTATTTCTGGCATTTCAGTATCCCGTAGAAGTTCCCGGTGTGAATAACAGCACATTTTTACGTCAGTCGTATAACGCAATCCAATCGGAGCGTGGCGGAGAAGAACTTGACCCGCTTGAATTTGACGATTATATCCGTGAGCAGCTCAAAGTTGTGGATATGGAAGAATCATTTCTGCAGCGTTCTGTTAATACAGGATTCTCAGGTGGTGAAAAGAAGAGAAATGAAATTCTTCAAATGGCCGTTTTACAGCCAAAGCTTTCTGTATTGGATGAAACCGATTCAGGACTTGATATTGATGCTCTGCAAGAAGTTGCAGCGGGAATCAATAAATTATTTTCTCCTGAGAAAGCTCTTCTTTTAGTAACCCACTATCAGCGTATGCTCAATTACGTGGAGCCGGATTTTGTTCACGTTCTCGTGAAAGGAAAAATTGTTAAGTCCGGTGATAAATCACTCGCCCTCGAGCTCGAAGAAAAAGGCTACGACTGGCTGCAAAATGAGAATGTTCACGTAAACGGAGAAGCATAGTAATGAGCGATCGAAGAGAGCTTTTTGCTAAACAAAATCTTCAGTATCTGAAAACTGAGCCGTTCAAATTCGATTATTTGAATGAGTTCAGAAAGGAAGCTGAACAAAAGCTGGAGGATATTCCATTTCCCACAAAACGTGATGAAGAGTGGAAATATCTCTCGCTGAAAGATTTAGCAAAGAAAACATTCAAACAGACAGATTTAAACGAAATAACTGAAGACAAATTAGAGTCTTATGTATTTGCTGAAGACACCCATTATTTGGTGTTTGTGAATGGCGAATACAAAAAAGATCTAAGCAACATCGGCGATCTCCCGGAAGGAGCGTTTGTCTCAACATTCAGAGAAGCTTCAGAAAAGCAAGCTGACGAGATTGAAACACATCTCGGAAAGTATGCTTATCCCGATGAAGATCTTTTTCTCAGCCTGAATTCTACAGCCTTCAACGATGGCGTTTTTGTGTATGTACCAAAAGACACAAAGGTTGAGAAACCCATCCATATTCTGAACTTCACCAACGAACTAAGCAGCGATACACTAACAACCTCTCGCGTATTGGTGTTAGGAGATCGTTTCAGCAAGTTTACCGTTATCGAAGATTTTGTTGGACTTGGTGAGAACAGCTATTTGAACATTCCGGTTTCAGAATTTGTGGTTTCTGAAGGATCGCATGTAAAACACATGCGAATTCAGCGTGAGTCGCTTAATGCTTACAATATCAGCCGAGTTGGCTCGCATGTTGAAAGCAGTGCTCACTACGATTCTTACACAATTCACCTCGGAGCAAAACTCTCACGTAGTGATGTAAAAGCCGTTATTGACGGAACTAACAGCGATTGTACACTCGATGGACTCGTTCTTCTAAATGGAGAACAAGTAAGCGATACGCACACTGTTATGCATCACAAACAGCCGGATTGTAACAGTCATCAATTGCACAAAGTAATTGTTGATGGCGATGCGCACTCTATTTTCAACGGTAAAATTTGGGTAGATAAAATTGCTCAGAAGACCGATTCATTTCAGGAAAACAGAAATATCCTGTTGAGTGATACCGGGACGATCAACACCAAACCTCAGCTTGAGATTTTTGCTGATGATGTGAAGTGTAGTCACGGTGCCACAATTGGACAGCTCGATGAAGATGAGATGTTCTACATGAAAAGTCGCGGACTCACAGACGCAAAAGCGAAAGAGTTACTTATTCAGGGTTATGCCTGGGAAGTTCTTGAGAATATCGATCTCAAACCGTTGGCCGAAGAGCTTCAAAAAGCCGTAGCTGAGTATTCAGCCGGTGTCTCAAAAGCACTTGCAAACTAAAGCTAAGTCATTGAATTCCATATCATCTAAAACCTCCATTTTATCGGAACAGGAAGTCCTGAATATACGTCAGGACTTTCCTGTTTTATCGCAGTCAATAAACGGTAATCCGCTTGTATTTCTGGATAACGCCGCATCAAGTCAGATGCCTCGTCAGGTAATTGAGCGTATTCAAAAATATCGTGAAACTGATCACGCTAATGTTCACCGTGGTGTTCACACGCTGAGTCAGCGAGCGACGGATGATTACGAGAAGGCTCGCGAAAAAGTTCAGAAGTTCATAAATGCCCGTCACAGCGAAGAAATTATTTGGACTTCGGGAACAACCAACGGAATCAATCTGGTGGCGGCTTCGTTAGCCGGAGATTACATCAAGGAAGGAGATGAAATTATTATCTCCGAGATGGAACATCACTCAAATATAGTGTCGTGGCAAATTCACTGTGTAAGCAGGGGAACCAAACTAAAGATACTTCCGGTTGATGATAACGGGGAATTGGAGATTGAAAAACTTGATGAATTGATTACTGAGCGGACAAAATTGATTTCGCTCATTCATATTTCAAATGTTCTGGGCACGATCAATCCCGTTAAAGAGGTTATTGCCAAAGCGCATCAACATAACATTCCCGTTTTAATTGATGGCGCTCAGGGTTCTGCTCACGGTCCGGTTGATGTTCAGGATTTAGATTGCGATTTCTACGTTTTCTCAGGACATAAAATATACGGTCCGACAGGAATCGGTGTTTTATACGGGAAAAAAGAGTGGTTGGAGAAAATGAATCCGGTCTCCGGCGGTGGCGACATGATTCAGACCGTGTCATTTGAAGGATCCACCTGGAATGAATTGCCCTATAAGTTTGAGGCCGGAACGCCGAATATGGACGGAGCAATCGGACTTGGTGCTGCCATCGATTACGCCACGAATATTGGAATGAGCACTATTTCAGCTTATGAAGATACGTTGCTCAAAGCCGCAACTGAAGCCATCGATGAGATTCCCGGAGTTGATATTTTAGGTAGAGCTAAAAACAAATCTTCCATTATTTCATTTACAATGGGAGATATTCATCCGCATGATGTGGGAACCATTTTGGATTATGAAGGCGTTGCCGTTCGTGCCGGTCACCACTGTGCTCAGCCGCTGATGGATCGTTATCAAATTCCGGCTACTACACGCGCATCATTTGCTGTTTATAATACATTTGAGGAAATCGAAAAACTGGCCGCAGGAATTAGAAAAGTGAAGGAGATACTTTAGATGAGTCTTACAGATTCAATATATAATGAACAAATAACCTACCACAGCAAAACCCCCAGAAACTTCAAGGTGATGGATGATGCTGATATGGTTGTTAAAGGAAATAATCCTCTGTGTGGTGATAGTTATGAGTTCTATATCAAAGTAGACGAAAATAATACTATACAGGAAATTACGTTTACAGGGAAAGGGTGCGCTATAAGTAAAGCATCTGCTTCCATGATGACGAAACTTGCCAAAGGAAAAAAGGCTGATGAAATAGAGACGCTATTTAAAGAGTTTCAGGCGATGAGTACCGGCAAATTAGATATTGAAACACAGGAACACCATCTTGGAAATTTAACTGTATTTAAGGGAGTAAAAGATTTTCCTGTACGTATAAAATGCGCGACACTTCCATGGCACACACTCAACTCGGCCATGAAGGGAAAAGAAGAAGCTTCCACAGAATAAAAACTTTCAGAATACAATAAACATCGATTATTATGCCAAAGATCGCAGAAATTGAACGCACGCCCAATCCTGACGCAATGCGTTTCGTACTTAAAGAATCCATTTCTCAGGGAGTCACCAGAGCGTACGACACACCCGAAATGGTAAAAGAAGATGACAGCTTCGCGAAAGAGATCTTCGCCATTCCTCACGTTATTTCTCTCTACTATGTAGATAAGTATGTAACGGTAACTCAGGATGGAAACGCCGACTGGAGTGAACTGCTCAGAAAACTCGCTCCGCCGATTCGTGAAGCGGAAGCACAAAATAACATCATTCAGGATGATGATGTTCACGTGAGTAAAGAAGCTCAGTTGTCAGATGATCCGCGTTTACAAACTATCAATCAGATGCTCGATGATCAGGTTCGTCCCTATCTTTTAGCAGACGGCGGTGGACTTCAGGTACTCGGACTCGATGATAACGTTCTCAAAGTTCATTATCAGGGAGCTTGCGGAACATGTCCGACAGCAACAACCGGAACATTGTTCGCAATTGAAAGCATGGTGAAGCGAATCGATCCCGATATCATCGTTCAATCAGTTTAATCTCCACTTAAATCAGCATATCTATGTCGATTACGTTAAGTGAACGAGCAGCAGAGCGCATTAGAAATATTCGAAATGAGCAGCATTTGGAATCAGATGTGCCTCTTAGAATTAAAGTTGTAGGAGGCGGATGCTCAGGGTTAACCTACGCGTTCGATTTTGATACCGAAGGAAAAAAAGACGATCACGATCAGGAGTTTCAGGATCGCGAAATTCCCATTCTCGTTGATATGAGAAGCTTTCTGTATCTCGCAGGAACGGAATTAGATTATTCTGACGGACTTGAGGGACAGGGCTTTCATTTTAAAAATCCCAATGCTTCCAGAACCTGTTCTTGCGGAGAATCTTTCGCTGTTTAACTATAATTGATCTATGAGCACAACTGATAACGGAACCATTGTTAATAAAGTAGCCAAATCAAAATTGGTTACGGTTGATCTTCAGCAATTTACGCCTGATGAAGATATCGCTGAGCTCGATATCAAAGATTTTCTCCACATGGAGTTGATGCTCAAAGAAAAAGAGTATCGCCAGCATCTCGAAAATCATGATTGGGATCAATATGAAGGCAAAATCTTAGCTGTTTACTGCTCAACAGACGCTATTCTTGCCCCATGGAGTTTTATGCTGGTAGCTGATCACGCAATGGAGAAAACTTCTGATGTTTTAGTTGGTACGAAAGAGGAAGCCTATCTTCGATTAACAGAGCATCGAATTTTAAATCACGATTGGACTCAATACGCGGGAAAACGTGTCTTGCTTAAAGGTTGCAGTGATAAATCTATTCCCCACGCAGCGTACACGCAGGCATTGATGCAGTTGAAGAAGCACGTTGATCGTGTGATGTACGGTGAAGCCTGTTCGTTTGTGCCGGTTTACAAGAGATAAATTACACGCATAAAGTGAGGATTCGTTGAAAACAGTTTTTATCACAGGCGCTTCAAAAGGAATCGGACTTGCCACAGTTGATGCACTTCTTAAAAATAACTGTAGGGTAATTGCTGTTTACTCATCAACCGAGCCGACCGGAGAGCATGAAAACCTGATATGGGTCAAAATCGATCTCTCTGAAACTGATAAGCTTGAGTCAATATTTCAAAATATCCTCTCTGATTACAGCCCTGAAATCGTCATAAACAACGCTGGTGTTTTCAGGAATTCTCCATTTACAAAAGAGACGAATTCATTCCTAAAAGATTGGGAATGGACGTTTCGTGTTAATGTAACTGCACCTGTGTTGATCTCAAAAATTGCCTTGGAATTCTGGAAAGAACAGAAGATTGAAGGTAGATTAATCAACATAACATCACGGGCGGCCTATCGTGCTGAGACAGAAGAATTCCCAGCTTACGGAGCATCCAAAGCCGCGCTGAATAATTTTACCAAAACCGTTGCGCGGAGCTACAGTAAATACGGCATCACAGCGGTAAATATCGCTCCGGGATTTGTGGAAACAGATATGGCTCAGGAAGCGATCAAATTAAACGGAAGAGAGGCACTGGAATCTCAGACATCTACGGGTACCATCGCGCAGCCTGAAGATATTGCTGAGCTCATTACGTTCACAGCATTGGCGAATACTAAGCACATAACCGGATCAACTTTCCACATGAATAGTGGTTCATACCTAATTTAAAGCAGGCGCAGATGTCCTCCATCCCGAACAGAAAAAAAGATCACGTAGTTTTAACAGCGGGAGAAGATGTTGCTTACACCCAATCCACCGGATTAGAACGCTATCACTTTCTGCACAACGCGCTTCCAGAGGTAAATTTTGATCAGGTTTCTACAGAATCGTCTCTTCTCGGGCATAGTTTCTCCATGCCGTTCTTTATTTCATCCATGACGGGCGGATATGCTGACGGAACCGCGATCAATCAAATGCTCGCTTCTATCTGCAATGACATGAATCTGCCGATGGGAGTGGGGAGTCAACGCGCGATGATTGAAGACCAATCTCAAACTGATTCGTTTTCAATCGTAAGAAAAACGGCTCCAAACGCATTCATAGCCGCGAATATTGGAGGATGTCAGCTCATCGAATCAAACATCAAAGAAAATCTCGATATTGCAATCGATTCCATTCAGGCTGATGCTCTCATCATTCATTTAAATCCACTGCAGGAATTGATGCAGCCTGAAGGAGATCGCAAGTTTGCCGGAATATTGGAAGCCATTCACACAACAGTAGAAGTATTTAATATCCCTGTAATTGTGAAAGAAACAGGAGCCGGACTTTCACTTTCTGTAATTGATAAACTATCAGAAGCGGGTGTGAAAGTGATAGATATTGCCGGAGCCGGGGGAACAAGCTGGAGTAAAGTTGAAAATAAGCGACAGATTTCCTCACAAAATAATCTCGATATTTTCAACGACTGGGGAATTCCGCTCGCGCATATTTTAGAACAGCTCCCATCAGAAGAACAAAGAAGCTATAAGATTATCGCTTCAGGGGGAATTCGTACTTCTCTGGATATTCTGGCGTCGCTTTGTCTCGGAGCTGACCTTGCCGCCTCAGCCACGCCGTTAATCAAGCATCTTGTAAACGGGGGAGAAGCATCAGCCCGAAAATGGCTTCAGGATATTCAGCATCAGCTAAAAATTGGAATGTGTTTATTGGGAGTTACCTCACCAAATCAGCTTGCACGTAAACATCTCCATAAAGTCTGAATTCCTTTAAAAACTAATGGAATCGCGTCTAATTGTTAGAAGAAAGATGAATATTTCAGTATATTCATCGTCGATTTGTAACCAATGAAAAGCACTATTTTAGAACAATTTTTAACAAAGATCGAGCAGCGTCTCTACGAGACGACCAAAGATAAAGAACCCCGATCGCTCTACGATCCTGTTACTTATACTTACGATCTTGGCGGAAAGCGTGTCAGACCACAGTTAGCCGGAATAGGGTGTGGACTTGCGGGTGGAAACCTGGACGATGCCGTTAATGCTGCATGCGCAGTTGAGATGTTGCACAATTTTACGCTCATTCATGATGATATTATGGATGAGGCTGTTACACGCCGTGGTAAGGATGCCGTTCATATTAAATGGTCGGTCAACACAGCCATTTTATCCGGTGATGTCCTTTTCGGATTGGCTGCCAATGAATTACAGACTTACGCACATAACGATTCGATTTCGAAATCTCAGTTGACCAAACTCTATGATGTTTTTCATTGGGGAGTTCAAACCGTGTGTGAAGGTCAGGCAAATGACATGGATTTTGAGGGGCGGCAGGATGTTTCATTGTCGGAATATCTGCACATGATTGAGCAAAAAACCGCTGCTTTGCTTTCTGTCTCATTACGGCTGGGAGGAATCATCGCTAATGCTGATGATAAACGCCTCAAACAGCTGCACGAGCTTGGAATTACCCTCGGAATCGCGTTTCAAATCCAGGATGATTATCTGGATGTGTACGGTAATCCCGAAACGTTTGGCAAACGAAAAGCAGGTGATTTACACGAAGCGAAGAAAACCTGGCTCACTATTCACGCCCTGGAACAACTTCAGCACGACGATGCCAATGAGCTGAGTACAATACTCTACAAATCTGAACGTAGCTCCATTGATATCGATCGAATCTATCAACTGTTTGATAAACTTGAGCTTCAGACTCAGGTTAAGAATAATATCACATCATACTACGAAAAAGCGGAATCACTCTTAACATCGTTTTCTGACGGTCCTCATAAAGATCATTTGAAAACGTTACTGACAAATTTGACAGACAGAAATCAATAATCTATCTATGAGAATCACACTTCTTTCTATTTTTCTTTTCTCGTTCGTTGCTATCGGGTGTAATAACGATCAATACGTAAAACCAACTGATCCCGTAGATGTTGCTTTTGGAAAAGCGTTGGAATTTTATGAAAACGAAGATTACAACGACGCTACTGATGCTTTTGAAGTTGTAGTTAATCTTGCCCGGGGCACAAATTACGCAAAAGACGCTCAGTTTTATCTCGCAGAGAGTTACTTTAAAAACGGGCAGTATCTGATTGCGGCATCAGAATATCGCCGGTTTTATGCAAATTACCCTCGTGACGAGAAACGTCCTGAAATGCAGTACAAAGAGGCATTTTCTCATTTTAAGATGAGTCCCCGTTACAAACTTGATCAGTCAAATTCCAAAAAGGCGCTTGAATTGTTTCAATTATTTATACTGCGCTACCCGAATAGTGATTTCGCTGTAGAGGCAGGTGAAAAGATTGATGTGTTGAGAAATAAACTCGCTGAAAAGAAATTCAACGCGGCTGATTTTTACCTCACAAATAGTCAATATGAAGCGGCCGCTCTTTATTATGGAATGGTTGTGAATGAATTTCCGGAGTCAAAATTTGCTGAACCCTCTCTTTTTATGCAGATTAACTCCTATCTGCAATATGCCGAAAACAGTATTACTCAACGTCAAAAAGAGCGATATCAGATGGCTTTAGATTCGTATCAAAAATATCTACAGCTTTTCCCGAATGGAGAAAATCGCTCAGAAGTAGAAAACCTGTTCGATGAAATTCAGAATAATCTGGATAAATTGGCAAGCAACTAAAACCGACTTTCTTCAAGGCATTGCATTAATTTTGTGATGCCTTTTTTTTGTGGCTTACAGTTTCTAAGCCGGTATGATTACAATGATAAAAACAGGCCTGTTTAGCGGATCATTTAACCCTGTTCATAACGGACATCTCGCTATTGCTCAATCTTTTATCAGTTCCGGCAAGATTGATGAACTTTGGGTTTACCCGACGCCGGTTTCTCCCTTTAAAACCGGAAAAGTGAGAGAGGAATTACTGCCTTATAAAGAACGTCTTTCTCTGTTAACGTTGGCTTTTGATCAGCTGGATCATCCCAAAATTGATGTTAAATCTGTAGAAAAGGAGTTGTCACCGCCATATTACACAGTGAATACGCTGCGACATTTGAGAAAAACCAATCCTGACCGGGCTTTTTATCTCTGCATTGGAAGCGACAGCGCCAATCAATTTCATCGCTGGCATAAGTATATAGAGATTTTGAAGATAGCTGAGTTACTCGTTGCCAAACGTCCAGATAATGATTCTGAAGATTCTCCCGCCGAAGATGTTTTGGAGCACACAACGTTTATCAATCACAAACCG
>Ga0136600_1000180_pt1 | contig 33570 bp, 28 predicted proteins | sample AntRauMFilla2698_FD_104634 | JGI IMG/M metagenome (GOLD analysis project Ga0136600, IMG submission 104634) | Saline lake microbial communities from Rauer Islands, Antarctica - Metagenome Filla 2 #698 | ecosystem: Environmental > Aquatic > Non-marine Saline and Alkaline > Saline | place...
ATTCTCTATCATCATCGGCCATAAGATCTTTAAAGAGTTCTCGTTTTGAGTTTTGAAGCACAAGTACCTTCTCTTCAACAGAGTCCTTAATGATCGGGCGATAAACCGTCAGAGTATTTTCTTGTCCAATTCTGTGGGCCCGGTCAATCGCCTGGCTTTCTACGGCCGGATTCCACCAAGGGTCCATAATAAAGACATAGCTAGCCGCTGTGAGGTTTAGACCAACACCACCGGCTTTGAGAGAGATAAGAAAAATGGGAGCTTTGCGCTCTTGAAAGATTTCAACTTGGCTTTGGCGCTTCTTAACCGTTTGAGTGCCGTCAATCCTCGCCATCTTCCAATGCTTTTCGTGAATGATTTTTTGAATAATATCCAGATAGGTCGTGAACTGGCTAAAAATAATGGCTTGATGACCTTCTTCGATAATTTGAGAGAGGGTTTCCATGAGGAATTCAATCTTTGTTGAATCCACGTTGGCCTCTCTAAAAGTCATCTCACCGGTACGATTTTGCCAAAGGCATTTTTGGCGTAATTCAAGAAGACCGCGCAGGATTTCTCCATATTTTTTCTTCGATGGCGCATTTTGAATTTTATTTTTAATTTTGAGAAGTGAATTCTTGTAATCTTGATCTTCATGTTCAGAAAAGCCAAGAAGAACATCATTTTCAATTTTCGGCGGCAAGTCGGTGAGAACCTGACTCTTAGTTCTTCTAAGAATAAAAGGAGCGGCCGTTTTTCTGGCAAGTAGGCGCGATTTCTTATTCGAAGAGGTTCTAATAAATTGTAGGTCACCCCAGATCCCTGGAATAGAGAGATCAAGAATATTGTAGAATTCAGAAAGATCATTTTCTACCGGCGTACCTGTTAGGCATATACGGAAGTTCGCTTGAATTTTTCTCGCAGCAAAAGCACCGAGGCTTCTAATGTTTTTGAGATGCTGGACTTCATCGAGAATCACCACATCAAAGTTTACATCCTTAAAAGTATCTTCTACCTCACGCTTCATGACACCATAAGAAGTCAGAGTGATTTTTGAATCGGAATCAAATTTTCTCTCGCCACCGTGATAAATTTGGACATCAATATTGCTGAACTTTTTAAATTCAGCTTCCCAGTTGAGAAGAATCGTAACCGGGCAGACAATTAAGACCTTGTCGATCTGATCATAGATAGACGTAAGAAAGGCAATGGTTTGCAGCGTCTTACCAAGACCCATGTCATCAGCAAGGCAGGCACCTAGCTTATTCTCATGGAGAAAGCGCAGCCAGTTGTAGCCGTTTTTCTGATAAGGTCTAAGAATGCCATCTAGGTTCTCTGGTATGGGATATTCGGGCATCTCTTCAAGAGTCGCTAAGCTTTCACAAAGATCAATTTCTTCTTGAGTGAGGGCCCCGTCAATTCCAAGTTTTCTTAGCTCAAAGAGCTCGAAGATTCTGGCCCTATTAAAGGGCAGAACGAAGCGGTTTTCAATTTCGTCTTCGGATTCTGTTTCAGTACCTGTTTGGTACTTATTTTCGGCTTCATACTTAGTGTATTTTTTTACAAACTTTAAAAGATCTTTTTGTTCTTTAGTAAGGAGGACAAGACCGTCTTTTGTCAGGGCGAGACCATTATCGAGGTCAACATTTTCAACCACCTTCATATCAAGGGAGTTGATATTGAGCTCTAGGTCAAACCAGTTGGTCGCTGTGCTCTTTCTTTCAAAACGAATTTTTGAAGACCAGCGGCTTATCTCATTTCGGTTGTAGTATATTTGCACGCCATGAATAGTGGTTCTGGCATGAAACTCTGAGAGTCCTTGAAATAGGGTCGAGCCGGGAACTGTATAAGTCAGCTCTCTTGCTTCCTCATCATATTTGGAAAAGCGAAAGAACATATCACCAAAGCATTTATAAATTGTCAGGTAGAAGTCTCTTAAGAAGGCATTGTCATAGCGACAAAGGGCCTTAATTTTTCCATTATAGAGAAGAGCATCTTTTTGAGTGATCGTGTAATCGAGAAGGTTATTCCAATAGTTTTTAATGTTACTTGTATGCAAAGAAGCTTTATAAGTGTCATTTCCTACTTCAATAGAATCGGCAAGGCTGACGACAAAGTCATAAGCGTCTTTTTTTGTTCTAAAGGAAGACAGTTTGCCACCATTGAAAGTGAAGGCTCGAAGAAAGTCAGGGGCATGAATAATATTTTCTTCAGGGTCTAAAAAGAGAAGCGAGATATTTATTTGTCCGCCCTTTTTAGCTTTCGCAAGATGAAGCCTTGGTGTGGCCTCAAAGGTTGGGATCTCTTCTAGAGGAACTTCATCAACGGTTACCTTTAGGTATTGCTGAGAAATTCCTTGGGTGATTTTAATCAGCTCGTTGACGTTGAGGCGTGTGCTTTGGTGACGAAACTTTTGAATAAGATCTTTAAGCTCCGCAGGCAAGTGATAACAATTCCCTCCGGCCCAATCAAAGAGATAGAGGTTTTCAAAAATAGAAATTTCTCTAACTATTCTATCGTCTCTTTCGAGTTTAAATCGCAAGAGAGGAAGGTTATCTGCTTCTCCTGTTGATTCACTAAAGTGTTCAACAGAGGTAATTTGAATAATAAGTTTTCCTTCCCAAGCGGTAGGAATGGGAAAGTTTACAATCTTTTTTGTGTGGAGGAGATATTGAAGGCTAGAGTAGGCGGCGTTTCCTGGCGCCCTTTCTAATTGATGAGGTCCATTAACAATAGTTCCATATTCAAAAGCACTAACCGCAAAAGTTGATTCAAGTGGAATCGGCGGGTGGCTCATATTGTCTGATATAGCATCAAAATTTTTCTCATGATTAAGATGAATATGATAGGTGAGAAAAACAGCGACAACATGAGGGCAGTGCTTTTGCTCGCTCCACTTGTGGCAATCACAATTAGAGGAGATCGGGCCTTCTTCTGTACCTTCAAGACGTTTTTTATAGACGACTTTTGTTTCGTGAGTCCTATCTTCTTTAACGATCCCACTAACAATAAAGTATGTGTCAGGGCTTCCCTTAGAGAAGGAAATACTCACGCGCGAGAGTTGAAGTAGGCGCCCTGCCTCACTGGTGAGGCTAACATTGAAGTATTTGTCAGCTTCGCTACTGACGATATCTGGAATTTTCCACGCTGGGGAATTCATCATAGTGGACTAGAATCCTTAGTAATTGTAAAACGACCATTATAAGCCAAAAGATACAGAAAATCCCGTTATCTAGCTTCTTTCCGATTATATTTAATTTAATCAAAAAAAAGCCCCGAATGACTCGGGGCTTTTTTATTTAGAAGAGTTTTTTTGAGTTTTACTGCTCGCGGTCACCACCGGGGATTGTTCCCTCTAGGTAGGCCTTAAGAAGCTTCGCTCGGCTCGGATGACGGAGTTTCCTCAGAGCTTTCGCCTCAATCTGACGAATACGTTCACGAGTTACGAAGAAATCCTGACCAACTTCCTCAAGGGTGTGGTCTGACTTCTCACCAATTCCGAAGCGCATCCTAAGAACTTTCTCTTCTCTTGGTGTAAGAGTAGAGAGAACAGCTCTTGTTTGCTCAGAAAGAGTCACACTCATGACTGCGTCAGCAGGAGAGATGATCTTCTTATCTTCGATAAAATCTCCAAGAGAAGAGTCTTCTTCTTCACCAATCGGTGTTTCAAGAGAAATAGGCTCTTTTGAGATTTTTTGAACTTTCTTCACTTTTTCAACAGGAAGTTCCATTCTGTCGGCAATTTCCTCAGGAGTTGGCTCACGTCCAAGCTCTTGAACAAGTTGTCTCTGCGTACGAACCATCTTGTTGATTGTTTCAATCATGTGAACTGGGATACGGATCGTTCTTGCCTGGTCAGCAATGGCACGAGTAATGGCCTGACGAATCCACCAAGTCGCATAAGTTGAAAACTTATAACCACGACGATACTCAAACTTATCAACCGCTTTCATAAGACCAATATTTCCTTCCTGAATAAGGTCAAGAAATTGAAGACCACGGTTTGTGTATTTCTTAGCAATAGAAACAACAAGTCTTAGGTTCGCTTCAACAAGTCTAGCTTTTGCAAGGTCAGCTTTTCTTTCACCATCGAGAATAATTTTATAAACACGCTCGATATCATCAAATTCCATACCAGCGTCAAGTGAAAGACGACGAAGCTTTCTGATAACATCTTCTTGGTTTCTGATAAGCTGCTCAATCTTGGCATCTGTTGTGAAAAGATCTTTTGCAAGCTTCCTTTTGAAGTGATCATCTTCCATTATTTGTTCATAAAGAACTTTATAAGGATCAGGTCCATCTACTTCTAAGAATTTGAAAATACGATCTTGTTGATCATAGAGCTCTTTAAATTGCATGAAGTATTTCTTCACGGGCTCTACAAAACTATTAATGATTTTACGGTTGAAGGTTAGGTCGGCAAGAGTACCACCAATAACGACCATTCTTTCAGATTGATCTTTATCAAACTTTTTAAGGGTACCGTCTTCATTTTCAACTTCTTTGAGAAGACCTGCAATCGCATCACATGTTTCATAGATTGTTTTTTGAAACTTATTGATATCACGAGTTGTAGAGTCATCATCAAGACCACGAACAAGCTCTTTCACAAATTCAGCTTGGTTCTCTTGGCCTTCTACTCTTGCTTTAAGAGCTGCGATTTCATTAAGTGCATGAGAAGATTTAAGACAGGAAAGGATAATTTCTCTTTCACCTTCTTCAATCTCTTTTGCAATTTCAACTTCACCTTCTCTTGTAAGAAGGGCAACAGAGCCCATTCTTTTAAGATAGAGCTTAACGGGGTCTGTTGAAGCAGACTTAAGTTCAGCTTTCTCTTCTTTAGAAAGGGTTTCTTCGATAATTTCAGTACCATCTAAACGGATGCCATCATCATCCTCATCGGTTTCCTGATTTTGAATGTCGATTCTCGCTTCCTGAATAGTAATCATGATCTCGTCAACATGTGCGGGATCTACGATACTGGCGGGGATGGAGTCGTTAATTTCCTCAGGTGTGAGGTAATTCTGGTCTTTCCCCTTGATCAGTAGCTTTGAGAAATCTTTGGAGTTAATAAAGGCGCCAACAACTGACATTGAATCTCCTTGTGTAGGCCTATTTTTTTTAACCTTAATATAAGGCTATTTCTTATTTATTTTTTTGAGGGCGATTACCTTGGCGAAACTCTTGGAGCTTTTTATCGACTTTCATTAAATCAGAAAGGATTGTTTTTTGCTCTTCATCCGTTTGCGCTTTTAGGTGTTGCTCCTTTAATTTTTTTTTCTCTTCTTTTAGTTGCTCAACTTGCAAATTCTTTTTAATATCTTCAAACATCTTCAAAGAAACTTTTTCATTTAAAGATGTTTCTCGATAACGAAAGAGTGCACCACCAACAGTTGCCGATAATTCAGGACTGTAGTTGTCACCGCTCATGAGATTTTGAACGACCGATATATATTCGGATTCATCGATCTCATACATTAGTTCTCGAAGCTTTAAAATATATCCTTTTACCTCATTATTTCCCACAAAATCAAGGAGTTCACTCATCTCTTCGCGAAGAAGAAGCTCTGGGTTTTGGACCAAGTTTTGCAGGAGACGCACCTCAACAGCGTTTAGGCTGCGATCCAATTCGACTCTCTCTTCCTCAAGCTCTGTGTTTGGCTGAGGTATGTTTGCATCAATAGAAGGACTTTGGCTTTTCATTGGACCTCTGCGGCCCTTCTCTAGAAACTCATTATAGTTATTAATAATAGAAGATGAGTCTGACTGAAGGCCAAGCCTCTTGGCCCAAGATACTGCTCTTTCTGTGGCAGAAAGTGAGTTTTTTAAAGGACTTAGGACTTCAAAGATTCTTTCCAATATTTCTAATTTCCTTTCTGAGAGATCAGGAATTTTTTCGGGGATAAGCCTTTCAATCTCTACATCGACGAAAGTCGTTGCCGAATTAATTCTCTGTGTTAGCGCCAAGCTTCCTTCGCTTTCGAGAAATTCATCAGGGTCTTTAAACTCACCAAGATCAAGAAAGCGGGGAGTAATGCCTTGTTCCATGAATTGGGCATTAATTCTGGTTCCAGCTTTCCAGCCCGCTGGGTCATTATCCAAACCGAGGACAATATTCTTCGAAAGGGCCAGAAGTTTGATAAGGCTGTTGTCACCGAGGGCCACGCCCATGATCGCGATAGAGTTGGTAAATCCGTTTTTAAATAGGGCCACTTGATCCATGTTTCCTTCTACGAGAATGGCTTCGTCGCGTTCTCTGATAGAACTTTTTGCAAGGTGCAGGCCATAGAGGAGGTTCTTCTTGTTAAAGAGGAAAGAATCAAGTGAATTAAGGTATTTGGGCTTTTGATCTTCTTTCGTTATACGACTGGTGAAGCCAATGACTTGGCCAAATTGATCCCAAATCGGGAACATAATGCGGTCACGGAAGGTATCATAGTGGGACCTATCTCCGTAACTAGACTTTTTAATGAGTCCTAGTTCTTCTGCCGTATTAAGAGCAAATGATCTTTCTTTCTCATCCTTAATGGAGCTTAAGTAATCAAAGAGAACGCTGCCAGAGGGAGCAAAGCCAAGCTGATAAGTTTTGGTCATCTCCTCTGATAAGTTCCTCTTGGTGACAAAGTCTTTGAACGCTGGCTGATTACTGGTTTCAGCAATCTTTACATAGAGCTTCATGGAATTGCCCATTAGCTTTTTGCCCATTTCTATTTTGGGTGAAGACTTTCTTTCTTGATGGAAGTCACTAAAATTCCAACCAAGTTTTTCACAGATATCTTTGAGAGCATCCATGAAGTCGAGGTTGCGATAAAGTCTTACGAACTTAATAGCATCTCCACCAATATTATCAACAAAGCAAAACCACATGCCTTTATGGTCGTTGATATTAAGCGAGGGGTGTTTATCATCATGGAAGGGGCAAACGGCTAGGGTTTGAGTGCCTTTCTTTGTGGTATGAACATAGCGACTGAGAACTTCGGATATAGGAAGGTCTTTGATTCTGTTAATAAGGTCGTCTATAGTTCCAGCCATTTACTTTTTTAAAGAGACTAACTCGAAAGCTTTGATTTGATCTTCTTTCTTAAGAAAGATTTTTTCAAATTTTGTTTGAAAGCTTGCAAGGTAGTGATCTGGTTTTTCCTTGTAGAGGTCAAAGGTATGAAGTTTGATCTCAAAGAGTTCAAGTGCCTCTGGCATATTCATGAACTCTGACATCCACTCAGCGTAGTGGCCATGATCTGTCTTCACATAAAGAGTACCACCTGGACGCAAAACTTTATAGGCCGCTTGCAAAAAAGGCATCTGAAATAGTCTCTTTTTATGGTGGCGCTTCTTTGGCCATGGGTCAGGAAAAAAGTAAAAGAGTCTGTCGACTTCTGACTCTTCAAACATGAACTCTATTCTTTCTCCTCGGGCGCGAAGATACTTAAAATTTTTATGAGGGTGAACAGCTAACTTTCTCGCTAGATTATAAGAGCGCTTAAATCGAAAATCCATGCCTATAAAATTAACGTCAGGATTTTGCTCGCAGTATTCGAGCATGAAGTGGCCATAGCCTGTTCCAATTTCTACGCAAAGGGGAGCGTCCCTTTTAAAGACATCTTTATTCCATATACCGACATACTCTTCAGCGGCACTATCTCTTAGAACGAATTCATCAAATTCTGTGAGCTTATCGTGGTAGGGATTGGTGTGTTTGTATTGGAAATCCTTTTGGTAGAGGTGGTCTTTGGTCCTCTTTTTGTCAGGATTTCCCTTAGGTGTTTCATCAGTCATAGTGGCGCAACTTACCAAAATGTGGTGGATATTGGCCATGGCCTAGAAAAGATATCCACTATTTAGGTAGAAAGTTCAAAATTTAGCTTATTTAGCATGCTTAACATACCGAAATTGTAATTGTATGAAGTGTAAAATCCTGCTCATTTTGATCCCATTTTGCCTCTCCTTTTCGGCGAGCTCAGCGAGTGCCGGACATCTCGGTAAAGACTTCAGCTTGATTGTGAAAAGTCCAAAACTTAGTTTTGAAATGAATAGGAAGGGCAATTACATTCGATTTACCTATCTTGGTGAACGCACAGGATTCTATGTTAAGTCATGTTACAAAGACACGCTCAAAAGCCTTAATAACAAACTCAAAAATACGCTAGATCCTCTTCTTTTTAAAAAGGCACCCGAAAGCTCTGAGGCTGATGGAGTTCTCGTCATCAATAGTAAAGAGAGGAACTTTTCCTATGATCCACTTATTTCTCCTGGGCTAAGGGAGCTACCAGAGAGTCTAAGTTTTATAATGAGAAAGGGGAGGAAGAGATGCGAAAAATAATCCTTACCTTTTTTCTCATTTTCACTTCAGTTCTCCATCTCTCGTTAGCAGAAGAAGGAATCACACCAGAGATCCTTCAGTTTGCTGACAATGCTGAATGTGTTGTGGATTCAAATACAACCAGAGGTGATTGCGATGGATTCTCTCAGAGTTGCGAAGTCGCGGAGTCGATTGGTCCTGCACAGTATGGGCAATGTATTAGAGATATTTGCGGTGAAGGTGCTCCAAGTATCTTAGGGGAAGTTCAGGCGATACAGAATCAAGCGCAAGAGTTGATAGGACAAGTAGAGAGAGAATTAGGGGCAGAGCTTAACAGTCTGACTACGGCCCTTGAAGACCAAGTGAAAGAAACGAAAAATCAGATCGAACAAAGTGAGACGATAAAAAATGATCTTACTCGGGAATTAACTTTAAATTTAATGATTGATGATTTTAGCTCCCTTTTGATGGGCTCTTTTCCAAATGGCTATCCAAGAGATGTTAACGTTCTCATTCAAAATAAAGACACTCACTTTCCAGGTTGGAAGGAAAATCAGATTAGAATAATGCACTCAATTCTCCAGAAAAAGCATGAGCGTATTTCAAGTCCAGGAGTGCTCGATAGTCTTAATGAATTCTTCGCCTCCGCTGAGAAAATGCGGCAGGCTGTCGGTGCACTTGAAAGAAGGTCTAGGGATTTGCCAGAAAACTCATTAAGGAAAGAAGAGCTGGTCCAAGGAGTTTTTCAACTTCAATCAAGCTTACAGCTTCATCAAGATCAGCCATTATCGGGTGATTTTAAGTCCTCTAGTGTTTCACTTTTCACTAAGCTCTTACTTGAAGAAGTCAATTATCAAGATATTGGAATGCAGACCATGCGTACCTTACTTTATGAATCTAGGGGTGGTTTTGAAGTGAGCCCTAATGTAGAGAGTCCCTCTTTTGGAGGTCTTTTTAAAGACGGATGCCTGGCCATGGTTTCCGAGCAAGTGGCAAAATTACCAACTAGAGAAAATAGAGTGATTCTTTTGGCCAAAATTAATCAAACGAAAAACGAAGTACTTAACAATGCCAGATCTAAACTATCGAGTAAGACCTTTCGAGAATTTGAAAAGGGTGTGAATGATATGAGCATACTCATTCCTCCTGCGAGAGAGGATTTCATGTCACGATTAAAAGGCCTCTTTAAGGAGAAGGCTGGTTATTTAAAATCAAGAAATGATACTGAAGCAGCCTTTTCAGGTTACAGAACTTACGCCCAAGGAATAGATGAAATGGCAGAGGAGCACTGTACTTTACCGTTTGATGGTGGAGCGTCGGCTTTTGCTTCCTCCGCAGTAGGGGATGGCTTAGGGCATGACCACAGTCGCCACATTTCGATTGGAGGTGCCCTCTTGAGAGATTATGAGGGCATTGCTAAAAGTATTGTTGGTCATGAGATAGGCCATATTTTCTCTCATATTTTAAAGGCTAAGGGCTCCCTTTCTTCAAAAATGAAAGATACGAATATTAGAAACTGCCTTAAGAGTAATCACTCTCAAAATGCTGTTTCTCATCTTTTTCCTTTTATTGAAGGATTAAATGGCAATAAGCTGAAGCAAGAAGAAGAGGATTTTGCAGACCTCTTTGCTTTTCGTTTATTACCATCGACGACCAATCCAGCCTGTAGCTTCTTTAAAAATGGTGTTCCTTTCTATTCAGGGAGTAATACTCTTACCCCATCACAGGAGACGTCGCACTCACCAGACCTCTTTCGCCTCTTTCATGGCGAAGCCGTGAGAGGAGAGAATCTACCTAACTCTTGTAAGCTAGAGATGAGTCAACTTGGTGAAGAGAGAAGTATTCAAAACTGCTGGCGCTAATTAAAGAACTCTTTAATTGCTTGGGCAACTTCCTTAACTTCACTATCACTCACAAAAGGATTTACAGGGAGACAGAGAGTCCTGCCAGCAAAGTTAAGAGCATTACTGTCTTCGCCACTATATTCTGCCAAGGCTGGCTCTTGAGATAAGGTTTTTTCATAGAAGGGAGTGCAACCAATCTCTTTTTCTTTTAAGTGATGCATGAGCTTTTCTCTCGTTTCAATGCTGTCACATTGAACAGGGTAGAGGTGCCAGCTTGAAAGGCAAATATACTTTTCTGGTAGAGTTGCAACAGGTAAGCCCTGAAGCTCATAATTATATTTTTCTGCAACTTTTTTGCGGTTGTTATTATGCCCATCAATCTCTTCAAGCTTCGCATGAAGGATAGCTGCTTGCATATGATCGCAACGAGAATTTCGTCCCATGCTTTGTTCGTCGCCTCTGCCATGATTTCTGATAACAACGACTTTTTTGGCGAGCTCGGCATCATTTGTGAGAATACCTCCAGCATCGCCAAAGGCACTTAAGTTTTTAGTTGGGTAAAAAGAGAATGTGGTGAGGTTAGGACCGGAGCCTACAGGTTGACCATTATCATAATAAGTCCCTTGAGCTTGAGCGGCATCTTCCACGACAAAAATATCGTTAGCTTGGCAAAAGTTATTTATCGCATCCATTGGTGCAGGCAGACCATAAATGTGAACTGGCATAACAGCATTGAGTCCATGGTCTTTATGGACTCTTTCAAGAGATTGAGGGCAGAGAAGTCCGGCCACTGGGTCCACATCAATCCAAACGGGTATTGCCCCAATATTGAGAACAGCTTCTGCTGTCGCGTAGAAAGTGATTCCTGGAACGCCAACCTTATCACCAGCTTTAATTCCGTAGGCTAGGAGTCCAATCTCCAGAGCATCAGTTCCGTTAGCAACAAGAAGGCAGTGCTTGGCTTTTTGTTTGCTGGCAAATTCCTCTTCAAATTTTGTATTGAAGGGGCCTTCAACAAAGGCATTATTATCAATGATATCTGAAATTCTGTTTTTTATTTCTGTGCGGAGAGCATCGTGATGAAGGTCTGCAAAGTTATAGAATGGAACACCCATATTCAAACCACCTGTAAGTTATAGTGATTAAATAATAGCGCTCTTGCAGCTTTCTTTCTAGCTTAAATGGAGAGGAAGATGGCCCATCAATGCTTGGCATTGATGGGTCAGGTTTATGTCAATTCTATTTATTTCTACTTTTTAGTTTGCCTGCCGAGCATTCTCTCGATGATCATGGCCGCTTTTTTGGCAGCTTCAGGATCATTCTTAAGTTTTTCACTTATTTTCTTTTGTAATATATCAATTTCCACTTTTTGCTTCTCTGAGTCAGCTTTGGTGAAGAGATCTTTTAATTTTTCAGCAGCGCTCATGGTTATTAAGCCGCTTGCTCTGGTTCTCTGCGGTTATTTGCCACTTTAACCATATGATCTTCAATCACATCGTAGAGCTCTAGCTTTGTCGTATATGGACACATTCCATCTGGAAGTTGTGAGTAAACGACATCACCTTTAACTTCAGTGAAAATGAACCAGGTATTACCAAGTTTTTGAAAAAGTACGTCGTTTTCTAGATTTGTATTTGTAGACATAAATCCCTCCTGGATTGTTCGTGAAAAAGTGAATCCACTCACTTTTAGTATTTGATTAACATATCGACACTGCGTGTCTAAACTTTAGACTTTTTTTAACTTTTAAGTATTTGAAATTGTTTAATTTTTTGACAAAGATAAGGTGATTTCTTTGGTCGGAAAAGGGCTTATGTGGAGCTTCGCTGAGGAGTGGAAATTAATGCCTTGGCTTGTCCTTTTTAAATAGGACTTTTTGAATGTTCCTATGTTTTTCCGATAGGGATTTAAGAACCGGGGAAATCTATGAGTAATACAGCAAGAAAGCTAGACGAAAATCACTTTTCATTTTTACCAGTCAATCCAACTTCACATCGTCATGTGAGGATACAAAAATATTGTCCGCTATGTGCTAGTGACAATACGATTCCAGTAATGTCTGAGAGAACGAAGTTACCTGAAGATCATGCACCTGAGCTTAAGCATTTTAATCGCGTCTGGTCACATTTGTTAGAATGCAAGGATTGTACTTTTGCTTTTACTGAAGAGATTCCAGTTTCACCAACCTTCTTCAAAAATCGATATGACAATCGCCACTTCGATCCTGAGTATGAGGTGAAGTCAAACCGTAAGCATTTTATCTTGAATGAAATATTTTCCATGCTTAAGAAAAATGGCCACTCAAATGGTGAACTTCTTGATGTCGGCTCATTTGCAGGAAAACTCTTAAAGTATTCTCATGATAATGGTTTTACTCCAACAGGAATTGAAGTGAATCCAAAGCTTGCTCAATATTCGAAAGAAATTTTAGGCTTCGACGTTATTTGTGGAGAGGTCCAAAGTACTCAACTTCCGAAAGAGAAGTTTGATGTTATTACGATTATCGATGTTCTTGAGCATTTAGTTGAACCAAAGATTGTTCTTCAAAACCTCATCTATGCACTAAAACCTGGTGGCGTTATCGTTATAAAGGTTCCTCACTATAATATGCAAAAATTTAAGCAGAAAGTCGCTAATGCTCTTGGGATTAATAGTGCTGGGATTTTTGGAGGTTATGGACACATCAATCACTTCAATACTCACTCTATGATTCGTGTTCTAAAAGAGCTTGGTCTTGAGCTTCATGATTGCTACAACGCGAGGTCTGAGCATTGGGAAAACGAAGGATTTATTAAGAAGTTTAAAAATAAATTTAGAGATTTCTATTGGCGCTTTTCAAATACCTTTATGAAGACTCTAGGTTTGAATATTGGCATGAATACTATGTACCTTGCTAAGAAGCCTAGTAATAAGTCTGAACACCTACAAAAAGCGACCAGTGGGCAGTAAAGGGCACATAGACTGAGTCTTCTCTTGAGCCTGGATCATTCCAAAAATCGGTTGTCGGTTGAGTTCCACTTCTCATTTCATGGGGAAGGTAAAACTGGACATCAAAGCCACCGATAAAATCAAAATTCCCATCCCTAGAACGTCTCTGGATAAAAGACGTTAAGCGGGGAGCAAAAGAGATGCTCTTGAAGAGCCTTTCTTCCTTAAATCCAGAGAAGTCGGTTTGGTTGACCAGATTTCTTGTTAAGTTCATTGAGAGTGAGCCTCTTATTGTTAGTCTGTAAGTTTCATCTCTCCAAGGGTCATAGCTTAAATAGGGACCAACCCCCAATTGAGAACGATTTTCGGTCACTCTTCTATCATCAAAAAGAGTGAACTTTGCTTGAGATGTCCAGCCATGGAAAACTCCACCAAAGTAGAAACGATCCGTCTTGTCCCAAGCGGCTTTTCTTCCATAGGCAATGCTAAAGCCATAGCGATTTGAAAACTCCTCTTTTTCTAAGACGGAGTTGTAGTTGTAATTTGACTTGATATCAGGACCCATTGAAAAGCTAAAGGCTGCTCTATTTCTCTCGCCATCAATGAGTGGATAGTTGTCGGGAAGAGGTTCATCTGGTCTATAGTCAGTAGGGTCTGGACGGTAGGGTGTAACATTTTGGCCGAACTCTCTGATGTCACCTGTTATGAGCTTAACAAATCTTCTGGAGATAAAAGCGGTCTGACCATTTTTATCGATAGTTTCATAAAACTTTTCATAATTACTATCGTCTTCAATTCCCATGAGTTCATTTTGGGCTTTCTTGTCCTCTGAGCCATAGACAATATCAAGAGGTCCATTTAAGAAATGCTTTTCATGGATGTAGACCTTTTGACCTTTGCGGGCAAATTGGATGGCCGGGGCATCTAAGCTTCTGTCTCTTAAAATAGGGGCTTCCAGTGAGGTGATAATTCCTTCACCGGCCTGGAGGCTTGAGGAAATTAAAAATGCTAACAAAAGAAGTTTTTTCATAAGTTCCAATTAAAGCGGTAGCTCGCATAAACTCCAAAGGCAGTGACCTGGCCTTTAAGAGCTTCGTTTCTTAAAAATTCACTGGTTTCTTTTACTGAGGACCTGCTCCATCTGTAGCTAAGGCCCAGGGTATAAGGTCCATAGCCCGTTTTAAATTCCTTTTCTATTTCTCCCTGAAGTCCAATAGTAGAGTAGCTGTGACGATCAGGAGCTTTTTCAGATTCATGAAGGAGTGATTTGAAGGCCGAGATATGGAGGTTCCAACGGCTTTCATCTTTTTGCCAAAAGGACCTCATTATACTGGGTCCAAAGTACAGGCCCTGAAAGGTTAGAGTTCCTAAAGTTGGGTCATCCCAAAAACCAAAGTTGTAATGAATATTAACTCCCACTTGGAAGTAAAAATCTGTGAGAAAATAACTCTTGGTTCCGACTGTATTAGAGCTAGCGGATTGCTTATCGCCTCTAAAGATCGTCGAGTAATAATCAGTTCTCACGGATTCAAAGTGATAGCTTAAGAAGTGACTGAATTTTTTTTCTGTATCGATAGAGCTAAAGCGGTTCTTATCACCATAAACGAGATTTGGATTTATCTTAGGGTTTAGAGATACAGTAGGCTCAATATTGACGGCGTTTCTTGTAAGTGTTTCATAGCGGCTCTCCCCTTTTTTATCGAGAATGAAAACTCTCTGAGATCCTGAAATGACCTCCTTTGCTTTTACGATAAGTGGTTTCGTTACCTTAAAGCCTTTCTTAGTTTTGAGGTTGATGAGAATTGAGCCTGTTTTTAATTGAGCAGTGTAGGGCTCTGGGCTTGTGAAAGCTCTTGGTGGTTTGTATCTCGGCGGCTTAAAAGTCAGATCTTCAATAAAATCTTCTTGGCGAACGAGATCATCCACCACCTCAAAGTTAGCACCTGTAGCTTGTTCCAGATCGATAAGTAAGCTGTCTTTGGAAGGGCCTGCATCTTGAAGAAAGTCATCAAGGTCATCAGCAAAGCAATGCAGACAAGTCATTGCACAAAGGCAGAGAAAGAAAACGTTGAGTGAGAATTTATCCATTCCTTGGGCTTCTCCAAAAACATCCATGTTCTAAAAAAAGGCGTTGCTATTATTGTAACAGATTAAGGGAGTAGGAGAACCAAAACGGAGAATCGTGTTTCTAGGATTTGCCCTTCATTTTGGGCATCGCTCCCATAACTCACTGTTTTTACAATGGGCTATTTGCTGGTAATTTGGCTTTTGCTGCGAGGGGCTATTTTTTCTATGCTTACTGAAGCTGCGAATGTTTATGAGGAGAAGAGATGAAAATGCCAAATCAAATGTACATTGGGGAGTGGACCATTAACTACCTCTGTTTTACTAAGCCTATCAATGCTTACAAGACACCCATCATTTTTCTTGGCGGAGCCTTTCAGACTTTTAAGTCGCTTGCTCATGAAGTTGAGCAACTTTCAAAAGATGCTCCTGTTTATCTGGTGGACCTTCCGGGCCAGGGTGGTAATTCTCAGTGTGCAACCGATTTAACTTTTGAGGACTACTCAAATCTTCTCAAGGTTTTCCTCGATAATTTGGGAATTGATTCCTGTTCAATAATCGCTCAATCCTATTCTTCAATCATTGCCTATAACTTTGCCTCACTCTATCCCGAGAGAACAAAGAAAGTGGTCATTGGTGGTGCAACTTCAAAAATCAGAGATTCGGTTCGTCACCTTTTAGAGGAATCCCTCCATCAATTAGCTAAAGATAAGTTAGAGAGATTCGCCTCAGGATTGGTTTTAAATATGATGAACTTTTCTCAGCGCCATCACATCACCGGCGCCAGAGAACTTAATGCCGTTTTATATAAAAGCATTTTGAATTTTTCTGATGCGGATAAATTAAGATATCGAGATAACTTTTCGCGCTTAATGGAACATAAGGGCTTGCCGCGGGCTCCACAGTGTCCGGTTTTGGTTATTTCTGGCGAGTTTGATAACTTCACAACTCCTTTTGAAAACTTTCAAGTGGCAAAAGGCTGTGCTCAATCAACTTGTGTCGTGGTAAAAGGTGCAGACCACCTTGCTACCTTTGAGAAGAAAGACGTCTTAACCAGATTGTATCGGCGCTACATTACTGATCAACCATTGAACCGAATGAAAGACGTTGAAGTCATTGAGAAAAATGAGTTTCCCCGCGAGCGCATAAGAATGGAGCCTCGCTGGCTTCTTAATGATGTGGGCTTTCTCGATTCCGGTAACGGTGTTTTCGTTCCCGTTAATATTGTGGACATCAATAATTTTGGGTGTCGCTTATACACCTCATTTAAAGATCATAAATCTTTGAAGAGAAGCCACAAGTTTCTTCTCCATATACCAGGAGAAGATCTTCAGATGGAAACAATCCTCTTTAAGCAAGCTGACAACGGTCACTACAGAGGGATTTTCCAGCATCAGTGCTTTGATGGAACAAGAAAGTTTGAGGGATTTATAGATAAGGTTTCAACAACCTGTTCAACTGCATATTGCGCATAGCTTCAAGTCGGAGAGGTACAAAGTGCTCTTGGGGCCTTTCCCACTTGAGAAACACCCGAGGAAAATGGAAAGGATTTCATCTTCTTCGGGTGTTTTTTAGTACTTAGTGCTTTGCGCAATTCATTGTCACCCCGTGTAGATAAGTGATAAGTTTGGAAGGCTATGCCGAGCTTACAAGATTTTATTTACAATATTGCTATCAGCCTTCCAGGCTTTCTCTTTGCCATCGTTTTTCACGAGTGGGCCCACGCTAGAATGGCCCTCTTTTTTGGGGACGAGACAGCTAAGAGCCAAGGTCGACTGAGTTTGAACCCTGCCGTTCATGCTGATCCTTTCGGGACTGTGGTTTTTCCTTTAATTGGTGCCGTTTTTGGTGGCATCATTTTTGGTTGGGCCAAGCCAGTGCCGGTAGACCCAAGAAGATTTAAAAACTTTAAGCACGGGACTTTCTGGGTGAGTTTTGCTGGTCCAGGAGCAAATATCATACTCGCGATTGCTTCCGCCCTTGGCTTTGCCATTGTCTACAACTATGTCCCAGCAACGTTTGATTACTACACCATTATGAAAGAGATGTTTGAGAAGTCACTGCTTATCAACTTGGTTCTAGCAGTTTTCAATCTTCTGCCAATCCCACCACTTGATGGCTCAAAAATGGTGACGACCTTTTTGGATTATAACCAAGCACGAAAATACGAAGAACTCGGAAGATATTCTTTTCTCATTATTATCGTTCTTTGGATGACAAATGCTCTTAGCTACATCATGGCGCCAGCATTCATTATGGGAAATGCCATATTAAACTTTTTTATTAATATACTAGCGTAGGACAGGGAAGAATATGCTTGATACCTCAATTCAGGTAAAGACAGACCACTTTGATGGACCCCTAGGTCTTCTTCTCTTACTTGTTCAAAAAGAAGAGATGGATGTTAGGAAATTAGACCTGACTAAAGTGACGGGACAATATCTAAATTACCTCTCACAAATGAGAGACCTTAACTTTGATGTTGCAGGTGACTACCTTTACCTAGCCGCGACTCTCTTGCTTTTGAAGTCTAAGACAGCAATTACGGAAGAAGAAGTTGCAAGACTTAAAGATAGTTCAGATTCAGAACTCAATATCACTTCAGAGTCAGAGCTTGTGCGCAGACTTGAAGAGCTTCAGCACTTTCAAAGAATGGGCGAGAAGCTTTGGGCCCTTAATAAGAAAGGTCATGAAATCTTTGTGAAGCCGAAGATTAATCGCAAGGCCATTGTGAATTCAATCTTAGTTCCTATGGAAGTTGAAAAGCTTACTGAGGCGATGGTTGATTTCATTATTAAAGAAAAACGTAAGTACACTGTTGTTCGAAGAGATAAACTTTCTATTAAAGAGAAGCTTGAATTCCTAAAGAGCTTTTTAAAGGAAGGGGAGAAGACTGATTTTGAAACCTTAGTCGAGCAAGATGGCGGGCATAACGTTGATAATATTGTGATCACTTTTATTTCACTTCTTGAGCTTGCAAGGCTTAAGAGACTCACCATTTTCCAAAATGAAGGTTTTGGCGCCATTTATGTTAACACCGTAAAGTCACTTCAAGATTTTGATATTGAAAGTGCAAATGGTTTTGAGGAAGAAGAAGGCAATAGCACACCTAGCGAAGAAGAATTAAGACAGACTATAGAGAACCACGCAACTCCAATTGTTGAAGAAAACGTGCAAGAAGCACCGACGACAACCCTTCATTAAGATTAAGGTAGAGACATGGAACACACGACGGAAGAGACACCAAACACTGAAACAGAAAACACAATTAATGCCGCACTGTCTGTAGACTCAGAGAGTAGTGAAAGTGAGCTCGTAGAGACGCCTTCACAACAACAGGATGATTACCAGTTGGATGAAGCTTCCGAGGAATGGGAGCTTCATCCAAATTTTCCTGCTGAGCAAGACCTTCTCTATCCAGGGCAAGAGATGCTCGAGATGGAACTTGAATTCTTAGACGATGAGAAACAAGAAGATACTCTGTGGCAAGCTCGTACAGGGCTTAACTTTGAATCACTTTGTGGTGCCATTGAAACGGTTATCTTTATGAGTGATAAGCCTGTGGGCATTAATAAAATTAAAGCTCTCATTGATGAAGATATGCCTTTGAGAGTTATTCACGAGTCAATCATGAGACTTCAAGATGAATATGAGCAAAAGCACCACGGCCTTAGACTTGTTGAAGTTGCTGATGGTTATCAGTTCAGAACAAAGGCCACTTACTCAAAATATGTTCAAGACCTATTTAAGGTTAACTCTCTTGTCCTCTCTCCCACGGCATTAGAAGTTCTCGCCATTATTGCTTACAAGCAACCCGTCGCGAAAACGGAAGTCGATAAGATTAGAGGTGTAGACTCTGGTCACATTGTCAGAGGCCTAATGGATAAAAGACTTGTGAAAGTCGCCGGCCGCTCAGATGAAATGGGTCGTCCTGTGCTTTACGCAACAACGCCTGAGTTTATGGAAGTTTTTAATCTTGCGAACCTTAATGAGCTTCCTCCTGAACAAGAACTTGAAGAAAGTATTGAGAATAATATCGGTAAGATTTCAGATATTAAGACTATTGTTCATGATGGAGATAAGGCGCGCTTTGTCTTTGATGATATCGATGAACTTGATTCTCTTGCGGCTTCTATTAAGCAGATCTCTGCTGATACGGAATTTACTCAGGCCCTTAAAAATCAAGAAAAAGAAAAAATTAAAGAACTCTCTGGAGACAGTCGCAGTGATGACTCTGATGCCACTTCTTCATCAACTGAAGAAAAGCCACGAGTTCTAACGGCTTTTGATATTCTTGAAGACTATGTTTCCAAGCAAGTTATTATCAACGCTAACCAAGAAGCCACTGGTTCAGAGATGATGAGTGATTCAGCTGATCCGATTGTGATTTCTGATATTACTGAGGGGCCATTTAATACTCCTGAATTAAATGATGATGATGAGGAAGATTTTCAAATGATCGATCTCGATACAGGCCTTCCTATTGTTGATGAGGAAATGGTCGCGACTGAGACAGAGCTTGGAACAGATTTAGAAGAAGAGCAGATTCAAGGAATTGATCTTCTTGGTGAAAATCAAAGCGAAGCTGATGAGCTTGCAAAGGCCCTCGATGATGCTTTTGAAAGGCTAACTGGTGAAAAGCTTGAAGATGGAAATGAGATTGAACTTCTGGCCCATCAAGATAAAACTCTTGATGAGAGAGAAGATGAGCTTTTTCAAAAGGCAGAGGAAATTTCTGAGATGGCAAAGGGCCTCGATCTAGACCTAAGTTTTCTTAAGGAAAATCAGGTAGATATGAGCTCTTTTGAGGATGAAGACCAGAGTTCTGAAAATTCTACTGACTCTTAAGGCAATCTACAGGCTCCTAAGTTGACTCTCATCGCCGTTAGGCGTAGAAGTGCTAAGAATTAATCTATATAACCGCAAACCGTCGTGAGACAGATTGGAGGAATCATGAAAGCCACTCAAATACGCTTACAAAAAGTCATTGCTGATGCAGGTATTACATCAAGAAGAAAAGCCGAGGAGATGATCCTAGAGGGCCGAGTTGAAGTAAACGGCAAAACAATAAGAGAGCTGGGAACCAAAGTCGATCCTTCTGAGGATGTTGTCTCGGTTGATGACCAGGCCATCGATACTCGAGGAACTGAAAAACTCTATGTGGTTTTAAATAAGCCAAGAGGAATCATGACGACCTTGAGTGACCCTGAAGGACGAAAAACAATTATTGATTTGGTTGCTGATATAACGGAGAGGGTTTACCCGGTAGGTCGTCTTGATTATCTTTCTGAGGGACTTCTTATTCTCACGAATGATGGAGTGATTGCGAACACGATTATCCACCCTAGTGAAAATGTAACGAAGGTTTATGAAGTGAAGGTTTTTGGTGCTGTTACTCCAGAGATCTTAAAGAAGTTAAGGGCCGGAGTTTCAAGTGAAGTCGGTTTCTTAAAGCCAAAGAATGTTCGTGTTATTAAGCAACTAAAGATGAAAACATGGATCGAGTTTCGCTTAACAAGTGGAAGAAATAGAGAGATTAGAAGATTGTGTGAGGCTTACGGGCTCACTGTAGACAAGCTAAGAAGAGTCGCAATTGGTGGCTTAACTGTGGAAGGCATTAAAGCAGGTGGCTACCGTTCTGTTTCTAAGAAACAGCTTCTTGATCTCATTGGAATTAATGCTGATGGTAAGATTGTTCAGGACTATGATTATCAGTCACCAAAGAGGTCCGTGAACCTGCGAATGAAAGGCGCCCAAAACTGTACTGCAGCTGATGATAAAGCGTTTAATAAATTTCGAAGAGAAACTTACTTCGAGACGATTAAAGAGCTGGATGAAAGGAAAATAAAAGAAGCTGAACAGAAGCAGATGGAAGCATACAGAGAGAAAGAAGAGAAGCACCAGAAGCGTCAGTATAAGAAGAAGAAAAGACTAGAGAAGAAAAATGAACAGAAGGCAAATGTTCACGCGCAAATCATAAAGTTATAATAAAAAAGCCCCAGAAATTGGGGCTTTTTTTATTTAAAATTTTGATTCTCATTAATTATCGTAAGAAACAACCTTGGCCATACTCATGTGCTCTTGAAGAACATCTAAAGAATATTCTAAAACCTGCTCGCTGTAGGGAATATCATTTGATTTCATATCATGAACAAAGTTAGCTTGCTTAATAAGGCTGGCACACATTCTTATTGTCTCTGCGGCACCTTCAAAATACTCACCTTCATTTTCTGTAATCAAAACATGATTGATCATAGTATTTAAAGTTTTCAGCATGCGAATTTGTGCAGCCGTTAGTTCGGTCGCATCAATTTCGATGTACATTTTCTTTTCTTTTGCAGGTTTTTGAATCATGGTTTTAACCTCGTTAAAATTAATTTAAGGGTACAGGTTCCCTGGTCACCTTTACCTTATCGTTAGAAAGTTCAATGATTTTAGGAATTTATGTTGGAGTAAAAGCCTAAGATTTAATTCTTATGATTAGAGGTGGGAGAAAGCTGGACATAACGTAACGGCCATATTATTGTCTCTCTTAGTCTAAGGACCCTGTTTTCAAGGATTTAACGCGGGATGGAGCAGTCTGGTAGCTCGTCGGGCTCATAACCCGAAGGTCGTAGGTTCGAATCCTGCTCCCGCAACCAAGTTTATATAAAGGCCACCCACTAACCCCGGGTGGCTTTTTTTTTAGAGGGGATAGAGGTTGAAATGAGCAAAGCTGATAATAGGAAAGTAATCTTGTCAGGCTCTACCGTAACAGGTGACCTCACTCTCGGTAATTATATTGGGGCCATGAATAATTGGAAGAAGCTTCAGGCCGAATATAATTGTCACTACTTCATTGCCGACCTTCATGCTCTAACAGTTCAACAAGACCCAAAAGCACTTCGTGAAAGATGTTTCAGCTTCTTTGCTCAGTACTTGGCGTTGGGACTTGATCCCCATCAAAATACAATCTTTGTTCAGTCTCATATCCATGAGCATGCAGAGCTTGCGTGGATATTGACTTGTCTGACTCCGATGGGGAATTTGAATAGGATGACTCAATTTAAAGAGAAGTCAGAAAATACAAAGAATATTAATGCCGGTCTTTTTACTTATCCTGTCTTGATGGCCGCAGATATCCTTCTCTATGGTGCTGACATGGTTCCTGTTGGTGAAGATCAAAGGCAGCATATGGAGCTTTGTCGCGACATTGTGGTCTTCTTTGAAAACAGATATGGAGAAGGAACTTTGAAGATGCCCGATGCTTATATTGGCAAGCAAGGGGCGCGAGTAATGTCGCTTCAGGAACCTACTAAGAAAATGAGTAAGTCTGATGAGAACGAAAAGAACTTTGTTTCCATTATTGATACGCCAAAGAAGATAGAGAAAAAGATTAAGTCTGCACAAACGGATTCAGATACAGTGATCAGTTTTGATGCTGAAAAGAAGCCAGGTCTTGCCAATCTTCTAACGATCTATTCAGTCTTAAGTGAAAGAGAGATCGACTCCATTGTTAAAGACTATGAAGGGAAAATGTACGGTCACCTTAAAGTCGACCTTGCTGACCTTGTGGTTGAAACCTTGAACCCAATAAGAGAAAAGTACGAAGACCTTATGAAAAATAAGGACCACCTTGAGTCTTTGATGACTGAAGGTGCAGTAAAGGCCAGAGTTAGGGCCCAGAAGACACTGAAAAACGTATATGACAAAACTGGGCTTATCTACCGGTAAAATTATTAATCTATCAATTTTTCATTAGAAACCTTAAGATTATCTTAAGAAAGGTGATCTTTCTTAGGGAGAGTTTTAATGAAAGATGAAAATGTTTTTCCAATTGATAAAGTCGATAGAGAAATCCTGACTCGTCTTCTCGAAGATTCGAGACGGTCTTATCAAGATATTGCCCGTGAGCTTATTGTTTCTGGCGGCACCATTCACGTCAGAACAAATAAGTTGAAAGAGGCGGGAGTGATTAAAGGCTCTCGTATTGTTGTCGACTTTGCTCGCTTAGGCTTAGAGGTGACAGCATTTGTGGGGGTCAATCTTGGTAGTGCTAGAGACTATCAGGTGGTCTTGCCAGCACTTAAAAAGCTTCCTGAAGTAACTGAGGTTCACTATACAACCGGTCAATACTCTCTCTTTGTGAAAGTGGTGGCGCGCACGACTCGTGACCTTCACCTTTTTCTCATTGAAAAACTTCAGGCCATAAAGGAAATTCAATCAACGGAGACTTTGATCTCTCTTGATAATCCTATTAATAGAGACCCCGCGATTCCTGAACCCCAAGAATAAATCTAATAAAATTGAGTAATATTTTGAAGGGCCTGAGGACTACTTATTGTAGGGGTGGCCAAGTGAGATTGTTTCGGCCCGATAAAGTTGCTCAACAAGAATAAGGCGCGCCATTTTATGAGGAAATGTCAGCTTTGATAGACTGAGTTCACCTTTTGCTTTGTCATAGAGTGCTTGGCCATGGCCAGAAGCCCCTCCAATAATGAGAGCGATGTTTTGAGCGTTTTCCATTGTCTTTATGAGCCATTTTGAAAAAAGGGGGCTTGTGTGCTGCTCTCCTTTTTCTGTTAGGAGGTAAAAGTCTTGGCAAGAAAGGGAATTGAGTTTCTTTAAGACCTCATCTGCTTCGAGGTCGAGGTTTTCTTCATGAGACTTCACTTCATGGAGCTCAAGCTTAAAGGTTTTTATTCTTTTGAGGTATTCGGCTTCTAGTGAGAGGTAGTTCTTGTCTTTATTTTTACTGACAGAAATGAGGTGAAGCTTCTTCATCTTTTCAATAGCTTCTAGAAGAAGTCTCTGCCTTTATTATCGATCTTCTCTGCTGCTTCAGCGTCATCACTAGAGAAGTAGTAAGACTGAGGAATTTCAACCGGCTCTGCTTCAGTCCAAAGAGACTCAAGTCCATAAACTTCGCGAGCAGTATCAAGAAAAATGTGAATGATGATATCTCCAGCATCCAATAGGATCCAGTCTGAGCCGTTCATCCCTTCCTTTGAAAGAAAGTTCAGGTCGTGACGCTTTAGCTGAGTGAGTATTGTGTTGGCCATTGAGGAGGCCTGACTTGTGTTGGTAGCAGAAGCGAGAACATAGTAATCAGAAAGGGAGCTAGTATTGCTAACATCTAAAATCTTGAGGTTAATACCTTTGAGGTTACCGAGTAACCAGGCACTGGCCATCGCCATATTTTTTGGAAAGGGCAGTTTTTCATCTTTTACGATCTTATCTACTTCAGCGCTTACAAATTCTTTCGACATAACTTCTTCCTCAATTCACTCAAATCTATTTTAGTTTCAAACAAGTCTGTGGAGCAGAGATCTCAGGTCACTTACATGTGAGCCAGATACTGCGGATAAGGTTAGGACTTGCTTATCTAATTGCTCTTCAAAAAACTTTTTAAATTTATCAACTTCTTCGTCTGTCATAGCATCTATTTTTGTCAGGCAGACGAGTTCTTTCTTTTCCAATAATTCTGGGTTGTACTTTTCAAGCTCTTGGCGAATGACAACATACTGCTCAAAGGCCTCAAACTCATCAAGGCACCAAGAAACATCCACCAAGTGGATAAAGGCCTTTGTTCTTTCAATATGCTTTAAAAACTTTATCCCAAGGCCTTTTCCCTCACTGGCGTCTTCAATGAGCCCAGGAATGTCTGCAATCACTAGGGATTGCTCATCGCCCATTTTAACAACACCGAGATTAGGTTCAAGTGTTGTGAAGGGATAATCTGCAATCTTTGGCTTAGCCGCTGAGAGGACAGAAATAAGCGTGCTCTTTCCAGCATTTGGCATACCAATAAGAGCGATATCGGCAATAAGCTTTAACTCGAGCTCAACTAAAAGAGAAATGCCATCCTTGCCAGCAGTCGCTTTTGAGGGCGCCTGATTGGTAGATGTTTTAAAGTTTGTATTTCCAAGGCCGCCTCTGCCACCTTCAAGAAGCATGACCTTTTGGCCGTGCTCAGTTAGGTCGGCAAGAACCTCATTGCTTTCTACATCGCGGACAATCGTGCCGATTGGAACCCTTAGAACAAGGTCTTCACCTGCAGCACCGTTTCTACCGCGGCCTCCACCAGGTTCGCCTTTTTCTGCATTATAGTGTTTCTTGCCACGAAAGTTGAGAAGGGTGTTGATTCCTTCGTCGGCTTCAATAAAGATGCTGCCGCCATCGCCACCATCGCCACCGTCAGGGCCTCCGAGAGGGACGTGCTTTTCACGACGAAAGCTCGCGCTGCCGTCTCCGCCGCGCCCTGATGAAATGGTAATTTGAGTTTCGTCTATAAATCGCATTTTTCTTTTACTTTTCTTAAATAAAAAAGGGGGAACTCCTAAGAATTCCCCCCTGAACACTTATAATAATTTTTTCTTTAAATGCTTATGCTGAAACAACAGAAACTAACTTGGTCGTTTTATTGTACCAAGAGAATTCAATCTTTCCTTCGGCAGTTGCGTAAAGTGTAAAATCTTTACCCATACCAACGTTCTTACCTGCATGAAACTTAGTTCCACACTGACGTACGATGATGTTACCTGGGATAACGACTTGTCCGCCGAATTTTTTTACTCCACGCATATTTGGGTTAGAGTCACGTCCGTTACTTGTTGAACCACCGGCTTTCTTGTGTGCCATATCTTACTCCTAATAAAATCCTAAATTACTTTAAAAACTTTTTTGCTTCTTTTGAATCAGCATCAATCTTTGCTGAGTTGCCTTGCCCATCAGTGATTTCAGTGATGAGAAGGGAAGTATAATGCTGACGGTGTCCGTTTTTACGACGGTAAGCACCTGGCTTTCTTTTGAAAACAATGATTTTTCTCGATCTGTCGTGTCTGATAACTTTCGCTGTTACCTTTGCTCCGCTTACAGTTGGGGCACCAACAAGAGCCGTATCACCACCAACAAAGAGAACTTTATCAAGTTCTAAGGTTGCGCCTGCTTCGTCAGTTAGTTTTTGCACGTCGAGAACATCTCCAGCTTGAACACGGTACTGATGACCACCAATCTCTACAACTCCGTACATATTATCTCCTTAAACGTTGGACAAATTGAGGAGGTCTTCCACCCAGAAGTTGGGTTTAAGAGGACGCTTTTTTCCCTCAGATTTAGTCGATAGAACGGTGATTTTTATAGAATTTTGGGCCCTCTGTCAATCCCAAGTTAGGAGAACTGCGTGAATCGGCAAAGATTTCCACCTTTTTGGTAAAGCCCATAAACCCTAAGCTGAAGGCCGCTTTAAATAAAGAACTTTTAGATGAAGCCGATAAAGAGACAGGTGGCTAAATGGAAAGCTCCTCATGGCTAAGGATAATATGATGGAAGACAGAGATTTTACCTATTTTCAGTATCATACAGAGAATGATTACCCCGTATTCCTATGTTTGGAAGAGGGAACCTTGTCTGAGTCCTTAATGGCCATTATTAAAGAATTGAATTTTCGCACTCTGTCAGGAAGTGAGATTGATGACCTGCAGGGAGAACTTTCAAGGAATCCTTCGGCTAGAATGCTAAAGATTGTTCCCGCCTCTTTTAAACTTTCGCGCCAGATTATGTCCGCATCAGAAAGTGATCGCTATGGCAGCGAGTCTATTTTGCCAAAAGATGGCTACAAAGTTTACCGCTACAAGAAATATGCACTCGCCGTTTACTCCTATGCTTCTGAAGTTTGGGAGTGTGGGGTGACTGAAGAAATGGGTGAGGGAGAAGCTGGAAGATTAGCTGCGCGGACGGTTCTCAATAGATATTTGGGATGGGCCTTGGCACCGCTTGGTGTTGTCGGCTTTTGGGGCGTTCCTGTTGAAGAAGGCATGGTTGTGCTCAAGCAAAAAGAGAGCCAAGGTGAAGCAGTCTTTTTGGACCTTCAAGCAAAGCTTATCTTGAGTTGTGATGGCGGAATAAAAATTCCCCTACGCTTTAAAATTCTGCGCCTTGATAATCATTTAAAAAATAAAAATATATTAATGAGTAGTGAGGAGCTTATGAGCTTTCTTTCTGTTCACTGCACATACTTTGATCCAACTGGACATAGCAGACCTGTTCGCCAATTGCTCCAGGCCATTTCTCGTAGAGGCGAAGGCCTTGTGCATCCGCGGGAGTCCTTTCAGCCACGAGTTAATAAAGAACCTGAACTGTAACTTTCTTGCCAACTGACTACCATGGTGAAATTATAGTTCTATGGTAGTTGATTTTGATCCGAATATTTTCACACTAGGTCCCCTGCAAGTTCGTTGGTACGGAATGATGTATGTCATTGGTTTTGTCCTTGCGAATTTCTTATTAAAGAAACTTGTTGATCGCGGTTTTTTTAAAGTGGCCAAGGAAAAAGTAGATTCTCTTATTACAGTGATGTTTATTTGTATGTTTCTTGGCGCAAGAATCTTTTACGTCTTTATTTATAATTGGGATTATTATCAGCATCACCTGACAGAGCTTTTGTCTGTATGGAAAGGTGGTCTAAGTTTTCATGGTGCTCTTGCTGGCCTTTTGGTTGGTGGATTTATTTTTGCTAGAATGAATAAGATTTCCTGGGCGCAGGTCATGGATAATGCGGCCCTCGCTGGTGCTCCTGGATTGTTCTTTGGCAGAATGGGAAATTTTATTAATGGTGAACTATTCGGCAGAGTCACCGACTCTTCTTTCGGTTTGATCTTCCCTGCTGGTGGGCCCTTTCCGCGCCATCCATCTCAGCTTTATGAAGGATTCTTAGAGGGCATAGTTTTGACGGCCATCCTTTGGTTTCTTCTGCCTCGAGTGAAGCATTATGGTTATCTGGCCTCAACTTTTCTGATTGGTTATGGTGTCTTTCGCTATTTCGTGGAGTTCTTTAGAGAAGCTGATTCACAACTTGGTTACTACTTTGGTGGCACAACAACGATGGGCCAGATTCTTTGCTTGATCATGATTCTTATTGGAATTGGGGCGTTGGTTGTGGTGAAAAATAAAAAGCTAGAGAACTAGCAATCGTTACTTCGGCATAAAGCGACTCAAAATACTTAAATTTCCGGGAAAATCTTGAGGTGGCGTATTGGCCTCACCGTGAAGATATACGGGAAAGCAATTGATGGTGCATTGGCCGTGATAGGTAAACTTTGTGCCACCCTCATTTTTCCATACATAAATAGCAGCGCTATTGACCTTATTATATTCGTCTTGCTTGCCGTAGCGATTGATTAAACTTTGATGAAAAACATCGTGAAGAAAGTAGGCAGGCAATCTGGCATAAAAGCTTAATGATTGGCCTTTGAAAATGAGAACGAAGACAGGGAACTTGTAGCGAATTTGACTGACATAGAATTTATGAATTTTAGCGCCACCCTCATCAAAGCTGACTTCACCCTTGCCGTATTTTTCTTGAATTTTTTCGAGGGTGCTACCGGGGAAGAAGACCTTGAGGTTATCGAGGGAAAAGTCGTAATTGGGCGGATCAACTTCGCCGAGTAAAACACTCGACCAAAGAACAAAAATGATGATGAAAAAGTTCTTCTTTTGCATACTGTTAAGGGTCCGACTTCGTTACAATGCTATGATATTCTACCTAAATTAAGTTCTCAGAAAGAGTAAGGGGCAATTCATGCAGGAAGCATCGAAGAAAGAAGCACAAAGGATTGGTTTTGCAATGGTCGGGGGTCTAGTCTTAGGTCTTTTGATCCATTCCATGGGTGGCGACCAATATGTCGAGTATATAAAGCCAATTGGGACTGTGTTTATTCGCCTTTTAAAAATGGTGATTGTGCCTCTCGTTTTTTCCTCCATTTATATGGCCATGATTAATCTTGGAACTCCTGAAGCTCTTGGCTCCATGGGGAGAAAGGCGGTCTCCTATTACTTTGTAACCACAGCGATCGCGGTTTTCTTCGGGATTGTTTTTGTGAACCTTATCAATCCAGGTGTTGGTGCTGACCTTGGTACTGCAGGCTTGAGTCAACTTGATGCTGGGATGGTCCAGGCCGTAAGTGATCAAAAAAGCCTTTATCAAGTTATTTTGGGGGTATTGATAGATGCCATTCCAACCAATCCTGCAGGAGCGCTTGCAACTTCTAATATTTTGCAGGTAATTGTCTTTGCTATATTTTTGGGAATTGTTGCTCTTTATACTCCGAAGGAATCAAGTCCTGTTTCAAAAGTAATGGAAGCTCTTGAAGTGATGAGTTTAAAGCTTACTCATGGAATAATGAAGTTTGCTCCCATTGGAATTTTTGTTTTGATGATGGATGTGATGGCGAAGTCGGGAACGGCGGCCATTGTTTCGCTTAGTAAGTATATTTTAACTGTTGTTCTTGGGCTTCTCTGTCATGGAACTTTTCTTATGTTTGTGGCCTCTGTTCGTCTTAAGAAGTCACCAATGTTCATTTTAAAAGGTGTTTCGGCGCCATTGCTTACGGCTTTTTCAACCTCTTCTTCTGCGGCCACTTTGCCTATAACCATGACGGCAGTGGAAGAAAATCTTGGGGTAAGGAAATCGACCGCGAAGTTTGTTCTTCCGCTTGGTGCGACTATTAATATGGACGGAACCGCGCTCTATGAGTCAGTGGCAGCGATCTTTATTGCTCAGGCCTACGGCATTGACTTAGGCCTTGGCCAACAGGTGATTATTTTTATGACAGCTTCGCTTGCGGCCATTGGTGCAGCAGCGATTCCTGGTGCAGGACTCATCACAATGTCCATTGTCCTGACAACAGTAGGTCTTCCTCTTGAAGGTATTGGCTTGATCTTAGCTGTTGATAGACTTTTGGATATGTTTAGAACCACAGTGAATGTCTTTGGTGATGCCGTGGGGACAGTGGTTGTGGATTCGTTCTTAACGGATGAGCAAGTAAAGGATTAGCGATTTACAGAGAATTGACATAAATTATTGCCAATTATTAGAGACTTAAGGCCCCTGATAGGGGATATTTAAACCGCATTGACCCTCATTTTAATAACGGGGGATAATGGATAGAGTGGAATTTCCTACTTTAAGGAGTAGCATTAGTGAGTTTTCATAAAATCTTTAGACTTTCAGCAACGCTGCTTCTTTTGGTTTCTTGTGGTTCTTTAAAAAGACAAGAGCTCGTTGAGATATCAAACCCTGAAAAAGAAATTGTGGTCACCAGTGAAATGCGCCAGAAGGCCATCGATGCTGCTAGACAGGCTGAAGAGCATGGTGATGATTCTACCATTGTTGGTTCGGCCAATATTAGTAATCCAAGTAGCTATCAGAGAAAGTCTTATTTTCTTTATGGAGCAGAACATCTCAAGCTTGAAAATTACTACTATGATATTCCTGTTGTTTACAACGACTCTGTTAAGAAGTGGATCAGCTACTTTTTGAATCGCGGTAGAGGCTTCTTTGAGCGTTATGGGGCAAGGGCCGGAAGGTATGCTCCCATTCTTGGAAAGATTTTAGAAGAGCATGGTCTGCCAAGAGATCTTATCTTTTTGGCCATGGCCGAAAGTGGATTTCAAACAAAAGCCAAGTCTTGGGCGCGTGCGGTTGGTCCGTGGCAGTTCATGCCTTATACGGGCAAACGCTTTGGCCTCAAGATCAATTGGTACATAGACGAGAGACGTGATCCTATTAAAGCGACCATTGCAGCATCTCGCTACCTGACAAAACTTTATAAAGAGTTTGGTTCTTGGGAATTAGCGGCGGCGTCTTATAATGCCGGTGAAGGCAAGATGTCTCGCGCGATTCGCCGTTATAAGACAGAGAACTTTTGGCGTATTCGTAAAGGGCGCTACCTAAAGAGTGAAACAAAGAATTATGTCCCGAAAATTATGGCGCTTGCGATTATTGGAAAGAATTTAAAAACTTTTGGTTTTGAAGAGATTGATTTCCATGAGCCGCTTGATTTTGAAGAGGTTCAAGTAGGACCTGCAACCGATCTTTATAAAGTTTCAAAACTCCTTAATGTCGAGTTTGAAGAGCTGCAAAGACTTAACCCTGAAGTTCTTCGTTGGTTCACGCCACCAGATGCTTTAGTCTATAACCTGCGCTTACCTGTGGGGATGAAGAGCGTCTTTAATGGTTGCTGTGACAATAAGCCAGAGCTTCTGCTTGCTGATAATTTTATGACTTATAAAGTGAAGGGCAGAAGAAGTCGTGTTTCTGATGTTGCCCGCAAGTTTAAAATTAAAGATAAGACTGTTCTGACTTGGCTCAATGATGTGCCTTTTAATGGCAGTCTTAATAGAGGACAGGTTGTTCTTCTTCCTTTTAAAGATGGTCAAAATATTAAAGCGAATATGTATGCCGATCTTTATGAGCGGCCAAGAAAAGCTGTTCGTTTAAGAAGGGCCTGGAAGAAGAGAATTCGTAGAGCACTTCAAAAGGGACGAAAGATTGCTAGTCCAAGTCGCTACTATAAAGTGAGAAGAGGAGATTCTCTGTGGAGCGTTTCACGTAAAACAGGAACCTCACTCGATACTTTGATTGTATCTAATTATAAAATTCTTAAAAATCGCCGCATTAGAGCAGGTGATAACCTCGTTGTAGAATAGCTTGTCATCTGACAAAGGCCCACGATAAGATTGGCGTACAGTCACCTATCTATCGGGAGTTTGGGCCTTATGTCATCTGGTTTCAATCTATTAAGTCTTAAAAAAGAAGATAAAAAAGATGTTAAAACAAATTATTGTCGCCACCTTGTCGTGGGGGACGACCTCTTTAGTGTTGCTCTCTACGTTGATTTAAAGAAGAAGCTCGGTGACAGTGAAACAGCTTTTATTTGCGATAAAGACCTTGTTCCTGCTGACTTAAGCCTTATGGGACCAAATACTCTGCGTGGGGAAGCTAATATTGAAAAATTTAAGCGTTTCTACCCTGATGTTTCCTTAGACGTTGTTGAAAGTCCCTCAGAGTTCTTTAAAGAGCTGAGATGGAGGCCTTTTGGTGGTCGCGCTAAGTCTGAAAAGCTGCTGTGGAATGAAGAATTCTATACTCATAGTAGGGCCGACTTTGCTGTGGAGTCTCTTTTTCCTTTCTTAAAGGAAGAGAGCTTCTTTGAGATGATCAACAATGAAAGAAGGGACATTAAGGTTAAAAGCTTGAAGAGAATGATTCCTGACGATCTGGCAGAGCCTGCGAATTTTGAATTAGAACTCTCAAATGGAGATCTTTTTAAGTGTGAGCACCTCTATTGGGGTGGCGGTCCACAAAGCTTTCTGAATACTTATGCTGATAAGAAGGAACTCTCTAATGAGTTTATTGAATTCTGTGAAGAAGCAACAGCACCTTCAGCGCTTTATGTGCGCTTAGAATTTGAAAAAGAAATTACCGATAAGAGGGAAACTCTCTTTATTCCACTTTCTTATACACATGAATGGGGCCACTTTGTTGGTGAGTTTATGGCTATGGAAAATGGTCGTCAGGCGGCAGAGTTTGTCACTTTTATGGACATGGATCACACCAATGAGGACGAAATTTCCAAAAAAATCCGTCTTTTGAAAAAAAATATTGAAAAAATTTTTGGTGAAGTCGCACGCTCTACAAGCAATGAATTCATTAAATTAACAGACACAAGTCCCTGTCTTAAAATTGACGATGGCCTCTTCTTAAAAGTTAAAGAAGATTGGAAGAACCTTTCAATGCTCAGCTTTAATGCCCCAATGGAAAAGTGTAGTGAATCAGTTGGGAGCTTCGAAGATTCGGTGATGAGTGTCAGTTTCTTGGCAAGAGCCGCTTACAAGCACGTCGAGATTCTTAACACTGTTCAATAATACTTGAGACAAACTCCAATTTTTTTTGAATAAACATGTTTCAAGTTGTTGACTTTTATACCCCATAGGCTGAAAATTTAGGTATAACTTAGAAAAGTATTATGTTTGGTTGTTTTTAATAACGAAAATCAGATTACGTTAACGAATAATGTAATCATCTTTTTCAAGGAGAAGATTGATGAAAAAGCAAATTGTAGTCGCCACAATTGCGACACTAGTAACAACAAGCGCTTTCGCGACGAGAGCAAGAATGAATGCTCTTGGGCAAGCTCAAGACCGTGGTTCATTTTATGTTGATGATACTCGTAACGTTTTCCGAAACGCTGCACGTATTAATCAAACAAATAACTATGCAGTTACTGAGTGGGGTACAGCCTCAGCTACTGACGATGAAAATGGAATCGCTACTCCAAATGCTGAAGGTGGATTCTTTAAGAATGCAGGTTCATTTAATTATGGTCTTTACCTAGGCAATAATAATAACGACAAAAGAGCTCACGACACGAATACCACTGGCTATGCTAATGGATTAGGTGGAGCTGCTTCAGGTGGTACATTTAACAATACAAGTCTTCAAGAGAGATCAAATGATCTTGACCTCTTTTTTGGTGGAGATATGGGTGTTGAGTGGGGCGCTCGTTTGAAGTATTCAAACTCTAAGAGTGAAGGCTCTACTGCTGGAAATCTAGAAGCAAAACACAGCGCTCTTGAGTTAGGTCTTGGTATGGTTATGGGTGACCTTAATGCTTACGTTAACTACACGCTTAGCGA
>Ga0136600_1000184_pt1 | contig 33402 bp, 30 predicted proteins | sample AntRauMFilla2698_FD_104634 | JGI IMG/M metagenome (GOLD analysis project Ga0136600, IMG submission 104634) | Saline lake microbial communities from Rauer Islands, Antarctica - Metagenome Filla 2 #698 | ecosystem: Environmental > Aquatic > Non-marine Saline and Alkaline > Saline | place...
ATAGGGATAAATTGCTTTGGAGGATTACAATGATTAAGTTTTTACTTTTATTAGTATGGATAAATATTTCTCAGATCACTATTGCAGGAGAACTAGACTGGAAAATATTAAAACAGTGGGACTCTTCAGAAGAAAATCTTTATTCAAAGTTTGTTGAAGGACTTGGTAAGGCGATCAAGAATGGGGTATGCGGCACCACCAACAGTTGTCTTAAAAGCCCAGTTGCAAACCCACTTTTTTTTCAAAAAAACCCTCGAGGATTAAGAAATATATATGCTGACTGTGGGGATCTTCCCTACGTTTTACGCACTTACTTTGCATTTATGAGAAACTTACCATTAGTTTTTCCCAATGGTGTCACTTTCTATAATCCTAAGCTAGAAAAGCTTAGGGAAGAATTCGATGTTTCTAAAAGAGAGTACGATCTTTATACAATTTTTAATCGCCCAAGAGAAGTTAGAAAAAGGTATAAGTTAGCGAAAGAAAAATGGGAAGCTTTTCAAGAAGTAGTAAATAGAGATATTCGCTATTCTTCTTCAGGAAATAGAATAACTAGCCTGAGGAGAATCAGAAATAATGATAATCTAAATAGCATCCTTACTGAAGTTGTAAATTCCGTATCGACCGCAGTTTATAGAGTGCATGGAGGTCTTTATGATAAGGGTACGACTTTCAGAGACACCTACCCTGTCAAAATATCTCGTCAGTCTATTATACCAGGAACTATTCTTTATGATCCTAATGGTCATGTTGGAATAGTTGTAGAGGTAACAGCATCCGGTAAGATTTATCTTATCGATGCCCACCCTGATGCCTCGATAACCTATATTTCTTATGGAGAGAAATTCTCAAGAAGCTCTGTCCTAATTGGTGCAGGCTTCGTCAAATTTAGACCATACACATTACAACAATCTAGGTATATACCAAGATCAAATAATAATCTCCCAGATTTTAGCCTGGAACAGTTCTATGGCACTGAAGACGATCGTCAAAGCGATTGGAGAAATGTAGCCTTTTATTTCGATGGGTTTAAGCTACCTTACTCCCTCTTTGTAAGAGCAAGGTTATCTAATAATGGTCAATCTCTTGACCCACTAGAGGAAACAACAGTAATGCTTAACGACCTTTGTCGAGACTTTAAAGATAGAGTTACTGCAGTTCAGATTGCCAAGGAACGTAGGATTGATCAAAAACCTCACCCTCAAAGGTTTCCAAATAATATCTATGGCACTACAGGTGAGTGGGAAACCTACTCCACTCCAGCGAGGGATGCTCGACTAAAAGCATCCGTGAGGGAGGCTTATAATGCAATTTCTGCTTTTATGGGCGAAGGGGGATATTCTAGTTTCACATTGAAGTATGGCGGTGCAAGCATGAGAGAGGACCTTAAACGAATTTATGGCAACATTACAAATAGCTGCTCGCTTGAAATTGAAAAGTCTAATAGAGATCTTGTCCTAATGAATCTGGATAAGGCCATGAGTAACCTTTTTAAATTTTCTTTCAACCCTTATATGTGTATAGAGCTGAGGTGGGCACTTAATGCTAATGACCTTTCTTCATGCTCTCAAGCGAACATCAAATGGGACTGGTACCGCGCAAGCCAGTACCTGAGAAACCAAATTGAGCGCGACTATACACAGTTTATGGGTTACGACCTCAGAGGACTGATAAGCTCGAACCTCGGTGTGAGAATCACTCCAATCTTCGACTTTCAGTCCCTTCTCAAATAAGTACTACATGCCTCGTTATCCTGAATAATAAAAAGGAATACTCATTGATTTTGGTCATTTTGTTTAAAAACGGATAGAATTGCTTCCTTAATGGGGAGCAAAGCTTTTGAAAAGTAACCAAAAATTGAGGACTTGGACCTTTTGGATTGATTGTGGTGGAACCTTTACGGATATCATCGGCCTTAACCTTGATGGTTCTGAAAGCCATCCTCATGTTCACAAGATTCTTTCTCATTCACCCCATTACCAATCTGCAGTGGCCCAAGGCATTGAAGATATATTAGGCCACAATCGTTTCGCCAATGTCGTTAAAGAGGTTCGTTTAGGAACAACTGTGGCCACCAACGCTTTTCTCGAAAGAAAGGGTATTCCTTGCGCCCTTGTTACTACTTTAGGCCAAAGAGATGTTTTAAATATTCGCCAACAAAATCGCCCTAAACTTTTCGATATTCCGATAAGGAAAATATCATCTCTTCAGAAGATGACAACTCAGATCTATGAAAGAGTGGGACCAGACGGAGAAGTCATTATTGCTCTTGATGAAGAGATTGCTGAGTTTGAATTAAAGCGGATTAAAGATCAAGGGATTAAATCCGTCGCAATCTCGCTTTTACATTCTACGAAAAACCCAGACCATGAATTAAGGGTTGGAAAGATTGCAAAGAAGCTTGGCTTTGACTACGTATCCCTTTCACATCAGGTTAGCCCTCAAGCCAAATATATTTCCCGCTCTGAAACCACTGTTTTTGATGCCTACCTAACCCCTTACTTGGCTCAATACACAAAAGAGCTGTCAGAAATTCTAAAGATTGAAAACATCACTTATATGCAATCCGATGGGAGCCTTTGCGGTCCAAAAGAGCTCAAAGGTTATAATGCTCTTCTCTCTGGCCCTGCGGGGGGACTGATCGGTGCTCTCGATATAGCCCGCAACAATGGCCATAAGAATATTATTACCTTTGATATGGGCGGAACCTCTACCGACGTGGCGATTTGCCAAGGAGAGCCCATTATAGATCATGAACCAAACTTTCATGGCCTTAATCTCTTGGCACCAATGGTTAATATACATACTGTGGCCGCAGGAGGAGGTTCTCTCCTTCACTATGATGAAGGCCGCTTCAGAGTAGGCCCAGAGTCCGCAGGCGCACACCCCGGTCCAGCTTGCTATGGGTTTGGTGGTCCTTTGACAGTAACTGATGCAAACCTTTTTTTAGGAAATTTAAATCCTAAAAACTTTCCCAATGTATTTGGTCCCGATGCTAATGGCCCGTTAAACCAATCTCTTGTCAAAAAGAAATTCGAAGACCTTAGTCAAAAGATAGGTCTCAGTGCACAAGAAGTAGCGAATGGCTTTCTTGATGTGGCCATTGAAACAATGGCGAGAGCTGTGAAGAAGATTACAATTGAGCGCGGCCATGACCCACAAGACTTTATTATGGTTAGTTTTGGAGGAGCTGGTGGTCAACTTGCTGCCCAAGTTTGCCAGCGCTTAGGTATAAAGAGTTTATTGGTTCATCCGTACAGTTCTGTACTCTCTGCTTATGGCATAGGGAAGGCTCATTATGCCCAAACCATGCAGGGAAAAATGGAAGATGGCTTTTCTCCTTTAAAAAAGAAAGTCACAGATATTTTGCACTCAGATGATTTAAAGTTTACAAAATACTTTCTTATCAATCCTCCTGAAAGTGACTTTAAACAGCTCATCAAAGCAGAAAGCTTTGAAGAAGCGAAGAAAACCTTTATCAAAACATATCAAAACCTCTTTGGTCTTGAGCTTAAAGAAGCACCAGAATGTGAAACCATTTCGCTTAAGGGAAGTTTTCAAAAAGACAAGCCCTTTTTATACCATCCTCAAAGTCCTAAAGAGGTCGTGGGTCCTCACTTAATTAGTGAGAATAAAACAACACTTGTTATACCAAAAGGCTGGAGTGCGAAAAAAGACAGCAATGGTCTCTGGCTCTGTGAGTTTTCACCAAACCTATCTACAGAGGAAGTCAGTCGTCCTGCAGAAGTCGAACTTGAAATTTTTTATCAGCGCTTTCAGTTTATCGCTGAAGAAATGGGTCATACCCTTCAAAAACTTGCAAAGAGCGTAAATATTAAAGAAAGAAAGGACTTTAGCTGTGCACTGTTTACAAAATATGGAGAGCTCGTGGCCAATGCTCCCCACATTCCCGTGCACCTAGGCTCCATGGGTGATGTGGTAACTAAAATCATCAAAGATCAAAATTTTACCAGTGGAGATATGTTTCTATCAAACTCTCCTCAAAGTGGTGGAACTCACCTCCCTGACTTAACAGTCGTTGCACCTCTTTTTATTGAAGACGAACTGGTTATGTGGGTAGCATCGCGAGGCCACCATGCCGATATAGGTGGCATCTCTCCGGGGTCCATGCCTGGCAACAGCAAAAGTTTAAAGGAAGAAGGCGTCATCATAGATTCTCTTAAGATTGTAAAAGAGGGAAAGTTTGATTATGACCTTTTGGAGGATGTCCTAAACAATGCTCCCTTTCCTGTAAGAAACTTCTCTCTTAACCTTCATGATATAAAAGCAAAAATTGCGGCCAACCACTCTGGTATGTCTCACCTCCTTGAAATGTATGACATCTATAGCCCCACTAATATGGCCCGTATGGCTGAAGAGGTTCTCTCTTATTCACAAAAAAAGATTCATGCAATCTTAGAAAAGATGAGTGAGGGCATTGGCGAAAAAATCATTACTCAGGATCGAAAAATATTAGTTTCCTTTAAGAAAAGAGATGATCTCTTTTACTTCGATTTCACTGGAACAAGCGATCGACTTAATAATAACTTCAACACGCCCCCCTCTGTTGTGAAAGCAGCCGTTCTCTTTGTCTTACGCTGTCTTATTGAAGTGGACATACCGCTTAACTCAGGGATCATGCGTTCAATAAAACTTCATATACCTAAAAATTGCTTTTTAAATCCAGCAACAGATAGTGCCGTTGTCGCTGGAAATGTTGAAACCTCTCAAGCTCTTTGTGACGCCTTATTTGATTGCCTAAATATTATGGCCAACTCCCAAGGCACAATGAATAACTTAAGCTTTGGTAATGATAAGTACCAATATTATGAAACTCTGGGTGGTGGCAGTGGTGCGACCAGACATGACCATGGAACTTCTGGTGTTCAAGTCCATATGACAAACTCGCTTCTGACAGATCCAGAGGTATTTGAAAGTCGTTTTCCTGTTTTAATTGAGCTTATGAACTTGAGAGTCGGAAGTGGTGGATCTGGAGAGAACATTGGGGGCGATGGAATTAGTCGAAAACTTTTTTTTAAGGAACCCATGACCGTGAGTATGATTTCGCAAAGCCGAGTTTTTGCTCCCTCTGGATTAAACAAAGGTGAAGCTGGCCAAGTAGGGATTAATTTAAGGGAAGACCATAAAGGAACTGTAGAGCGACTTCCTGAGAATTTTCAAATGGAGTTTCACTCTGGGGATAGACTGATACTCGACACGCCTGGCGGAGGAGGCTTCTTTAGAGCATCTCCTAAAGAAATTACTTTGATCTTTGGTTTTGGCTCAAATATGGACCTTCTTCAAATAAAAGACCGCTGCCCTAGCGCCCAGATAATAACGAGGGCCTATGCTCCTAACTATGAGCTTCGGTACACTCGTTATTCGCAAGTGAGAAAGGGCGGTGTAGCAGACATGATGGTTTCAAAAGGTAAAAAAGTTACTGGCATTCTTTTCTCTCTCTCAAAGAGCGACCTTGAAGTTTTGGATGAAATCGAATGCGGAAAAAATGCTTATCAGCGTGTCCCCCTAGTCGTCTATGACGATAACGGCAAAGAGTATCCTTGTCATGCTTATGATGTAATCGATAAGGTGCCAGATGTTGCGCCCCAAAAAATCTATGAATGGCTGGTTTTCTCTGGAGCTTATGGCCTTAATGTTAGCCAAGGCTATCTTGACCATATCAAAAGCTACCGGACCTAGAGTGAGCGCTGAAGGTCTTCTAATGTATTTTTGCAAAGAAAGTATTCATCAGTAATGATAAAGTCGGCTTTTTTCTTTATGGCCTTTAAAATTTGTTTTTTACTATTCAAGGTCCAAAGCCCCAAATCTTTTCCTAATAGGCGAAAGAGACCTACGAAGATCTTTAAGCCCTTATTAAATCCTACCCCATCATAGAAAAGTCCTCGAGGAATTATAATGCTTAAAAGAAGTGTCTTAGCCTGTGGCCATCTTTCTCTAAGTGGTTTTAAACCGCGCTTTTTAAAGGAGAGGTATCTCACTTGGTCTGAGGTAAAAAGCCAAGACCCCTCTATCAACTGATAAAAGACTTCATTCATCTTTGGTTTTAAGTCTAAAAAGATATGGCCCGAGTATCCCTTTAGCTCATCAATAGCACTTTTCAATGTTGGAATACCTTCACCGTTTTCGAGATAACAAGAACCTATAATCTGACTGGAATAGACCTTTCGTACCTTCTTGCCTCTAGGGCAATCCGCACCTAATAGCTCATCTCCGAGCTTGCGGTCATGATAGAGAAAAGGAACTCCATCCTTTGAAAGGCGGATATCAAACTCAACTCCCGTCGCAGATTCGGCAATGGCCCACTGAATTCCTTCTAAACTATTTTCGGGTGCTCCCATCAAGTTTACGCGGTGAGAAATACAGGTTTGAGAGTGTGCTTGTGACAGCCCTAAGCATAATAAGGAGAGTAATATCAATATCTTTAGCATTGCTATCAATAGCATGGGCAAGAGAGTCAGTACAATTTTTAGGCTTTTTTCCTTACACATGGCTCCAGATATTCCTCTAAAGAATGACATTCATCTCTGGCAAGCCCTACCTCTTCAAGAAGAGCTCTCCTATATTATCCCCAAGCGAATGTCTTTAAAGCTTAAAGATTTCAACCTCAAAGGAGAAGAATATGAAAATGTTAACAATGATGGCCCTACTTTTCGGCATCACAAGTACCCAATTAAATGCAGGAGGAGTTCCTTCTCCCAAGCCAACAGTAAAAAAAGTTATTGAACTGAACTCAAAGAGCATTACAGTTTCACCAGACTTTTCACTCAACGGAATTAATGGCGCTCAAAATATTGGAATCACTGCGCTAAACAGAAACCTAGATGACAATGTTGAAGAGTTTAGAGAAAGACTCATTAGGGCCTTTCACACACGCCACTCTGGAGCTCCAGGAAAAACACCATTTTCTTTTATTGCTGTAGATCACCCTTTCTTTTCAATGGTTTCAATCATTCTTCAAGATTTTGATTATAAGAATATGAGAAATCTGGTTATGAACCATATGTTCACACACAAACTGCCTCTGACAGTAAATATGGACTTCTTTGACCAAAGATTGAAAAGCTCACTGGCCAATATTTTTATCCCAAGAAAAGATCCTTCTCTTTCTGAGAGAATACTTGAAAAAGTGATCACAACTAAAGGCAAGGTTCAGCTCATTCTAAAAAGTAATCTTGTCTACGCCAGTGGAAGGGCCAACAAATGCCTTGTTACTGTTCAAAGTCACTTCAACCTATTGGACCTTGAAGGTAGGACCATTGTTACTGAAAACAATCGAACTTTTGATTTTGGTCTTCAAACGAACCTTTCTCCGGAGATTGAAAAAGAGTGTGTTAGCCTTGGATTGGAGCTATAAGGCATTGAAAATACTTACTTAAAATGAGAATAAATTTCAAAAAAGAAAAATAGCTTTGCGTAAAATTATGCATCGCGCTAAAAAGACTTATGACAAAGCTATTTTTCTCTTTGACCACAATCTTACTGCCAATACTCCTATCGATCTCTAGTGGGGCCCATTCACTCTCCAAAAGCACTTGTTCTGTAAGCCTAGACCCAGATCAAATCTCTGCTGAAGAGAGCTTTTATATTGATGAGTACAACTCCTATGCCAGGAGCCAGATGGTCCTCTTTTCCTCTCACAATTTAACTGTCGATGATAACCAACTTAAAAGCCTTTCGCGCCAACTTGAAAGAGGCCTCACAGAACACAGAAGAAATAGAATTGGCCTCCAAGTAAGGGCAAGAATTAACAGGTCGGTGGAAGATCTCAACAGAGACCGCTTACTGCTTCAATTCATAAAAGATGAACATAAGAAGAATCCCTTTCTCTATTTTGCAGGGGAGTTTTCTCAGGAAAAAGCTCATCGCTTTCAAAAGCGAATTGATGTCACAAACTTTGTAGTCCGTGAGCTTAAGGCCCAAACAGAACTAGACCAAGAAGAAATCAACTCTTACATACTTCTTCTTACTGGTGAAGATGTCTTTGCTTTACTTGAAGGTCAATTTTTAGCGCACTTACCGATCTATCCAACAGAGATTCAATCTGAAATGGATAAAACTGGCAAAGCCCTTAGAGCATGCTTTGGCATTATGGGCAGTCTAGAGTTTAGCCAAAAACCTGAAGCTTTAGAGCTTGTCGAAAAGGTATCGGCCTTCTACCGTCCAAGGCCAGAGCAAAGAGAAGATTACCTAAGCGTAAAAGAAGAGGTCATTAAGACCTTAGAGCAAGATGGACTTCTTCGCCTAAGAGCTGGCATCCTGGATAAAGAAAAAATTGTCGAGGCCATAAGTAATTGTGATGCTCTCTTTAACCTGACAAGAGATCAAACAGTGGCCCAAGCCATGCAATCTCTCCCACAAGGAAGAGGCCTCATTACGAGAGGAACGGGTCACCGCTACCTCCTTAAAGAAACCTTCCTGAATAATTGTCAAAACTAGGCTGATTTAGCTCATACTTTTATCTCGAATTTGCGATAATAATCCCTTTATTACTTTAATAGGGATTTTTTGTCGCAATGATTCAAATAAAGAAAGAAAGTGGACACCTTCAGCAATATGATGAAAGAAAATTAACCAGTTCTCTTTTATTCACCGGAGCTACTCAACAACAAATCGAGCAAATACTAAGCGAAGTAAATAAAGAAATTTATGAAGGTATCCCTACAAGAAAGATATTCTCTCTCGCCTTTAAAAAACTAAGAGAAATCAGCCATCCGCTTTCTGCCTATTACGGAACCAAAAGGGCTTTGTTGGAGCTTGGACCTGATGGCTTTATTTTTGAAAAGTTCATAGCAAAACTTTTTAAAAAGATGGGTTACAACGCCGTCACGAATGTCATTGTGAATGGGCACTGCATTGAGCATGAGGTTGATGTCATAGCAGATAATTCTAAAGAGAAGATTTTAATTGAGTGCAAGTACCACGGAAGTCATGACAGAAGAAATGATCTCAAAACCGCCCTTTACATCCAAGCAAGGTCATTGGATATAAAGCAAGGACCGTATGGCAAAAAGTATGATGACTTCTGGTTTGTTTCAAACACAAGTTTTAGTGACGATGCTATTCGCTATTCAACTTGTGCAGGACTTAAACTTTGGGGCTCAAACTTCCCACCTCAAAACACAATTCAAGACAGTATTCGTGAGTTTCACTTAGATCCAATTACCTGTTTGAACTCTTTAAAAAAGGCAGAAAAAAGAATGCTCCTAGATAGTGATATCTTGGTAACTGAAGATATCACTAAAAACCCGGGCGTTTTAGCAGATATAGGAATTTCCTCAACTCGAACCAAGAGAGTGCTTAATGAAATTAGAAAATTGTGACCAGGTAGAAATTTCTTCTCTAGGAGGAAGTGATACCGTAACAGGCAGTTGTACCTCTCTCAAAGTTAATGATCAAAACTACTTAATCGATGCGGGACTCTTTCAGGGCGAGGACGAGTCTTTTCATAAAAATAAAGAACAAAGAGTCAATTCAGTTGAAAGTCTAAAAGCAGTATTTCTAACTCATGCACATTTAGATCATTGTGGATATTTACCAAGACTAGCTTATGAGGGCTTCTCTGGTCCTATCTTTTGCACCTCTGCCACAAGAGACTTAGCCGAGCTTGTGATGAAAGATGCAGCCTCCATATTACAGGAGGAAGCTAAGCACGAAAATAAAGGAGTCATCAAAACTAGCCGCCACCTTTCACCACTCTATCGCACTCAGGACGTACAACGAGTCCTTAACCTTATGAGAGTAGTCGCATTTGGCAGAGAGCAGACCTTTAATAATCTTCGCTTTACGTTTCATCCAGCAGGTCATATTCCGGGAGCTTCGAGTCTTTCACTTACGCCAAGCTCTTACCCTCAATGTAAAATGCTCTTCAGTGGAGACTTAGGTAGAACAGATGACCTCCTGATGAGGCCCCCCGAAATAACAGGCAACCATAATGTTATTTTTATTGAAGCAACCTATGGTAATCGCCTTCATCCCTCCGAAGATAGTAGCGAAAATTTTCAAAACCTTCTTCCAAAACTTATTTCTCAAATCAAAAAGACGGGCTCCACACTTCTTATCCCCTCTTTCAGCATAGCAAGGAGCCAAATGGTTCTCTTCCTACTAAAAAACCTCATGGAAAAAAACCCCACTTTAAAGGCACCCATTTATATGGACAGCCCAATGGGACTTTCCGCGAACACGATCTTCTTAAAGCATCATGAGCAACTTAAAATTGGATTAAGTGAAACAAAGGAGCTCTTTGACTATTTTATGCCAACAAAGAGAAAGTGGTCACAGGAATCTAGGCAGAAGAGAGTTGGGAATGAACCTCAGATACTTATCAGCTCAAGCGGGATGATGACTGGTGGAAAGGTACTCGAGCATTTTAAAAACTTATCAACTGATAAGAATAATATTGTTTATTTTCCCGGCTACCTTGGTAGAGGAACCCTTGGTAAAAAGATTGTGGATAAAGCCGTTCCCTACCTATGTGAAGTTTATCAAGCAAAAGATCTGTCCTCACATGCGGATCAGGTCCAGCTTCTAGAGTGGCTGAAAAAAGCGGTTGGCAAAGAAGGCTTACCTCCACAGAACGTACAAGTTTATATCAATCACGGAGCGCTCAAGGCGAGAGAGAAACTGAAGGAAGTGGTAAAAAGCGAACTTGGTTTTACAAGTGAGCTCCTCAATTACAACGAATAGCTCCATGAAAGTATTGTCAAAATGCCTCCACTTTCTTTGAACATTCGGTAAGAATTCAAAAAACTCTGACATTTGTCTAAAAATGTATTGGTGGTGCGTTTTGTCTCTATCCAACGAGTCTCTTCAATCTCTACAACAAGATTAACCTAACTTTACTGCTAAAGGAGAGAAGCATGAAGTCACTCATCACACTTATTACTATTGTCGCCTCATTATCAACAATGGCCCAACGGGGACGAAATCAACAAATAGAGCTGAACATGGGCAACCAAGCTTTTAGAGGTCAGAGCACTATTTTCTTAAAAAAGGAGATTAAAAAACAATTTCCTCGTATTCAGTTTGAAAATTGGGACTTGCAAAGAGTAGTCCTTGTTGCCAAGTCAAGAGGTGGCCGCGCTCAAGCTTTTCTACAAGTAGGTCGCTTTAATTCAAGAGTTGAATTTATCGATGGCAATCGCTTTGATTTCAATAACCGTGGAGGCTTTCACCGCATTCCTTTTGAGGCGCCAAGAAGAGATAATGGAAATTGGCAAATCGAGCTTCAAGGCCAAGTGAAGGTTAATAAAATTATCATTATGGCAACCAGAGACCAACCACGAAGAAGACAGGTAACGAGAAGCTGTGGTGTTGTTCTTGAAACCGTTTGGGGAAAGGATATTAAAAAGTTTTACTCTGAAGCTTCTGGAATTCAAGGAACGGGAGTACAGGCCGATGCTTGTAAGAAAGCCATGAGAAAGTGTCTTCGCTTAAAAAATGAACTACCTCTTACCCAATGCAATAAGCTTTAAATACTTGGCCCCCTTTTTAAGGGGGTTTTTTATGCCTTTTTCTGTATAGTTTGTAGATGACAAAGAAAGAAGTAAAAAATCAAACAAACAATCCGCTTCACGGACTAACCCTAGAGAAGATTGTCACAGCTTTAGTTGATCACCATGGCTGGGAAAACCTTGGTAAACAAATAAATATTCGATGCTTTCAAAGTGACCCAAGCATAAAATCAAGTTTAAAATTCTTGAGGAAAACGCCTTGGGCAAGAAAGAAGGTTGAAGACCTCTACCAAAGGTTACCAAGCAACAAAGCCAACTAAGCTCCTAGCGTCTACGACCTTTGCTATTTTTATTGCGACGATCTGGCTTACCACCACTTTTAGGCTTGAATTTCTTAACCACTTTTTGATGTGGCTTACTGCTTGTTGCTGGATTTGTTTTTTTCTTTGTACTTTTCTTTGTATTCTTTGCATTTTTAGGGGCAGCCTCAGACGAAGAGTTTTCAATTAGCTTAAAGAGACCTTCTAATTCCTTAGGTTCAAGATCGCGCCAATCTCCAACAGTGAGTCCCTTAAGACCAACATTCATAATCCTTACGCGCTCAAGCTTTGTCACTTCATAATCAAAGTACTCGGCCATCCTTCTAATCTGACGATTAAGTCCCTGAATAAGAGTGATTCTAAAAACAAAAGTTGATTCCATTACGACCTTACAGCCTTTTGTTACAACTCCTAAAATAGGAACACCTTTGCCCATGGACTCAATAAACTTTTCCGTTAGGGGCTTATTAACGGTCACCAGATATTCTTTTTCATGGTTATTACCAGCTCTTAAGATTTTATTAACCAAGTCGCCATTATTTGTGAGAAAGATGAGTCCTTGAGACTCTTTATCTAGCCTGCCAATGGGAAAAATTCTAATAGGATGGCTTACGAAATCGACAATATTATCAACTTCACTACTTTCTGTAGTGCTAACAATCCCTCTTGGCTTATTGAGGGCGATAAAGATAAGTTTTTCTTCATCCCGCGGCTCGATTGTGTGACCATTAGCGATAACGGTGTCTCCAGGAGCAACCTGGTCACCGACCTCTGCCTTTTTGCCATTTATCAGTACCTTACCCTCTTCAATAAAGCGGTCCGCTTCCCTTCTTGAGCAAAGTCCACTTTGGCCAATGTATTTATTGAGACGAATAAGCACTGTTAAACCTTATTTTTTTTGTCTTTCATATGATATAGACGAATTATGGTAAAGAAAAAAAACGATACGGGCTTCTCTCACAAAGGAATTGCCCCTAATATACTTCTCAAGCATGTAGAAAATACGGCACCCTTTCTCTTTTCGGGAGAAATTAAAACAACTGAGCCACAACGAGTTTATTTGGAAAAGCTTCGCTTTTACAAAAAAAATCTCAAACTCCTTAAGAATCTAGACCTTCATAGCTACTTTCATCTATGCCTATGCGCTCACTGGGCAACGGCGGGAACGTTCGTCCCCACTGATGTTGATAATCAAATTCGAGAAGGCTTGTGGAATCACGGCACCATTGGAAAGTTTATCGATAAAATGGTGAAAACCACCATTGAAGCTTGGAAGTGGGATTACTCTCCTATGACTAATCGAGTAACCTATAATAAAACTCCTATGAGCACTCATGAAGGCACTTGGTTAAGCGTCGCTATTGGTGCCTACTGCGCAGCTGTTAAACAGCAGCGAGAGGACTTGGCCTCCGATCTTCAGCAGGTCATTCTCGCGGAAGTCAAAAAGGAAGAAAATATTCTTCTTAAGCTCGTTGAAGAGCAAGACCATATAAACTTCTTAAGAGCTGCGCCTCTAATGGCCCACAACTTTGGTGACCTTGACCGAGTCATCGTCCAGTGGAATATGGATTTAGATGAGCCCTTTATTAAAAGAATCTACAAATTAGGTCATGAGCTCAATCCCAATTACTCTGAAGTTTTTGTTTATACTGGAAAAGTAAATAAAGCCTTTTGTTCTAAGGAAAATCACCGTCACATGTCTTTGAGAGTGCCAAAGTGTTTACGCCGCTCCCATAAGTTTCTTATTCCTGTTGGTCCTTTCATGGATGACTGGGGAGAGAGTTTAGTCAAAGCCGATATTCTGTCCATGAGTGAAATTGGTGAGGTCGTAGCTGCTCTCTATGATGGTTTTCTTCGTCAAGAGCAAGCATTTGGTTATATCAGAGGCTTTAGAGGCATCGTTAATCAACTGGAAAATGGTATGAGCGACTTAGAAGCTGCCCTCTCCTTTGACCTTTTGAGAGATATGAAGAATTCACAATTTTTTACATTATCTGAAAAATCAAGAGAAGAGTTTGAAAAACAATATATTGTCGACCTCGAAAACTTTAAAACTCCAGAGACAAGCTTTAGTTTTCGCTAAAAAGAAATAAGACCTTTTTTTACTCTTTTTCATAAGATACCATTCACTCTATGAGAGACGCACAGCTTCAAGAAATACTGAAACAAACCTTCGGTCATACAGACTTTCGCTTTGAGCAAAAGGCCATCATTAACTCCATCCTTGATGGCAAAGACACGATTGCCATTATGCCTACTGGCGGTGGTAAATCTGTCTGCTACCAAGTTCCGGCCCTTCATAGCCCAGGCATCACCCTAGTCGTTTCTCCCCTCATTTCCTTAATGCACGATCAGGTAATCAACCTCAAGGAAAACGGTGTTGAAGCGGTTTTTCTCAACTCATCCCAAGATGCAAGTGACAGAAGAGACGCCGAAGAGAAAATTAAGTCTCATCAAATTAAATTAGTCTATGTCTCACCAGAAGGCCTGTTATCTGGTTACTTAGGAAACTTTTTAAGAAATCTGGATATTTCGCTTATCGCTATTGATGAAGCTCATTGTGTATCCCAATGGGGCCATGAGTTTAGAAAGGACTACACCAGACTAGGTGAGCTTAAAGATCTCTTCCCTAATGTGCCCATACTCGCCTTAACAGCGACAGCGGATTCAAGAACAAGAAGTGATATCGCCCACCAATTAAGAATGAAGGATCCTGAAATCTTCATTTCTTCCTTTGATAGACCCAATATTAAATACAGTATTTTTGACAGAAAAAATGAACTGCTCCAACTTGATCGCTTCATCAAAGAGCATCACACAGAAGACACTGGAATTGTTTACTGCCTCTCAAGAAAAAAAGTCGAGAGAGTCGCTAGTGAATTAGTAAAGCTCGGTCATAAGGCCATTGCCTATCACGCAGGTCTCTCGCCAGAAGTGAGAAAGCGCGGCCAAGAGGCCTTTAATAAAGAAGAGAGTATTATCGTTGTCGCCACGATTGCTTTTGGAATGGGGATTGACCGGCCAGATGTACGCTTTGTCGCTCACTTAGACCTACCAAAAAGTATTGAAAGTTATTATCAAGAAACGGGTCGGGCCGGCAGGGATGGAAAACCAAGTAATGCGTGGATGATCTATGGTCTTCAAGATGTCATCAAGCTCTCTCAAATGCTCGAAACGACAGATGCTCATGAGTCTTATAAAAAGGTGGCCCGTCATAAGCTCGATGCCATGCTCTCCCTTTGCGAAACAGGACAATGCAGACGAAAAACTCTCCTTAGCTACTTCGAAGAAGAAAGTGAAGATTGCCATAACTGTGACGCCTGCTTAAATCCAGGAGAAACATGGGACGCGATGGTGGACGCGCAAAAAGTTCTCTCTGTTATTTATAAAACAGGACAAGTCTTTGGTGCTGGCCATATTGTTGAAGTTTTACGAAAGAGTAAAAATGCTAAAGTCATAGAGAGAGGTCATGATAAGCTCTCCGTTTACGGAATTGGCAGCGAGAAATCAAAGAATCATTGGAATATTGTTATTCGCCAACTATTGAACCTCAACTACATCATGATAAAGAATTGGGAATACCGCTCCTTGGGATTAACACCAAAAAGCGCCGAGCTTTTAAAAGGACAGGTTCCTTTTATGATGAAAGAAACCAAAGAGAATAAAATCGTGAGTAAGCGCAGCTCAAAGGCAATAGATGCTACTCATGAGCGCTTTGACCTTTTTGAAGAATTAAGGGACCTAAGAAGAGAGCTGGCCGAAGATAAGAAAGTGCCTCCTTACGTTATCTTTGCCGACAAATCCCTCCACGATATGTGCCAATTACTCCCAAGAAATCGAGATGAATTTCTGCTCGTCAATGGAGTCGGTGAGAGTAAGTGTGAGAATTATGGTGAGGTTTTCTTAGGCGCCATCAAAGGTTATCAGCAACAACAACTCCAATAGATCTTCAAAATCAGCGAAAAGAAAGAAGCGCTCCCCTCCCCGTCTTTTTCACTCAAGCTTTTCATCTGTCATTCCGACAAGTATTTATGAAGAATTTAAAGCTCATTCCCCTAGCAATTACGATTTTGACTCTATCATTCAATGCTTCAGCATTTGAGGATGCCGTTCGCAAGCAAGTGGTAAAGAGTGATTCCTTTAATGAATTTAAAAGAATGAGGATGAAAGAGCTGTGGGGATCAAAAACAGATAACCCCTACATTCAGTGCTTAAGAGACGAACACGCAAGAATCCCCTCTCCCAGTCCAAGCTTTTCTGATTATCATTCTGTAAGGCATCCCATCTACATATCTTATGAAGCACTTTACACCATCAATAAAGCGGAAGCCTGTGTTGAGTATGAATACGAATCAACCAAGTGTGAGCTGAATAGGCAGCTTGGTTATATCTGTGACGGCAAGGTCTATGAAAGAAACGGCTTTGGTGAAACCGAGCCCACCCCAGAATCAGCAATCAATCAAGAAAATTCGATTAAAGACGCTCTTCAAAATATTCTTATTGAAGACGCCATTAAAGAGAGCCTTGAGAAGTAAGTCCCTTTAAATGAAACATTTAAATTTATTTTTTAATTGTATTACTTTCTAAAGGAAAGGTTTGAGGAGCGTTTTCCCGATTTGGTTTTTCAATTACTCTCACGTTTTGATTTAAAATATTCGCCCTGGCCCCTGTCTCAGTATTATTCATATCAATAATAATTCTCTTATTTTGATTCTCTTGGCTTTCGTCACAATAGTGTAACCCAAAGAGTTCAAAAGGTGTTTGATCGTTAATTTGTTTTTGAACAGTCCTTTGAATGACATTCATTTTACTTTGGTACTCATGCCTGTACTGTTCGTCTGCTGGATTATCAAACCCAAATACTCCCGCCCTTCCGGACGGCGAAAACATACCTCAATATGATTGCTGGTATATAAGGGGTCTTCAAAGAGAAAAGACTTACTCGTCCAGATACATGCCTCAACAAATGAGCAAAAGAGAGTACTACAAAACAACAAAACCCCATTCAATTTTCACCTCGCCATTTTTAACCATTCCTTTTGGTGGATTGGGAAATGGCTCTGCCCGTCTAAAGCTATCTACTGCTGCTTGATCAATATCCTCAAAACCACTAGAGCCCTTAATTTTAATTTTTGTTAGATTACCCAATCCATCTAAAGTCACGATTAAAGTCGTCATTCTATTGCTTTGATAAGAATAACGATTCTTCCTCCATAGGTTTACTATTTTGGTACTCACCTGATACGTCCAATATTGATCTAGTTTTTGTTTAATTCGATGATAAAAGCCATAATAAATATACTCTACAGTATTAAGTTGAGTTCTCTCCCCTGTAGGGACTTCTACGATGAAATCATTATTTGCTGATTCACCTCGGGCTCCCTTTCTTTTGTCATTTGAATTCTTACTTGCCTTATTCTTATCAAATGATAAATCTGAAAAAGAAATCTTTTTATTTACTGAAAAAGATTCATCCGCTCCTGTTCCACCATCTCCTTCTTTAAACTTTCCAATATTTTTAGAAATTGTTTGTTTGTTAAACCTTTGAGTACTGCGGCTCAAAAATCTCGTTACCGGATCAAGTGTTTTATTTAAACTCTTCTCGGATGTGACAATTTGTTTGGACAACATTTCTTCATTGAAAAGGATTACTCTTATCCTTTTCTCTTTTCCTTCAAGCGCTTGAGTGGTTTGAACGATTTCTATTAGCTGCCTAAACTCAACAAGATAGAAAAGTGCAGTATGGGCAACCAAAGACAATAAGATAAAATAAAGACGAATTTTACCTTCTTCTTCATGTCTCTTTTTTAAGCCATTTTCCATTAGGCAACCCCCCTGTGAAGGTGCGACTTAATTCTATAAGAGAGGAGCTCTGAGAAGTAGGCTCAAGGTCATTAAAAATAGAGACTTTCAGAGAATAACTTTTTTGACTCTAAGCTTCAAAGTTGATAGATATGGGAAATGAATGAATTTATTGAACAAATCATATCGAACCTCAACTCAAACGGGTTTCCTGAAAAGCGCGTAAGCCTCCCGATGGAAAAAATGTATGAGATTGCAGACCAAAAAGGCTTAAGCCTCAACGCTGTCTTAGAGGACATGAGGGCCACAAAAGGGATTGATTCCTCAATAGAAACAGAGAAAATTATTTTTTCTCAAGCCCCCCAAATGGATGCCTCTATGATGGCGAATATTCAAGAAATGATGGCCAAAATGGACCCTGAAGAGCTTAAGAATATTCAAGAACAAGTTCAAAGCATGGCTCCAGAGAAAAGAGACGAACTCTTAAATCAAGCAAAGGGCATGGGCCTTTTCTAATTCCTAGCATCTTAATTGTTTCAACTTTAAACACCTGTAGCCTTACTGCGTTCAATTCTTTGCAGTTTTAAATAGTTATGGGCACTTTATTGGCTCCATATTTGCTTATATACCTGCATATGAACAAAGTTATCTTATTATTGTTATATTTATTTATAGGCCACTTAAGCTGTGCCGAGGAATTCCCGAGTCTCATAGACTGTAAGGAAAGTGCTTGTGAGGACTTTCCGATTTTAAAGCCCATTGAAATATCCTTTAATTTTATTGATGATGATTGCTACAATTGTGATGAAAGCACCTTTCATTTCAATGAAAAAGAAACCTCAGATTCTCACCTTACTGCGGAAATTAAACAGCTGATTCAAGTAGGATTCTTAACAGAAGTTTTAGCTCAATCACAAAGCCAAAGAGATAAGAGAATGCATATTAGGTCTGGTTCTTATATAGGATACTTTTCAAGCCAAGCTTGCAAGAGTGGTCCAGAACTGTTGCAACTAAATATTCGAATAAATAAAACAGGTCAATTCTTTTGCGCCCTAGCAGGCGCGACTGTTGCCGGTATTGCCAAAGAGCTTTACGACAGCACAGACAGGGAAAATCACACAGTAGATGCAAAAGATGCTTTTGCAACATCCCTAGGGGCATTTGCGAATATCCCCCTTTATAAAATTTCTTTCTAGTAAGAATTATAAAGAAGAGCAATCCCCTCATGGTCTTTTTCAGACAACTCAATTGTCCCTGTTCCACCACAGCTTGAATAGTGCATGACAGATGCTGAGTCATAGTCAGTTATACCAGCGAAAAGCTCATCTTCACTGCAGTTTTCACGGTTTGGATTCTCACTTCTAATATGCTCATGCCTTAGCCCGAGAACATGACCCAACTCATGTCGAGCAAGCCTTAAGAGTCTATTATAGTCTCCCTCTACATAGCTCTTTTTAAAGGTCACAGTATTTCTTTCGTCGTAAGGAAAGAATGCCCTACCTGCATAGGGATACCTGCGACTTGTGTTGATAGAGATTTTAAAAAGTGTTGGAGGACCTTTTCGGTCATCGCACTTTTCATCAGCTTCTGGAACATAGATAAAATTAAGGTTGCCCGAGCTCATCCAATCTGATGCAGCAGTATTTAAAGCCCTTTCAATAACAGGTTTTAAATCTTTAAACCGATTACTTATACAGTAGGTAAGATTTTTTCTGTCCTCTAGAGACCAGACTCTATAATTCCCCTGCTCGTCCGTCATGACCGTAGACTTATTTATCTCAGACTTTTCACCTGTTGGGCATGTGTGAGCAAAAGCCTGAGGTGCAAGAAGGTTTATTAAAAACAAAAAGAGTGCAAGATTTTTCATAATAATTCTCCCTATATGAAGGGAGATTATTTCAAAGAAATGACAAGATAAAAACTGTCTAAAAAGGTCGGAAAGATTGCCGCTAGAGAGCTATATACTTCTCACCTAAGTTCTCCTCAACATAGGATCGAACTTGGCCATTAGAGTCTTTTAGGGGAGTGGCACGATACCAAGAGCCTAACCTTTCACCGCGGGCCCGCTGAGCGTCAGTATGCCTCTCTGCCCAAACTCCAGCAGCACTTTTCCAATGATGAGCCCCTGAATAGATTTTACGGTTATCTGATTGAAAAAATGGTGAATTCATACCGGTAGCGACAATGGCCTGACAGCCTGAAACTGTAGCGAAAGTACTCGCAAATTTAGCACTAATATTACAGGCATAGAATTGGGCAATACAGCGACCACAAAATTGAACCTCGCCACTATTAACGGCTTCAGCTAAATCTTTTTCTAGGGAGCGAGAACCAAATTTTTTAAAGCCGGTTGGAAGATCTGCTTCAGTTGCAAAGATTCCATTATGTCCCTTATTTCCAGAGAGTCCATCACCTTCACCAGGACGATCCTCAGAAATCCAGCCGTGAGAAACGGAAGTAATCTTTGGGATACAACCATTTCTAGAAGTATATTCTTTTAATACTTCTATAAACTCTGGGCCATTTTTCCACTCAAGAAGTTCACGATAATTTTCTTGGTTAAGTACTGTGAGGAATGCGGCTTCGTCAGTATTGCCTTTTTTAATAAGACCAAGTCCACCATTATTTCCGTCGAACTGAAGTATTCCAAGACTATCAACAAAGCTAGTGATACCCATTTGATTCATATACTCTTGGCGATAGTTTAACGCTTCAGATCTCTTTCCTACTTTCTTTGGAAGATTGTGTCCTTGGCTTGGTGAGAAAATTTGATTTTGAGAGTTCCCAAAATTAAAAATCTGAGCTTGGATCGTTGAAGAAAGAATTGTAATGGTAACTAAAGCAGCTAATTTAATCATTGCCTAAACCCTATTTTTTTAGTTTTTGGTAAGTTAGGGTTTTTTAGCATTTTCTCTTCAAAAGTCATCTCAGATGTAAAGTTTTCAAACTCTATAGACGTTCGACAAAACGTTTTTCTAAGAAAACAATTTTTATACTCAAGGGAGAGAATTTACCAACGTGCTGGTGTGATCCCAGGTGGTAGGAAGAAAGTCCCCATTCCATACATATCTTTGAAGCGAGACAGCTTCAAGGAGGTTCGGCCCAAGTCTAATCCCTTCGGATTGCCATTATCGACAATATAGCGGCCTAGCTTTCCACCAACAATGTAGGTATGCCCTGGCGTTGAAGAGTCAAGCGCCATAGCAATAGCTCCCGTCATTGGTCTATATTTTGTTGGATCCCAAGGTACCCATCCTGCTAGAACGAGCCTATTCGAAAGTCCTCTCACAGACTGAGGACCATAAATCCCATTTTGCCATGGAGTAAAAATAAGGCGGCCTTCAATCGTGTATTGAAAGTCTTCATCATGACTATGCCCTGCTCGAGAGTAGGCTTGTCTAATAACCTCCGAAACAAATTCAGCACAAGGTGCTTGAGGAAAACCTAAACGATTTGCCGTTCCATAAATGGCAACATCCCAAGCTCCGTAAGCAGGAGAAAAGCCATAGCTACTCATAATTTGTCTTGATAAATTGGTTGCCATTACTTGCCTACTTCTCGATTGAGAAGATGCGCTTGGGAGATAGAGAAGTCTTGCCGGCGTTGTTGTTTCTCTATTTGAAAACCGAGAAAGCTCTACCAGAATTTTCTGCGACTTAATGATCTCTTCTCTCGAAAGCTCCCCTTCTGCATAAGTCTTATTCCAAACTCTTGCGAAACGTTTGCGGTTTCGACCAATGGCCCAAGCAATCGTTGAGTCGCTCTTTTTTATTTGTGATGTACTTGAGTAAACAGCCTTATAGGTACTCGTTGGTTGGATGATCGGAATAAGTGCTCTTACATCAGAGTTATTATCCCCTAGTGGAATTAGAGCTGTTATATAAAAAGAGCTCCCGCTAAGACATTTACTTGGCATAGATATCCCACTGAGCAAAATATCACCATAAAAACCAGAAGTATCCCGCCTTCCACTCTCAAGAGTCAGAAGATTCGGAACTGCATTGGTAGGAACTTGTACAGTACTACCACTTTTCAAATTTCCTACCAGTGTTAAGGTAGAACTATTTTTTAAACAATAGACGGGATAAACTTGATTAGTCTTAAGAGAATAAAAGTCTCTCGCGTTCGCAAAAGGTAGTAAAAGAAAAGTGAGGACAAGAAAAAGTGGTTTACCTACTAATATTCTAAAACGAGACTCACCCATCTTTTAACTCCTCAGTATTACTTTTGAAAATCTATTATGATTTCCCTTATTATAATCTGAGAGCTAAAGCCGAATAACAGGTGGCACCTTTTACCTGACCAAACGCAGCGCTTCATAAATTAGCTTTACTAATGCCACCCTTCACACCAAAGATCTTTATTGCCAAGATCCTTTGGCTTTAATTGTTGCTTACGCTTAGTGAGAACGGATTCGATGATTATGAACTCTGTAACCTGTGGATCATTCTTAGTGCTATGAACACTTGTAACAAGAAAGTGCTTTTCCTTATTTTCGGGGCATAAGGCAGTCCACTTTGAATGGAGAAGTTTCTTCTTATTCATCTTTTATATCCAAGCACTTGCCTAATCATAACTTATGTCTTGGAAAATGTAGAGAAGAATAAGAATGACTAAGACCTCCCCGAGGGGAGGTCTTAGGAGTCACTACAAGAGCTTAGAAAATTACTTTTTACAAGAAACTTTTACAATTGCAGTATATGTACCTGTTACGTGGTTAAGGTATACCATTGAAGTGTTAGTCCATGCTTTTCTATTAAAGATAAACTTATCTTCAGCTTCGCTAGAAGTATAGTTACAGTTGTTAAGCATTGAAAGCTTAGCTTCAAGCTTACCAGCTTTTATAGTAGTAACCATGTCCTGAGCCATTTCATAAGCACCTTGAGCTGAGTTAGCAGAAACCTTTACAGAATCACGCTCAATTTCACCTGCAAAAGAAGAGAGAGAAAGAGCAGCAATCGCGATAATAATAATGTTTTTCATAATGTCCTCCTAAAGACGTTTGTTTTTTTGATACGTACTTATAGGTCATTGATAAGCTCCTGTTTGGCAAAATCACTCCTTCACTCTACTTTTCGTTAACCTGAATCAAAGAAAACTTGTTCCTACTTTTAAGAACTTAACAGTCAAATAAAAGTGAGAGATAAATGAGAGGTCTTCTGCGCATTATTTGAATAACCATAGGTTAACTTTAAAAGTATTTACGGCCTAAAGACCAAGCGATAAAATTCTCATAATGAGAACAAACACTTTTAACTCTATTCTTATTACTTCTCTTATTTCCTTGCTAAATGGGTGTTCAGTAAGCGTGAGCCATCCTCAAAAAGGCGAAAGCCCCTTCGATTCTCATAAACCCTCTATCAATATGTCCAAAGCCTTGATTAATGATTTAAAGACTTGTCGCTCTTGGGCCCAAGAGCAATTGGTTAAAAGCGGACTTAAAATTTACCGTAATCAGCACGGCACGATTAAGGAGTGCCTTAGAACAAAAGGCTGGTCTTTTAGTCCCTAAATCTACTTCATAAAAAAGAATGACTTAAGTCGCATCTTTTTCCCTAATAAAACTCTATTGTCCCAAAAACTATTCGATAAAGGGTCTCATGATGCTGCTAACAAGAATACTCATGCGCAAATACATACTCAAATTAACAAAGCAGGATTACTTCATTTTCACTATTATTACCGTCATCATTGTTGTCAGCAATATCCCTCAGTATTAGTCTCAGCCCCTCTGATGGCTAAATTCTAAGGAGTATGGCACCACATGAACTGCTATGCTAAAATAGGGAATAACGTTAGAGGAGCAATTTATGTGTATTATGTGTTTAGAAATACTTAAGGGTAGAATGACTATTTCAGAGGGGCGTAAGGCCTTGACAGAATTGGTAGAGACAACTGAAGAAAAAGATCTTCTAGAACACTATAAAGAGCTTGATGCTGCTGATGATGACGAAATGTTAGAGATCATTAACACCTATGAGGCTTAACTAGTAATAACTCCCCTTGCCCAAAACTAAAATCCTCCCATAGCTGTTAGGTTATTCAACATTTCCATGCCCTCTAGTACCTGAGATTTAATAGATGAGCTGATCTCTAATTGGCTGATGATAGTACGACAATCAATTTGCCTTCAGCCTTAATTGCGCGAAAAAGAGTTACTAGTTACGAACCCAGCTCCCACTGTTGAAGGTCATGTTAAAACCAATATTCGCATCAGCAAAGGATTCACCATTTTGCCTATTTCCAACAGTAAACTGTTGTGACAATACTCCGCTTGTACCAATCTGTTCACTGTCCCGATAAAAGGCACTATAGTGGTCAAAACCATTTGTTCTTTGCAGATGCACTCCACACTGAGTTCCTCCACTTTGACCAAAGCCACCACCTGGGGATGCTCCTGCAGGAGCTCTACCATCATACTCACTCAAAGTGAAAACCATATCTAGTGACTCGCACGGTGAACCAGCAACCCCCTCAGAGTCAACGAGACTAAGCTCGGCTGAAGTAACTGTCCCATCTCTTACTTCGGTATGACTTAATCCAATTTGGTAGCCCTCAGTTCCTAGGGCACTACCGTAGGTTTCAGAAAAATGACCTGCAACGGTGTACCCACTCCCCTCAAGTAATTCTAAACTGGTTCCAAAGGCCCTTTCATAATGAGCGACTTCTTCTGAAGACATGCCTCCAGGACTTCCATCCGGATTTCGTTGAACAATTTCTCGAACCTGCCCCTCGCGTGTGACGCTTTCAAAGCTAAGAAGAGCTGAGCCATCGGTTGCCACTTCCCCGTTAAAAACTCTTCGATCAGTTATCATTCTTTGGTCGCCATTAATGTACGCGCCAGTTTCAGTTTCAGACTGGGCGACGTCGAAGCTTAATTCAGTAACATCATCTCCATAGGGATTACCGTCGTGAGAGACTCCTAAAGTATATTCTCGAGATCCCTCTCGCTCTTCTGGTAAATCCGCCCCCCATTGGTAAAGAGCACTCGCATCCCTTCCACCATAAACGCTTTCGTCTAGCTGAAAATTAAAGCGACTGTCTTCATCTCCGGCTCCTGCCAAGAGAGAAAAGCTATCTCTGTCTATGTCTCTATCAAAGGATAAATAGCGAAAGTCTTCTCCATCAGTTTGCGCTAAAGAAAACTCAAAAGCAGAGGGGTTCTCATCAAACTCTCCGGTCACTCCGAGATGAAACAAGTTACCATCATCTGGTGCCTGTGGCGCAAGCCCACCTTCAACTGAAGCCGCAGCTGCGGTGTCCTCACCTTTGCCACCAGAACCTCCTCCAGATAGTGAGACGCCAGCTCCATTGATGGAAGGACGTTGAATCGAACCTAATGAAATCACTCCATCAATCAATTCACCTTCATCCCCTGCATTTCCATATTGAAGCTGATACCTTGGGTCGGTATAAAGTGTCTCATCAACATCAAAACGAAGGGCCCGATTATCGTCACCAAAAAGGGTCGCTCCATATGAAAGCTCTCTTTGAAGTAAGTCACCAGTAGTAGCTGAAAGGGTACCACTTACCTCTGCCCGTAATTCCAATTCTGTCCCGGCCACAGGCCCAGGGTTATTTGGGTCTTCAAATTCATCAGCTGTCGCACCAGTATCGTTTCGACCGTCAATGTCAAAGGAGAGAACTGTGCCAGCACCAAAACTAAGAGTGTCTGCTGCTTCATTTCCCGCAAGTTCCCCTGAGAATTGTAAATTATGTCTTCCGTCAAAGGTTCTCTGTATTCTTCGTTCGCCGCTGAGAAACTCTTCTCCAGTTGTGGGATTTTCAACAATTTGCTGGGACCCAGAAATTACGAGATCATTAGGTCGAAAAACATTTACACGACCGGGTTCTGGTCCAAAGTCTAGGGCCTCAACATTTAGCCTTGGAACATGGCTCGAAACGGTGACTTGGCCATCTTCATTTCTTCTTAAGACAAAAACCTGGGGGTCACCATTGACCTCGGCATGAAAAACGGCGTAACGACCAGAAAGGGTCGCTTCTCTATAATTTAGCATCCCAAGACCCGGAATGGGGTTACCTTGAGCATCTAGAATTGAGTGCTCCGGAAACGGATTCGAAGCCCCCCCCCCAGCTGCGGAAAAAGCGAGAGGATCTTCTGAAATTGTTTCTAAGCAACTTGAACTTGTCTCCGCTTGAAGTTGGAGCGCAAGAGTGACCGTAAACTCATCGAAGGAGAAGGGAGGTAGCTCGCCCTGATTAGCATAGGCTTCCTCAAGAATACCCCTTACTGAGAGTGAGAGTTCTTCTATTTCAGGGCAATTACAAATATCAAGTGGTTGCTCACCAATCGTCGCCCAACTCTTCTTTGTAACTCCAGTCATTACAAAGAGAATCAAAAGAATATAAATCAAACTTCTACATGAAGGGGCCATCACCAACTTATCGCCTTAGCTAACTTAATACCTTAGTAATATTATACTTTGCTATTCCCTTAGAACGTAAAAGCAGGCAGTTACAAAGCCGTTACCCCCTAAAAAACTGTAAAACTCATATACACCATTGAAAAATCTTTAATTCCCATAATGAATAATTGAACTTCGTTGTAGTGTGACCAGAATAAAAAATTTTTGAGGAGAAGAAGACATGAATAAAGTAATCCTAACAATTGCCGCCCTATGCTCTTTTGCAGCAATGGCCACGCCAAGCATCTCTATTACAAATGAAGTTCAGCCCGTAAAAATTATCGCTGAGTATAATAATACAAATTATGATGCCAACACCGATATTTACAACGTTGGTAATAATAGTATGAACCAACCACGAATTAGATTTACCAATAATCCAAATCCAAATAAAGAAACTGGCTGTGTCATTGCTTATACTAGTGAATCTGGAACGTTCAGCTTCCTTCAAGACATTGAGAACGAGCAAGTTTGTGACCATATTGAATTATCTTTAAAACATAGCTTTAGAACGCAGGGATGTCCTGTGACGATTTCAATTAACACAGCAAAGAAAGACGTTGAAAGCGTTGTTTCAGCATGTGATTTCCGTGCCTCACTTGATACAAATCCGATTATCTAATCAAACAAACTGAGGCTTAAGGGTTAATTCCTTTAGGCCTCTCCACTTTTAGACCTAGAAACCTTACCTCAATTGTACTATCCTCTTAACACCATAACCCCTGTGATCAGAGAAACTCACTACTTCTGCGACAAAGTGACTCATGAGCTTTTGGAAATCAACTTACTTCCCACCACCCAAATCTAGCCGGCTTTCCCATCATGGGGACTATGCAGCGACACGAAGGCGCTTTTTTAATAGAGAGCACTCTAATCTAAAATTTCTCATGAAAGAGCGTTACGAGTGGATGAGCCCATACCTCTTGGGCAAAGAACGAATCGTCGAGCTTGGAGCAGGTCCTGGTCTATCGCGCGAGCACCTTAAAGACTCAAAAATTGAAGTCACAGATATCATCCCTAACAAATGGATTGACGCCCAAGTTGATGCCACCGAGCTGCCCTATTCTCCCGACTCCATTGATGTCGTCATTTGTAGCCACATGATTCACCATGTAGCGACGCCTAGTGCACTGATTCGCAGAATTGGTGAGGTGCTAAAGCCCGGAGGTGTTTTACTTATTAATGAAACCAAAGCATCACTCTTACACCGCCTTCTGATGTCGGTCATGAAAAATGAAGGATGGTCCTACGATATTGAAATTTTTGATGAGAGTTCAAAGGCCAAGGAGCGCAACAATCCACTTGAAGGAAATAATGCCATAGCTGACCTACTCTTTAACGATCATAAGAAATTCATTAGTGAATTCCCAGAGTTTTCAATTGAAAAAGATCAGTTTACAGAGACATTTCTTTTTCTTCTCTCTGGTGGAGTTGGGGGTGAGGTTTTTACAATTGAATTACCCAAGTCCGCCCTTAAGCTATTTCAAAAGATTGATTTAATCCTTAGCCATCATTTACCGTCTCTATTCAGTCTCTCGCGTAGGATCGTTCTCAAGAAGAAATAAGCTATGATGAGCCCCCTTCCTTACCAATCGCCACTTCTCGACTTCATCTAAGGGAATCTGGTTGTAATTATTGACAATGATGTGTCCAAAAGTATCCGACTGAAGCTTCTGAAAGTCATAAGGGATGTTGAAAGTATTTGAAGAATACTTACTCATCAAAGAGATTCCCGCAAAGGACATTGTATCGAGGTATATAGGTCCATTTTTGACACCAACTCGCTTAGCAAGAGACAAGACATCACTTTGAGTTCTTTGTTTGTAGGTCGAAAAATTGAGAAGGCTAGCAGCAATGACCACAGAATTAATAAAGACTTTTCCAGGCAGTCTCTCTAATGTCTTAATATAAACTTCCCCCATTAATATCCACCCGAAAAAAGAGAAGCCAAGTAAATATCTTGAATTGGGTTGCATGGCCGCAATCTCTAAAAAGTCCAAAAGTATGGCAGAGTTAATAAGATAAAAAGCGAAGTACAACTTACCTTTGGTTAACTTATTGAGCCTCCCCTTGAATAAGAGAAATAAAAGAAGTGGGCAAATAAACATATTTAAAACATCAGGTTCTACAAAGTTATAATAGATTGTGCGAAGGTCTTGATTACTCAGAAATATATCTTTCGGGAAGATGACTCTTCCCTTTTTAAACTGAAAATAAAGCGAAGTAGAAAAGATTAAGACTAAGGTAGCGATGGGTAGTAGAACTCCAATACGCTTAAAAAGGCTCTTAAATCTTATCATGAAGAAACCTAGAGAGCTTGCAATGAACTGGTACCTTGCCGTCAAAAATAAACTCCAAAGACTAAAGTTCATTCGCTCTCTATTAAAGCTATAACTAAGAAATGCATATCCAGCCAATTCGAAAGAATAAGGCTTTATGATAAAAGCACTTTGATAAAAGCTTTCAATCCATAAAATCAAGGCCAAAGCGGCTAATCTCGTATCGATTTCGTTTGTCAAAAAGGAGAACGATTTATAAATAAAAGAAAGCGCCATAATGAACATCAGCACTGGAAGAAGAGTCAGCCAGGTAATATTTAATGAAAACCAGCTCCAAAGATACAAGAGAATGTTAAAGCCTCCAGGATCAAGACTACCACCGCTGCGATTTTCCTTAATAACCTGAAAAATAGAAAAACTTGAACTACTTGAGTTAATTAAATTTTCTGATTCGTGAATATCATCTGGAATTACTGAATAGATGAGCCTGACTTCATCTATATCAAAAACATTTTTCCTTAAAGTCCCTTGACCTATAAAGAAGAGAATAATTAATGAGAAAGTAACGGCAAGTATATTCTTGAGCAAAAGGTACCTTTCTGACTTGTTTTCCAACCTCATTATTTCAGATACTTACACAATAAACTAGAGAAATATTACCTCGTCATTCCTCCCAGGAATGACTCATTTGCCCATCAGGCCCTACCTAATCACCCTGGCAGAACATAGTGTGGGCTCAATTAAGAAAAGCCACTTTAGAAGGAGAATCTAATGAAATACTTTAAATCTTTAAGCCTAGTATGTTTAATTTCAACTTTCTGTTTCAGTGCTAATGCCATCCCTTCATTTCCTCGCGATTTGAAGTGTACAACAAGTGCCGGAGTAGAGATCACACTAAAGAGTAACAATTCTTTATGGACACAGTCTCAAAATAGTCGCTACAAAGTTACTCTTGATGTTGACGGTAATGTTGATATGCCTACCTCTTGGACAAATAACAGAGCTACTCATACACGTGGAAATGATACAGGCGTTAGAGAGTATATATTCAATTCTCTAACAGGCGAGAGCTTCTTTGTAACACTTGAATTTACTGCTCCCTTTGGTAAGGCAACAGGTATTAAAAGCTTTCGAGTAAGATCAAATAGTATCCAGTTCGACCACACTCAAAGCTCATTGAGAGGTGATGTTTGCAATGTTACTTTTTACAGCAGAACAAATATTTAATTAACTTTTAGAGTTTAAGAAGATCGATTTCAAGTGAATCATCAACAAAGCCTAAGGAGTGGGCACGTTTACGAAGTTGAAGCTCATCTTTAGTAGCGTGTCCCCACTCTAACTTGCCTTTATCCTCTAGTTGGAAATTAATAAACCCAAGGTATTTGACCATTTGATTTTTTACTTGAAATGTGGCCCCTTGATCTTTTAAATCGTAATAATAAAACGGCCCACAAGTAATCTTGGTTATCTCAACAATACTCTCTCCACTCTCCAGAGCAAGAGCATAATCACCTACCCCTCTGTTGATTAAAAGCTCAAAGTGGTTTTTACCATCATCAATTTTAAGGTAACAGTTTTTATCATCACGTACTCGCCCATTGGTTTGAAGGTTGACTGTCAAAAGGGCCCCCACTTTAGTCATGGTCAACTTTGGAATATCCGATTCAAGAACTTTAGTCGAAGTCGCACAACCTGCGAATAGAAAGATCACTAAAAATATAGGTAAAAACATTTTCTTCATAAAAACTCCTTAATGAGTAGATTTTAGAAGCAACGATACCCTCTTTCAAGTTGGAGAGAACTATAAATCATCAAACACCGCTGAATCAAAACGAGAATAGATTTAACTAATGAGCCTTTAATAAGATCTATCGTGCTCATTACTTAGAAAAACATCATGTAATTTTAGTTAGTTAGAGTGTTTAAATTTTAATCCACACTAAGTAGATATTTTAAAAGGAGAGATCTGATGCAATACCTTACTTAAGGTAGGGCCCAATAAAGCCGAAAAATCGATATGAGGAGCTTTCTTATATGCCTTATATTTCTTTATAGCCATCAGGGATTTTCAACAGATGCTACTTATGTCAGTTTCCTCAATGAAGCAAGGGAGCTATTTAAGAATAAACCTCAGGGCTTCCAATGTCTTGGCCGCTTAGAAAATAGTTTTCACCTATTTAAAAGAAGAGAGGAAGTCTCCCCTATTCTTTTTGATATACAAAAAAATGCTTTATCTCGCGCTAAGGAAACTCAAGAGAGTTTTTTAAAAACCATAGATTCAAATGAAATCGATTCTAAAACCCTAAAAACCTTCCTTATCTTCAATGAGCAATATATATCGACTCTAGGAAGTTTAATTCAGCAGGCGAATTTAATATGGGATGAAGCTGAGGAAAAAGGAACAGACTCGGCTTACTTGGAAGCTGAGAAAAAAGCTTTTGACTTAAATATTCCGCAAGAAGAAGAAAAGCTAAACGCTCTCAGGCAAGAGCTTAATCTCGATAATCGACTCTTTGGACATAAAATAGACAGTGACCCTAATGGCTTAGGCTTTGTCTTAAAAACAAAGAAAAGAGGACTTTCTATATCCACTACAATATCAAAGGGTAATAATGAGGAAATGGTTGTTTCAAGTGTTCCCAGCCCTGATAGTTACTCAGAATTCCTATCGTTAAGCAGTAAAAACCCAAACCAAAGCTCTTGTAAGTCTAAATTTGAAACTAGACAAGATGGTGCGGCTAACATTGTTCTTGTCAATGTTAACTCTACAATTCACTTTAACAAGTCCACAATCTTTAGATTTTTAAACTTAGAGGATCATTACAAAAACCCTAATTACTTGGATCAAGTTATTAATTTGTTTAAAGTTGAAAATGATTTTGAATCTTTTTACCTTTCTCTAGAAGAATTATCATCTAACCTGTCTGAATTTGATTCAATTGATTGTTCTGAATATCTCATGAAAAATAGGAAAAAAATCATTAATACAAATCAAAATAATACAACTTATGAAGTAGAGCACAAATTTGAGTCTACCCCTAAAGAAACTCAGTCAAAATAATCATCAGAAAACCAATTCAGAAACTTGACAGGCTCATCTGTGATCATGCCATCGAAGCGATATTCTTTTGCCTTCTCCCAGTCATCCTCAGTATTCATGGTCCATGGATAGATATCAGTTGATCCTCATCATATTGTATATAATGTGCAAATAAGCCATACCATAAATTGCTTTAAGGTCCTTTGATTTGGGAAAAGGCGTGCAGTTTATTCAGGAGTCACGTCAAAACTCTATGTAACTTTACGATAAACCATCCAAATGCTAATAAGTCCCCTACAAACGGAGATTATAAAAATGCAGAATCACTTCAAAACCTTAACTCTTATTATATTGACTCTCTTCAGCCTGCAATCATGGGCGCAAGGCTATACCGCGAGTTTTGGTAGCCGTAGTGCCTCGGCGAAAGTTTCTCCTCGAACCCCTCAGCAAGTCATGGAAATACCCGTGACTTTAGATAGACCCCTTGAGCAGCCCTTCGCGATACTCTATGTGGTTGATACTCCCAGCTCAGCACTTCCTGGTAGACACTATGATATGCCTACTCGTCAGGTCCTATTTACTCAAGGCCAAACGACGAGCAGCCTGATCATTTTGGCAAAGGGAGGAGAGAATACTTCCTTCAAAGGCAAGAAGTCCTTTGGTCTAATCATTACTGGTGGTTCTGCGGGTGAGACAGAAATTATTCCAGGCCCTAATGCGGCGATAAAAGCCACTATTATATATCCTGAGCTTGAGCTTTTTCTAACAAAGCCAACTATTATTGCTGATAAAGAAGGTGACAATGGCGAAATCCAAACTCTGTCCTTTGAATTTTCCTTAAATGAATTATCTGAAGATGCAGTGAATGTGGAATTCGCTAAGAGTAGTGGGTCTGCAGGAAACTCAGACTTTGCCCTCTCTCCAGCAACATATGTCATCCAACCTGGAAGTTTAGGTGGAAAAATCAATGTGCTAGTATTTGGAGATGACAAAAAGGAAGAGACGGAAGAGGCCCTATTCACAGTAAAAGCAACAAATGCTAATGGTGAAGCAGTTACTGTCACTCCCTCTCAAGCTAAGCTTGTTATCATTGATGACGATCAGGTGAAAATCAAGGCCATGTCTTCTACAGTTTTAGAAAGTATTGGTTCTAAGGAGATGATTATCTCTCTAAATAAGGCGCATGAGGAAGACCTTGCCATAACCGTTGGCTACCTTGGTGGTACGGCGACAAAGGGCAAAGATTTTGAGGTAGATCAACTCATATCTCTGACCATTCCTGCAGGTTCAACGCAGAGCTCTTTTCTTGTCTCAATAACAAACGATAAAGAACAAGAGGATAGTGAATCCATTGTTTTTGATCTCTCAACCAATGATTCCGAAGTAGAAATCGAAACTCCAACCTTTGAACTCACTATTATAGATAACGACAAACGAGAGGTATCCTTTGAAAGCTCTACAACAATCACTGATCCTGAAAGTGGAATAAAAAGCCTAAGTTTCTCTGCCGGAGCAGAGATTAAAAGAAATGGTCCTTATAAGTACAAATCTACCACAGCGGAAGGGCAGATCGTCTCTATTCCAGACCCTCTTTCTCTTGGTGGTATCGCAAACTTTAAAATAAAGAATCTGGAGTTTACCGAGTCATGGAAAGTAAAAGATTTAGTTATTGAGTTTTCAAATTTTCCAAGACCTACTTTTCCAATTCCTGGTCCACACATCTGGATGCAAATGTTTATCATTTTTCATGGCCCTAATGGCGATATCATAAATAATCTAGGTAATGGTGCATATGAGTGGAGGCCTCAATTAAAGGACGTCGTTATTATTGAGGAAACAGCGAAGACTATTATTCTAGAGGTGGTACAACAGCTTTCAGGAGCACCTGGCTTTAAGAAATCAAATATTCGAGTTAAATTAAGAAAGTAGAAAGCTGTATTTATAAAGATATAAAACCCATCAGCTTGTTCAAAGAAACTAAGGGATCATAAGAAGACCCCTTAGTTTTTAATTTATTAAATTAGAGGTTGTTACCGCTTATATACTCGATATTAATTGCAGAAA
>Ga0136600_1000185_pt1 | contig 33313 bp, 28 predicted proteins | sample AntRauMFilla2698_FD_104634 | JGI IMG/M metagenome (GOLD analysis project Ga0136600, IMG submission 104634) | Saline lake microbial communities from Rauer Islands, Antarctica - Metagenome Filla 2 #698 | ecosystem: Environmental > Aquatic > Non-marine Saline and Alkaline > Saline | place...
AATCTGGAATCAATCTCAACTTTAGTACCAATTGCATCTAGATCTGCATTAACTCCACTTGGTAAAGATAAATCAATTTGTCCGGCACCATTACGAGCCTGGATAGCTCCACTAATACTATTGAACTGTAACATAATATTACCGCCACTTGAGAAAGCATCTACACTTCCTGTTAGTTCTGATCCGGTAACATTGCCACCTGATGTTCTCATTTCTAAGTTACCTTCAAAAGTATTGGCTGTTAAATGACCACCTAATGATTTCAAGGAAGCATCCCCTTTTGATTTTGAAAGTTTAATATGTCCACCTTCTGTAAATGCTGTAATGTCTCCTACGATATCTTTAAGAGTAATATGACCGCCTAAAGTTTTTAACTCTATATCACCTTTAAAATTTGTGGCTTCAATATGTCCTCCCTCAATAAAGGAATTAATATTTAATGAAGAAGGAAGAATGACCGTTGTTTGTAATTGGATGTTAGAACTCTCCTTATTCAAATTACTTACTACAATTTCTGCTTTATTATCTGTATTGACTACTGAAACAGAAGTCATTTCTTTCAATAATTCCCGGTCATTAATTTCGCCTGAAGCTAACACTGTTATTGACGCCATTGAGTTATCTGAACCTACTAATATAATTGACCCACTTGTAAGCTGAACTGAAATATCTTTAAGCTTAGATGCATCAAATTTTTTCGAATAAGAATAAACTCCCGATGTTACATTAGTCCATTCATCATCAACAGTATTATACTCTTTACGAAGTAAAACCAGATTATCATCAAAATCTATATTTAGTGAAAAGCTGTCATTCTCTAATTCAGAAAGTGCTGCATTCAGTTCTGCAAGAATATCCTTTTTTGCGCTGTCTGGAATTAGACCAGCTAAACTTTTTAATCGCTTTAAACTTTCTAATGACTTTAATTCTGAAAGCTGGGAAAGGTCTTCTAGTTTGGCTATCTCTTCAACATTGATAACACGAATTTTCTGAGATGAAACTGCTTTTTCAGCTACTTTGGAATCAATAACCTCCGATGACTTCTCTACTTCTTGGTTATAACTTTGTTGATCATTTTCATTCTTTGAAGTAATTATTATTGCCACAAATAGTAATAAAATTCCTACAACAATTATTTCCCAGGATATTTTTTTCATAAATTTTTTCTTGAGTTCATCAAGAATCTGTACGCTTGCTTTAATGTAAAGTTACAGATTTGATAACTAAGTATATATATTATAGAATAATCTTATTCCTCAAATAAAAAGAATGAATATACAAGAAGAAATAAAATCTCTGACCACTAAGCTTCATGATGAAATGATAGCTACGAGAAGGTTTTTACATCAGCACCCTGAAGTAAGCTATAAAGAATTTGAAACCTCTAAATTCATCAAGTCTAAACTGGATGAATTGAATATTCCATATGAATCCCCACTTGAAACAGGTTGTGTTGGAATAATTGAAGGAGACAAAAAATCTGATCGCGTTATTGCATTAAGAGCTGATATTGATGCATTAGCAATGACTGAAGAAGGCGATTTTAAAAAGGATTTCTTTTCAAAAAATGACGGGGCTGCTCACTGTTGTGGCCATGATGCACACACTTCAAATTTGCTTGGGGTGGCTAAGATTTTAATGGAATTGAAAAGTAAAATTGAAGGGAAGGTTTTACTAGTGTTTCAGCCTGGTGAGGAAAAATTACCTGGTGGCGGAAAGTTATTATGTGATACTGGGTTTCTTCAGTCTAAAAATGTTACTGCTATTTATGGTCTGCATACATCTCCAAGCCATAAACCCGGAACTATTGCGACAAGAGTTGGAGAATTGATGGCTAGTCCCGATGAAATTGATATTGAAATTATTGGCGTTGGTGGACATGCAGCAAGAGCACATGAAGCAGTAGACCCTATTGTTATGGCAGCTCAATTTATAAGTGCAGCACAAACTATTGTAAGCAGATCTGTTGATCCAACCGAATCTGCTGTTGTTACAGTCGGAAAAATTGAGGGCGGAACTGCACATAACATAATTCCAGAAAAAGTAAGACTTTTTGGAACTGTTCGAACATTCAGTAACGACACTAAAAATCTAATTGAGCAAAGATTAAATGCAGTTCTAAAAGGAATAACAGATGCATCTGGTGGAAGTTATAAATTAAACTACCGCAGAGGATATCCAGCTGTTATCAATACCGAATCTGAAGCATTGACCGTTCTAAACACAGCTAAAGAGCTTTTTGGTTCTGAAGCATCTATAGAAATGGAAAGACCTAGTATGGCCGGTGAAGACTTTGCCTTTTACCAGGAACACTTTCCTGGAGCATTTTTCTTCGTTGGAAGTGGAAGTACTGAGTCTGAATCTACTTATGTGTGGCATCACCCAAAATATAATGTTGATGACCGCTTCTTTTTAACGGCCGCTCCTCTTATGGCTTCACTAGTTTTTAGAACTTAATGCCTATTCCAAACCGTTCTTATTGGGAAAGTGAACTCTACAATCAAACTTATGACTTAATTGTTATTGGAGCAGGGCTAACTGGTCTTTCAGGCGCTTATTTTTTTAAAAAAGAATTCCCAGATGCAAAGGTTCTCATTTTAGAACGTGGTTTTTATCCAATTGGAGCCAGTACTAGAAATGCAGGTTTTGCTTGCATAGGAAGTGTTGGAGAGTTGATTTCAGATCTTGAGATTGAGAGTGAAGAGGTAGTTAAGCAAAGAATAAAAGACCGCTATAATGGGCTATTATTACTCCGTGAAATTTTAGGGGATGATAATATCGATTATGATGATTGTGGAGGTTGGGAGATTTTCACAGATACTGATGAATTCTTAAAGTTAAAAGAATCAGTACCTAGATTGAATTCTTTGATGGCAGACATTATTGGCGAAGGAGATGTTTTTGAGATTGGGTCCTATCTTGGTAAACCTGCTTTCTTCAATCGCGTTGAAGGACAATTGCATCCTGGAAAAATGATTCGAACTTTGTATGACAAATGCGTGCAATCTGGAATTGAATTTAGGTGGAGCTCTGAAGTTGAAACTATTCATACAAAAGAGAAGCATGTTGATCTTAAAAATGGTCATAGTTTTAAATCAGAAAGATTAATTATAGCTACAAATGCATTTACATCTGAGCTTTTACCAGAACAAAAAATAAAACCCGGTAGAGGTTATGTATTTCTAACCGAAGACTTATCAATCATGGACTGGAAAGGAACCTTCCATTATGATAAAGGATATGTGTATTTCCGAAATGTTGGTGACCAAAAGATTCTTTTAGGTGGTGGAAGAAATATTGACTCTGATACTGAAACAACAAAAGAATTCGGTGTTAATGAAGACATAAAAGCATATCTCATCAATTTTGCCAACAAAGTTCTTCAACTCGAAAAAGGCTGGTCGATTGAGCAAGAATGGTCTGGGATTATGGGGTTTACAGATTCTAAGTCTTACATACTAGAAACGATTTCAAATAATTGTGTTCTTGCCGCAGGGCTAAGTGGAATGGGTGTGGCATTGGGCATGAATTTAGGTAAGAAAGCTGCAGGATTGGTTTAGAATACTGCAATTAAAGTGATTTAGTAAGAACTTTTCATAAAACTCCTTACTTCGATTTTAATTCAAACTCCCTAAACAACTCTACAAACTCGCTAAGCATCATAGCTGTTGCCCCCCAAAGTGGAACATCGTGAATATCCCAAAGAGGAATACTATAGTCTAAATCATGTAGTTTCCAATTTTCAGTTTTAGCAAAGTCTGTATCAATCAACTTTGAAATAGGCACTGTAAAGATCTCATCTACTTCGTTTGGGTTAGCGCAGAATTCCTGATTTTTTTTTATAAATCCAACAACAGGTGTAACCATATTCTCAGAATGATTTACATATAAAGGCGTAAGGTTTCCAATTACTTCTACATTGTCGGGCTTCAATCCTGTTTCTTCATGAGCTTCTCGCAGAGCTGTTTCTTCAATCGTTTCGTCTCCTTCCTTCCCTCCACCTGGAAAACTTATCTGACCTCCGTGTTTTATTCCAGGAGTCCGTAGTGTAAACATGATTTCTAGTTCTTCTTTCCAGGTTACAATCGGAACTAATACGCTGCTATTTCTATAATTATCGGATCCAGGTTTATAAGTCATTTCGTTCTTTCTCTCAATCTTTGGCTCAGGCCGCATAATGTTTTGAGCCATCTCACCTGGTAATTGTGACTGAAGTCTATACTTAAGAAATGATTGTAAATTATCCATTACCAAAAGTAGAAAATTTAATTATTGAAGGGAAAAATCTTCCGGTCTTTTTTTGATAACTTTTGTATTCCTCTCCAAAGCGTTGGATTAGTTTTTTCTCCTCAAAATAAGATCCAATATAGAAATACAGAATTACACAAACGCTGAAATAGGCCTCTCTTACAGTTGGTGCGGGGTTAGTGATCAACACCAACATTGAAAATGTGTAGATCGGATGTCTAACATACTTATGTAATCCCAGAGTAATAAGAGTACCTTTTTCTGGTTCATCTAAATATTCAGGCCTTTTTTTAAATTTTAAGAAATCTTTTACCTGTCTGGTACCTATAAATACTCCCAGGTTAAATTTTAGTAAGATGTAGATTAGAAAAATGAAAGAGCTAAGATTAATAGCTAAAAGAAACCATTTTGCCATACCGGGAAATGAGTAAATCAAAGTGGAATCGTTTGGTAAAAAATAAATCCAAAGGCACAATAATAGTACTGAAAATAAAGAATAGAAAATTCTGTAGAAGGGACGAATTTTAGGTGCTTTGCTAAAAACCCATTCTTTAACGCTAGCCTCCGCTAGATAACTATGTGAAATACAGAAGAAAAGAAAAATTAACGTGGGAGTAATCCAGCTCATATATCAAAAAGTGAAATTTCGGTGTTTTGAATATATTTAAAACTTTAAGAAATACTTCTCTATAAAACAGATTTATATAAAATTGATATCTTTGAAGGTATTACAAAAAAAAGGAGCTTTAGAAGCTCCTTTTTTTAATCTTAGGCTAAGTAGTACTAGCTAATTAACAATTTATTAATCAACGCTTAATGTATTTTATATGACCCTTAATTCTGAATTAAGTAAGGAGTTTTACCATCTGTGATAATTACCTTAGCATTTGGTGATTTCGCTAATTCCAAGAATGCTTCGATACTTCGTATCTGAATAATTTGTTCAGTTAATCCTTCAGATAGAATCTTTTGAGCATCCTTAGCACCAGTTGCTTCAATTATTTTACGTTCAGCTTCTAATGTTTCTTGCTTCAAAATAAATTCCATCCTCATAGCATTTTGTTCAGCTTGTAGTTTTGACTCAATTGAACGCGCTAGTCCAGCAGGTAAATTGATGCTCTTCAGTAATACAGCCTCCATTACTATTCCTTGTGGATTAAGTGTTACGGACATTCTATCCAATATTGCTTCTTCAATTTCAGATCGCATTCCAGAGTGCATATCTTTAGCAAAGTACTTAGCACAAACATCGGCGGCGGCTGATCGGAAAACATTTGAGATAATGTTTTCATATCCCATTCCTATGTTTTTTATTACATCTGGTACGCTTTCTTCCTCGATTCTGTATAATATAGAGATCTGTGACTGAACGCTTAAACCTTCTTTACTTGGTAAACTCAAAGATAATTCAACATCGCTAATCTGAATATTTGTAACTATTACTTTTGTTATTAGTGGGTTAAACCAGATAGCACCTTGTGTTTTATATTCGTCACTTAGTTTTCCTAATTTTTGTTTCACTCCTACTTCGCCAGGTTTAATGACTGCACAATTGGTTAATAGTAAGAGTATAATTGTCGAGATGATTATTCTTGAGTAACTCATAATGCTAGTGTATTTAAGTGTTTTCTTCAAATGTATAGGGCAATATTAGTTAATAATGACTATTTATTATTATTTATATACACAATGAAATACATAATAATATTTTATACTTTAGCATATTAACTGTAACATTAAGTGGTTAAGTATTTTAGGGCATCTGTAGATTTAAACGAAACTGGTAATTGGTATAAATTTTTTATTTTTGATGTATTACAGTTCCTAGTTTTTAAAGAAGCTGAAGTGTCCTTACTTTAAATCAGTTCAATTCTAAAATAAGCTCTCTATTAACGCATGAACAAAAAATTTGATGTCTATGGTATCGGTAATGCACTTGTCGATGTCGATTTTGAAGTAACTCAAGATTTCCTAACAAACCATGGGATTAAAAAAGGTATTATGACTTTGGTTGATGAAGAGACTCAGTTAAGATTGATATCTGATATTGATCATAAAAATACAGAAAGAAAATCTGGCGGTTCTGCAGCTAATACGGTTATGGCAGTTTCCCAATTTGGAGGAAATGCATTCTATTCCTGCAAAGTTGCCAATGATGATTTTGGAAACTTCTATCTAAATGATCTTTCTGAAGCAGGTATCTCTACAAATCTGGATGGAAAAACTCGTCAGGATGGGATTACTGGTAAATGCCTTGTTATGATCACGGATGATGCAGACAGAACAATGAATACATTCTTGGGAATCACCACATCTCTCTCTATAAAGGAAGTTGACGAAGAAGCCATTAAGAATTCGGAGTATGTATATTTGGAAGGATATCTTGTAGCATCACCGTCTGCTTTTGAAGCGATGAAGCTAACCAAACAATTGGCTGAAAAACATAATGTAAAAACATCAATTACACTTTCTGATCCTTCAATTACTGAAGGATTTAAAGGATTATTTCATGAAGTAATTGGGAATTCCGTAGATCTACTATTTTGTAATGAGGATGAGGCTTTAAAGTTCACTGATAGCTCCAATTTAAATGTGGCTCGTGAAGCCCTAAAAAAGTTTGCAAAGCGTTTTGTAATCACACAGGGAAAAAATGGTGCTATGATCTTTGATGGTGATACCTTTATTGATATTGAACCTTACGAGGTTCATGCCATTGATACAAACGGCGCCGGTGATATGTTTGCAGGAGCTTTCCTCTATGGAATTACAAACGGACATTCTTATGCCGGATCAGGAAAACTGGCTAGTCTTGCATCCTCAAAAGTAGTATCACAATATGGACCACGTTTAGCTATGAAAGCAATTAAAGAAATTCAAAATCATCAATTATGAGTGGTATAGAAATTCTCGGATGGACAGGTTTTGCAATTCTAATTGGGGCTTGGATTCCTCAAACATGGCAAACCATAAAACACGGAAGAACAGACATAAGTCTTGCATTTATTTTGATGTATGTTTCATCAAGCGCTTTGTTGACAGTACATTCAATTTTAATAGAGGAATGGGTTTATATAGCACTAAATGGAATCCTTACCGTTGGGAGCGCTATTAATTTATTTTATAAACTCAATCCAAGAAAAGAAGCCCTTACTAATGGATAAACTCGTTCTGGCTTCTAGAAATAAAAACAAAATTGAGGAGATGAAACAACTAGTTTCTCATCTCGAAATTGAAATTTTTTCCGCTCTTGATTTTCCTGAGTTACAAGAGGTAGAAGAAGACAAACCTACTTTGGAAGGAAATGCCTTAAAAAAAGCTAAGTATGTAAATCAAAAGACCGGATTTCCAGCACTTTCTGATGATACCGGACTAGAAGTAGATTCACTTGGCGGAGCACCTGGTGTCTATTCTGCACGATATGCCGGTGAAACTGCCACCTATCAAGATAATGTACTAAAGCTTTTAGAATCTTTAAATGGAAAAGAAAACCGAAAAGCACAATTCAGAACCGTGGTTGCTTTAGTCGATGGTGACAATGAATACACCTTTGAAGGAGTTTGCAGGGGATCCATTATTGAAGAGCAAAAAGGGAAAAAAGGATTTGGCTACGACCCCATTTTCATGCCCGAAGAGTTTTCTGAAACTTTCGCTCAAATGGAGCCCACTATAAAAAATCTGATAAGCCATCGAGGGAAAGCTATCCAAAAGTTCATTGAGTTTTTAGAAGAATAACTATTTTTTAAGCACTAAATTTAAGTATTTAGCAATCATTATTTCTCTTTGATATTCTACTTTTCCTCAGCCCATTTTTCAGGATCATTAACTACTTCGGCAAAGTCTATCTCATTTCCATTTTTAGAAATGCTAGCCTCGTATTCGACGGGTTCATCAGTATCTCTCATCAATAACTGAGTGGCCAATTTGTTAGTAATGTTCTGTTGAAGCACCCTCTTCAATGGACGCGCCCCGTATACCGGATCATATCCTCGGGCTGCCAACCAATCTTTCACAGTATCAGAAACATCTAGCTTAACTTTATTTCTAGCCAATAATTGATGTACTCTTCGAAGTTGAATATCTACTATCAGACGTATATGCTCTTTACTTAGTGGATGAAATACAATAGTATCATCAACACGGTTTAAGAATTCAGGTCTGATCGTTTTCTTCAACTGGTCAATTAACTGGTTTTGAAGATCTGCATATTTTTCATCTGAAAGCTCTCCGCCAGATTTCTCTATTTCGTTCACAATTAAATGAGACCCGATATTGCTGGTCATGATAATAATCGTATTCTTGAAGTCAACCGTGACTCCCTTGTTGTCGGTCAACCTTCCATCATCTAGAACCTGAAGCAAAATATTGAATACATCAGGATGTGCCTTTTCAATTTCATCTAGTAAAATTACTGAATATGGATGTCTTCGGACTGCTTCGGTAAGCTGGCCTCCTTCATCATAACCAACATATCCGGGAGGTGCACCAACCAAACGACTTACGCTATGCTTCTCCATATACTCACTCATATCAATACGAACCATTGAGTTCTGATCATTGAATAAGAATTCTGCCAGTGTTCTAGCTAACTCAGTTTTACCAACACCTGTTGATCCTAAAAAGAAAAATGACCCAATTGGTTTTTCTTCATCCTGTAATCCAGCTCTGGATCTTCGGACTGCATCTGAAACTGCTTTAATTGCGATATCTTGTCCAATTACTCTTTTGTGCAACTCTTCTTCGAGTAACAATAGTTTTTGTCTTTCACCTTGTAGCATCTTTTTCACTGGAATCCCGGTCCAACGTGCAACAATATCAGCAATATCTTCCGCTTCTACTTCTTCTTTCAGCAAAGCTTTAGTGTCTTGCATTTCATCCAGCTTGGCTTTTGCTACCTCAAGATCTTTCTCAAGTTGCGTGATAGTTCCATATCGAAGCTCTGCGACCTTTTCATAGTTACCCTGACGTTCTGCCTTATCTGCTTCGTTACGAGTGGTTTCAATGGCTTGTTTTAGCTCGCGCGCTTTCTGGATGGTGTCCCTTTCCTGTTCCCATTGAACACGCATTGTACTTCTCTGTTCTTCAAGATTCGCTAATTCTTTTTCAATCCCTTTTATTTTAGACTGATCCTTTTCACGTTTCAATGCTTCTCGTTCAATTTCCAGCTGTCGAATTTGTCTTTCAATCCCATCCAGTTCCTCAGGAAGTGAATCAATTTGTAAGCGTAACCTTGAAGCCGCCTCATCAATGAGATCAATGGCTTTATCTGGTAAGAACCTATCCGCAATATATCGATGAGAAAGTTCGGCAGCAGCCACAATTGCTGCATCTGTTATACGGACACCATGATGAACTTCATATCTTTCCTGCAATCCACGAAGAATTGAAACCGAATCTTCTACTGAAGGCTCAGCTACTAATACAGTTTGCAGACGACGTTCAAGTGCTTTGTCTTTTTCAATATATTTTCTGTATTCATCTAGTGTAGTTGCACCAATTACGTGCATTTCTCCTCTAGCAAGCGCCGGTTTTAAGATATTAGCAGCATCCATTGCTCCTTCTGATGCGCCTGCACCAACTAAAGTGTGTATCTCGTCAATGAATAAAATCAATTCCCCATCTGAATCTGTTACTTCTTTAACAACAGCTTTTAATCTCTCTTCAAATTCTCCACGAAATTTTGTACCTGCAACTAATGAACCCATATCAAGAGCTAAAATCCGTTTTGATTTCAGTCCTTCTGGAACATCACCTCTTACTATTCGAAGCGCCATACCTTCTGCAATAGCCGTTTTACCAACACCTGGTTCCCCAATTAAAACAGGATTATTTTTTGTGCGTCGAGCTAGAATTTGCATAACACGGCGAATCTCCTGATCACGACCAATCACAGGATCCAGTTTATTTTTTTCCGCTAGCTCGTTTAAATCTCGAGCATATTTTTTTAACGCACCATATCTACTTTCAGCGTTAGGATCATCTACGGTCTGATTACCGCGTACATCAACCAGAACTTTCAGTATGTTCTCTTTAGTAACTCCCTGATCTTTAAGTACAGAAGCAACAGGCCCTTTTGTATTTGTTAAGCCAATTAATATATGTTCTGAACTGATGTATTCATCACCTAATGCAGTCGCTTCTTTTTGTGCTTTATCGAATGCCTCTTTAGATGTTGTTGAAAGATATTGACCTGAAACTGAGGCGCCTTGAATTTTTGGTAACTTTCCTAGTTCAGCGTCTACCACTTCTTCAACAGCTCTAAGATTAGCCCCAAGCTTATTTAATAAATTCACAACTACATTATCTGCATCTATCAAAAATGCTTTTAAGATGTGAGTTGGCTCCAAAGCCTGGTTGTTACTAGATTGTGCTAGTTCTAGTGCTTTTTGTATTGTCTCTTGCGCTTTAAGCGTGTATTTATTCAAATTCATGGTCTCTTTCCTCATATGTTATTTCTATAAGGAATATCTCCAAAATCGTGCCAATAAGAAGGTCTGACTTAATTACATGGCAATAAAAAAAGCCACTTCCGATCAAGGAAATGGCTTTGGTTTTCGGGGTACAATAAATAGGTTCTTAGTCTAACTCGAAAGCAATGAATTGGTTCCCATTATTTCTAACAATTTTTAAAAGAACTACTTCATCACCTTTTTCTTCCAATTCTTTGAGTTCATCATAAAACTCTTTCTCTGTTTCTATTTTGATATTTTTAATGGAAGTAATAACGTCACCACGCCTTAATCCACGATCATAAGCATTACTCGACTCTTTAATCCGATCTACAATAACGCCGTCTGTTGAGCTTTCTAGTTTCAATTGCTGACGAATATTTTCATCAAGTTTGGTTACAGTAAAACCCAATTTTTCTTCCATATTCTCTACTTTCTCTGGAGTACTGCTAGCTATTTCTTCTCCTGGTCTTTCACCAAGTGAAACTTTCACTGTTTTAAATGCCCCATCTCTTATGATATCTAACTTAACAACGTCATCCGGTTTCATGGTCGCAATTTTTGATCTAAACATATTCCAGTCTCTTACCTTTTCACCGTCTATACCTACAATCACATCTTGTTCTTTTAAACCGGCTTTATCGGATGGTCCATTTGCTTCAACATCTGCAACTATGATTCCTCTAGCATCATCAAGTCCAAGCGCTTTTGCCATTGTACGGTCTACTTCACCACCAAAATATAAACCCAGATATCCACGGGATACTTCACCATCATCAATCAAGTCATCCATAATTCTTTTAGCGAGACTGATTGGAATAGCAAAACCAATACCGTCGTTTCCACCAGACCTTGAAGCTATTGCAGAGTTAATTCCCACTAACTCGCCATTCATATCTATTAAAGCCCCACCAGAATTTCCTGGATTTATTGCTGCATCAGTTTGTATAAAATCTTCATAACCAGCACCACTATTAATCAATCCAATTGATCTACTTTTTGCAGACACAATACCAAACGAAACAGTATGGGCTAGATTTTGGCTTAGAGGACTCCCGATAGCAAGTACAAAAGCTCCAACTTTTAGAGATTCACTATTTCCTAGTTTAACTGATGGTAGATTCTTCATATCAATTTTTAAAACAGCTATATCTGTTGCTGGATCAGTACCTATTAACTCTGCTTCAACTTCATCCCCATCAAATAACTGAATTTTAATTTCATCAACATCTTCTATAACATGATTATTTGTAAGTATATACCCGTCTTGAGATACTATGACTCCAGAACCAAGTCCACGCTGTGTATATTCCCTTGTTTCAGGGCTTTGTTGTCCATTTGGGTTCCCAAAAAATTGAGAAAATGGATTTCTCATCACTTGTTGTTCTTGTACTTTTTCAGTTGTTATCATAACAACCGCGGGATTCGTCTTCTCAGCGATATCAACAATTGCGTTATTCAAATCTAGTAAAGATGAAACTGATCTGTTTTCTGCCTTTGTTACGTTATTTTCAGTTTTATATTCTGGAAGGCTTCGCGTTACGTCGGTTCCTGTCCAAGCATTCATACCTAATAAAAGTATTACTGCCGCAGCTACACCGAAAACATTTTTTACAGTAGTGTTCATTGATCTGTTAGTTTATAGTTTATTATTATCGACCGTTGTTACAACGATGTAACTCCAATTAATTGTATGAGCTTTACAATTTGTAACGGAAAAAAACAGACTGCGTTCAAACAGCCTGAGTATTTACTAACTAATAACTATTGTTTGAAATTATTTAATCTCAATTTTTCTTTTAATTTTCTCTTCCTGCTTTTGGATAGTGATATTTAGTACACCATCAGTGTATGTTGCATTTATGGACTCTTCATTAATGCTATCTGGCAAATAAAATGACCTTGAAAAAGATCCATATGAGCTTTCAATTCTATGGTAGTTTTTACCTTGTTCTTCGTTTTCAAGTTTTCGCTCACCACTTATTGTTAAACGTCCATTTTCAAGATCGATACTTATAGCATCTTTCTTTATACCGGGCAGTTCTGCAGAAATTTCAAATTGTGCTTCATTTTCAGCGATATCTACATTTGGCATAAATCCATCTTGACGGTAATTCATCTCTTTATTTGTGTTGAACATTTCATCAACAATGTCATTGAATCTTCCTGAAAATAAATCTGTGCTCGGTCTTGAATATTTGATAATTGCCATAACTATTGACCTCTTGTTTTTGATTATTTGTTTATCAAGTTTGCACATATAACTACAAGAGAAGTGCCAAAAAGAAGAATCAAAAAGCCTCTGACAGTGCGTCAACAGTTAAATGAAAATTTTTCAGTACTGATTTCAAGGTTTATAAAATTGTCAGAAGAAGATTGACTGTAAGTCAGGTGGGGACAAATTTGGCAGGTTTTTGAGCGGCAGGCTTTACGAAATATCTTCTAAGTCTTTCCAAAAACCAGGATAAGAAACAGATGCGCATTCTGCATCTATAATTTCTGATGATGCCGTACCTTTTAAAGATAAGATTGCTGATGCCATTGCGATTCTATGATCGTGGAAACTTTTGAAGTGGCCAGATTGAAAATTGAAATCAGGATTCCCAAGTATCTCTACTCCATCCTCTTTTTCTTCAAAACTTACTCCCGCTGCTTTCAGCATTTCCGAAATAGCCATAATGCGATCAGTTTCTTTATGACGAAGCTCTTCAGCGCCTGAAATTATTGAAACACCTTCAGCAAATGACATAGCTACTGAAAGAATAGGTAGTTCATCAATACAGTTAGGGATTTGATGCCTTGGAATATTTATCGCTTTAAGATTAGAAGAATTCACTATGATATCCCCAACAGGCTCAGAACCTTCCATTCGCTCATTTTCAATAGTAATATTCGCTCCCATTTCCTGAAGAATACCTAATAATGCATTTCGAGTTGGATTTAACCCAGTGCCTTCGAGTCTGAGTTCTGAGTTTGGAATTATACACCCGGCAACTAACCAAAAAGCTGCTGCAGAAAAATCACCAGGTACTGTATAACTTTGATTTGGTATTTCATCTTGTAATGAAGCCGTAATTATTTTTTTCCCATTCTCTTCTTTTTGATCAAGCTTTAACAAACGTTCTGTGTGATCACGACTCGTGATGGATTCTATTACCCTTGTTGGCTTTTCTCCAAACAAACCAGCTAAAAGAATACATGACTTTAGTTGTGCACTCGGAATCGGTAATTCAAAATCCATTGGCTTCAGTTCTCCATTTCTGGATATCATAAGTGGAGCATAAGCGCTATTTCTTGCCAATATATGCGCCCCCATCATCTCCAATGGATCAATAATCCGGGTCATTGTCCTAGAAGTAAGTGAAGCATCTCCGCACATCCGAACTTGTTTACCAGACCCAGCAATAACTCCTGCTAATAACCTCATTGCAGTTCCAGAATTTCCACAGTCGATATCTTCTTTTGGGGCTTTTATACCTGATCGCCCTGTTCCTTTTATCGAAACCGAATCCGATGATTTAAGGACTTCCGCTCCTAATGCTTCTACACAATCTAGCGCGGTTTGTGGATCTTGAGCTGGTGAATAATTCTTAATTATTGAAATTCCTTCGTGCAGTAATGAAAAAATTGCTGCTCTTTGAGAAATAGATTTATCGGGAGGAGGAGATATAGTTCCTCTTAAAGAATTTGAAGGAAGTACTTTTTTGATCATATCATTTGTCTGTTGAATCAAGTAGTGCCTTAGCTTGATCAGCACCTTCAGTATCAGGATAATTTTCAATTATTCCATTTAGAATGCTAATTGCATCGCCTCTATTTCCTAAACGAATGTGGCATTCAGCTGAATTATATAGTGCCTTAGAAACCCATATCTCGAATGCTTCAAACAATACACTAACTTTTGAGTAGCTTTCAATCGCGACCAAGAAATTCCCCTGATCTTGTTCTAATTTTCCTAAATAATACTGAGCTTCAGCTCCACTTATAGTCGTGCTTTTATCAGCAACTGGAGCTAATAGTGCTTTTGCATCTACATATTCACCTTCGCTTACAGCAACCTTACCAAGTCCTACATTTGCAGCAGGATTATTTGGATTCACTTTAAGCGCTTCTTGAAATTCAGATTTTGCCAATTCTGAATTATTTATTGCCAGACTTGCCGATCCCATTCCAACATATGCTTCTTGCTCAAACCGGCTTCCTTGCTCAAGAAGTAGCTCAAAGTATTTATGGGATGTATCGTATTCACCCTTTTCTGTATACAAATTTCCTAAAATTATAAGCGCCGATGGAGCCTGGTCATCATTTGGAAACTCGTCTATTACAGTTTGATATGCGTTGATTGCATTATCAATTTGATTTAGTTGACGATAAGAATCTCCTAAATTGGAATACGCTTCAGGTGTTAAATTATCAGAATTTGTTATTCTTAAATATTGGCGAAATTCTTTGACAGCTCCTTCATAATCACCCGTTTGATAAACAGTCTCTGCCTGTCTGTATCGTAAACGATCAGCGGTTCCACTACTTGGGTTATTACTTAGAAAATCTTCAAGTACAGCAGAACTACTATCAACTCCTGTAGAAGAAAGTTGTGAGTATTGAATTCCATTTACAGCATCTATTATGTAGCTACTACGAGGATAATTCTGAAGAACATTTTTATAAGCTTCGATAGCTCTTTCATATTCTCCTGCGTTATAATAAGAGTCACCAATGTTATATTGTGAACGTGCTGCCCACACTGTTCCAGGGTACTTACTGATCACGGTCTGGAATTCTTCAATAGCTTGAGAATAGTTGTCCGAATTCAGATAGATATATGCAATATTGTATTGTGCCTGTTCTTTCAATCTACTAAACGGATAGATCCTAAGAACTCTTCTAAAAGTAGTTACAGCCTCAAAAGTTCTGCCAGAACGGTAATAACTATTCCCAACCTGAAACATAGCGTAATCACCACCTGGTTCTGCTCCAATGGCTTTATTATAAAAACTGATAGCTTCTCTATATTTACTTTGAGCGTAGTAAGCATCCCCAACTCTTAACTGAGTATCAGTGTCATATGGGAAAAGTGCAATTGGTGGTGGATTGTAATCATCAAGGAAAGCCTCTAAAGGAGCTACGGCTTTTTCATAATCTCCCGTTATAAAATAGCTCCATCCTAAAGAATATCTAGCTGCTCCAATTAATTCGTCGTTTGGATAATTTCTGATAAAAATAGAAAACCGCTGTGCAGCATCTCCATAGCTACCTAATTTATAGTAGCTGTCGGCACTCCAAAATAGAGCTTCAGCACCTAAGTCAGATGTTGGTGTTTCTGCATAAACAGATTCAAAAATTGGTTGAGCTTCTTGATAAGCTTGATTTCTGTATAAAATCCAGGCTTTTTGAAAGCGGGCTTGTCTACGAAGTACAGGATCAATATCTGCGATTTTCTCAGCTTCTTCAAAAGCCCGACTAGCTCTCGTGAACTCATTATTAGCAAAATAAGATTCTCCTAGTAATGTATATGCACTTCCGGGATCCTCAAGATTTTTCTCATTTCTCACTAATGTAAGAAGAGTTTCAATCGCGTCGCCATATTGCCCTGCTTCAAACGAAGAAATCGCCCATTCATAAAAAGCTTTCTCTACCCACAGACCTGTCTTATATATTTCTCCAAATTCCGAAAAAGTATCCAAAGAATTCTGATATTGGCCACCAAGTTTTTGATTTATTGCTTCATAGTAAAGAGCCTTTCGGGCTAGTTCATCTGTTCCCTTTGCTGCCTTTTCAAATGAGTCTGCAGCCCAATGATAAATCTTTTGTTTATGATATAACCAACCAAGTCCATAATGAGCACTACGCTCTTTATCAGTTCCTCTGGTAAGGTTCAGATACTGCAAATAAGCTTTAGATGATTCCTTGAAATCCCCTAAAAAATTATAGCTCTCCGCTATTAAAAATGTAGCCTTTTCTTTAGATACATCATCTAAATATGGCATTGCTGTTTTCAATGCATCTATTGCTTCTTGATATTTGCCTTGCTGATAATATGATTCTCCTAATCCAGTACCAACCCTGCGTGTGATGGGGTTATTTGGATATCGCTCTTTTAGTATTTCAAAAGCGTAAGAAGAGGAATCAAATTTGTTATCTGATAAATATAATCTTCCTCTCGCATATAATGCCTTTGGTGCCCATATACTTCTAGGGTAGCTGTCAGCTAAAGCTAGGAAATATCTTCTTGCTGCAACGTTATCATTTTTTTCGGCTGCCGCTTCTGCAACCCAGTATTCAGTTTCCGCCGCAGTCGTTGTGGTGTTAAAAGTCTTAAGTGACCTTAGATAATATGTTATCGCTTCATCATAATTACCATTTTTAGAAAAACGATGTCCAAGATCCTTAAGTAATTTTTTAGAAAGTTCATGCTTTGGATATTTTCTAATAAACCCCTGATAAAAATATTCAATTTTTGAAGAATCAATCCCTGTATTTGCCCGAGCTGTATAGTAATCGGCAAAAGGATTTATTTCTGAACTAGCGTTCCAATCTTTAAAGTCTTCGAATTTCTTTAAGGATTCTTCGAAGAATCCTTTATCAAAAAGATCAACTCCTTGTTGATATGCATTCGATGAAGGGGTTTGAACTTGCTGTGCCTTGAGCGAGATCGAGAGTAGTATAAATAAAAGAAGTAAGCTGTTTTGAACCAGAAGGCGCATTTATCGCTAATATATAATGTTAAGTTTATTCCTTATATGTCAAGATAGCGAATAAGTTCGTCAGCACGATCAGAAAAATTACTTTCCATACTCTCGCTTCTTTCTTCAGAGATAATCACATATCCATAACGTCTTAATGCTGCACTTATAACCGACGAATCTTCAAGATTTAACTTTATTGATACTCTAATTGTATCAACTTCATCATTTGGTTGTTGAACAGCTACGCCTAGAATTTTAGCGTTTTCGATTTCAATTATTCGAACTATATCTGATAATGTATAATCTATTTGAGCAAGTTCTATGGTAATTACAGATCCATAGGAAGAGAGGTTAAAAATCTCGTTAAGCGCATTCAGCACTTCTCTTTTCCTCACTAATCCCAAAAATTCATTTTCAGCATCAACTACTGGAAGTACATATAATTCATTAGCAAACATCTGTCTCGTTACTTCAAATAAATGCTGTGATTTAGGTACAGATATGATTGCCTCAAGTGAAAGATCAGATAACTTCGTGTCTTCATCTAGTATTTCAGCTAGTGTCTCTATGCCGATCATTCCCTCGATCTTGTTACTATCATTTACTACAACAAATTTATTTATATGTAGTAAATCAAGCTTTGTTCGAGCCAGTGAAACTGGATCCGACATCTTGAGTGGTGCTATTTCGGTATTTAAAATCTCATTAACTATCATAATCTATATAACTTCCCCGTCTGCTCCTATAGTATTCAACAAGTGTGAAAGTTGCTCAAAATCTTTCTCGGCCATACTGAATGTAAGTTCTACATCACTTCCTTCATAAACTTCTTGGTCAACATTAGCATTTTCATGGATAAATGCTACTGCTTTATATTTACTCATTGGAATTTGAAGTACATAATTTTCGTATTCACTTTCAATCATTGCTTCGATTTTAACTTCGAGTTCATCCAATCCTATGCTTTGTTCCGCAGATACAAAAATTGCGTCTGTATAAGTAGCTCGCATTTCTCTAATCTGATTAGAATCCATCCTATCAACTTTGTTAAGCACCAAAATAGTTCGCGTATTAGTTGCTTCCAGTTCTTCTAAGGTTGTATCCACCACTTCTTTGTACTCATGGGCCATTTTTGATGAACCATCAATTACATGCAATAGAACATCAGCTTCACGAACTTCATCCAATGTTGACTTAAAACTTTCCACTAAATTATGCGGTAGTTTTCTTATGAATCCAACCGTATCTGATAGCAGTATAGTATGATTTTCTAATTCATGCCTTCTAACAGTAGAGTCCAGAGTGGCAAAAAGTCTGTTTTCAGCTAATACATTTGTAGCAGTGAGAGCATTCATTAATGTTGATTTCCCAGCATTGGTGTACCCAACAAGTGACACTCTATGCATGCCTTCTCTACCTTTTCTTTGAGTAGTCCTCTGTTTATCAAGCTTCTTAAGCTTGTCTTTAAGAGTTGAAATTCGCTGACCAATTATTCTTCTATCTGTCTCGATCTGTGTTTCTCCAGGACCTTTAGTCCCGATTCCTCCTTTTTGTCGAGAAAGGTGAGTCCAATATCGGGTAAGTCGAGGTAACAAATACTGAAGTTGAGCGAGTTCAACTTGAGTTTTAGCAGCAGCAGATTTTGCTCTGCCTGCAAAAATGTCCAAAATCAGAGCACTTCTATCCAGAATCTTTGCATCCGTTCCTGTTTCAATATTTCGAACTTGTGTAGGAGTTAAATCATCATCAAAAATAATAGTATCAATGTTTAACTCACCCTTTAGTCTTTTAAGCTCTTGAAGTTTCCCTTTACCAACAAAAGTGGTTAAATCTGGATTTGTTTTATTTTGAAGTACTCTTTCGACAGTAATACCACCGGCGGTATCAGCTAGTAAAGCAAGTTCTTCTAGGTATTCTTCTGCCTGAAATTTTGTGGTGTTTGGACCATATAGCCCTACCAGCATCACTCTTTCTTTTTCTATGTCAGAATTTTTAACGTCGTCTAACAATAATCTATTTTTCTCTTTTAGTCGTTTTGTAAACTTTTTAAATCAATATCAGGTAATTCCTTTCCGTCAAACCTGTTTTTCAGTTTTAAAGATACGATTTTTTCAAACCTCTTTCTCTTGCTATCTGGTACATATATCTTTAATTGCTTAAATCCATCTGTAAGGTTTTTATCTAGCTCAGAATAAGAAAATGAATACTCTATTCCTCCGCTTTCTTCTTTCTCAACCTGATCTAAAATTTGAAACCATGGAATTGTTTGGGACGGCTCATTAATATTCTTAACTATCCCATAATCGGTCATATAATGCGTAGAAGCCAGATAACTTGCGATAAACCACATACATCCAATCCAAACGTAGCATGCAAAAATTGCATAATTAGTTACATCATTCAAAATAAATGCAGTAGTACCTAATACTGCAATGAGTCCAAGAAAGATAGTAGCAAATAAAGGATAACCGCCCATTTTTCCTCCTCGCCAACTCATTCTTACATTTCTAAGCCTTAGCTTATTGATCAGTGAATAGCCTGCAAGCAAAGTCGATGAGATCGTAAACAGTACGATTACTCCCTGAAAAAATATGGATAGAATTTCTTTCATCTAACTAATTGTTTCCGCTTTATAGAAAATGGATACTAATGATTCTATTACAAGTAACAAAAATCCTGCGAGCATAAACCAATACCAAATTTCCGTTCCGAAACCACTTGTTCTGATCTCACTAGTAATCTGTTCTGAATTTAAAGCGCCAGCATCTACTATATTTATATTTTTTGGTAACTGTTGCCCAGTATTTATTACTGAATTAAAATTTGATTCTGATTCAGATAGATTGAGTGCTATTTTAAAGTCTTTAAACCCGTCTGTAACACTAACCCAGCCTGGTTCCCACTCATAACCTGTATAAGCTAACGAAATTCCACCACCAATGTTCTGTGGATTAACTTGTATAGATTCATTTTTATAAACTAATTCTACCTGTTGCGCATCAAGATCACCTTTCCATTCAAAATTCTTGCCCAAAAGCCGATTATTTAGTCCTCCTTCTTCTAATGAACTCGCATATAGTAATGTTCGATAATAGGTAGGTGCGTACAGTGCTTTAACTGGAAAATTAGACCAACTTGGTTCATTACCAATACTATATATAAGTATACGTCCTTCCCCAAATTTCTTTTCTCTGAGCAAAGGGTCTCCGTTGTTAAGTTCTATAATATTTAAACCCAAGCCGGAGTTATTTGGTCTAAATTTCAGATAATAATATATGTCTGGAATGGTAAAAGTAAGTTCTTCTGAATCAGACTCTTTCTCAAAGAGACCACTAAAAATTGGATGATCTTCTAATAACTCCGAACCTTTAGCTATTGATGTAAATGATGTATAATCACCTAAAACTCCCACAAAATTGCCGGCATTAAATAAATTCATAAAATTGTTATAATTCTGAATATCTGCCGTTTCTGACGGAAAGAAAACGACCCCCTTTCCATTTTGAACAAATTCCTGAACATTTGAAAATATATACTCTGGTATTTTATCTAAGCCTTCAAGTATAAGAGCGTCATATTTTGATATATCTGTATTCGAAAGTTGTTCAACTGAAATTCTATTGTAGGTAATTTGATTGTTTTTATCTCCCTGTGCATCAAGTATGGCTGATGTATAAGAAACATCGCCAGCATTATCAGAATCTTCAGAAACCCAAAGAATATTCCTTTGTTCTGGAATTTGTAACGAGAAAAAATACTCGTTGTCGATTATAAATCCATCGCCTTCAATACTTGCAACTCCAGTTATCGAACCACTTTTGTTTGGATTAATATCGAATGAAAAAGTCTGAGTTTCATTTGCTTCAATTTGAAGTGAATATTGCCCTATTGTTGCTCCTTCTACATTTAAGGTTAAGAACTGGTTTACAGCTAATATATTTCCACTGTTTTGCACACTAACGTTAATTGTAAATGGAATATCTTTGCCCACCATCGAAGATGATGTTTTAATATTGGATATAAATGTATTTTGTACTTCTACATTTTCTACGTTTAAAATGGTTAAAGCAAATTTCGAACTTTCTTCTTCAAATTCGTTATTTAGTACAGAAACCAGTTCTGTATTTTGGTCATCAATTAAATAGACTTTTTTGTTTTGGAATGGAGATTCTTCCAAAACAGTAAATAAAGACTTTAATCTCTGAACAAGAAAAGCGCCTGATTTAGTAATCTCTATTTCATTTTTACGTCGATCTGCCTGAGCTGCTGTAAAAACCGAAGAATTGATTGGTTCTCCATTTGTGGTTTGAATAATAAACCGATCTCCCTCTCTAGAAGATTCAACAATAGCAGTTATCAATTCCTTGGCTTGATTAAGTAAAGGTCCTTTTGAACCTATCCTACTCATGCTTATACTATTATCTACTAAAATAGCATACACTGTTGGTTGATTGGCTGAAGCCCCAATACTAAGTGATGGAGGTAGAAAAGGACGAGCTAAAACCATAGCTAAACACGCTATAGCCAAAAATCTGAGGAATAGAAGCAACAATCTTTTAATTTTAATTTTTCGGATCGTTGTCTTTTGTAGCTCTTTGAAAAAAGCTAATGTAGAGAACTGCACTCGTTTAGGCTTCCGTAAATTTAGCAAGTGTATAATCAGTGGTAGACCAACTGCTGCTAGTGCAATTAAAAAAATGGGATTTAGAAAACTCATTTAGCTTAAAAAAATGTTACTTTTAACTTTATTGGATAGGAACTTTTTTCATAAAAAAGACTTAACCGATAGAAATACAATATTCAAAAAAAGATGGTTTAAATCCATTTATGCAACGAGTTCTACTACTAGTAATTACAACCTTTTTCGTTTCACTTTTTTGGTCCTGCTCTTCTGTTGAAGAACAACCTTGGACTAAGTTAGTTCCTTCGGAATCGAGCTTTCTTATTATACCACAAGAAGGCGTTACTATTTCAACAATTTCTGAAATGGAATATGCTTCTATTTTAGATGATATAACAAGTAGTTCTATTGCACAGATATCGAGCTTTGATACAAATATTTTATCAAAAATATCATTAAAAGGTATTGCACTTTTTCCTTCTAAATCTACCGAATCTGAATTGATCTGGATTACAAACTCAACTGTGGCTATTGCTGATTGGGTTGAGCAATTCTATCAACCACTTTCACAAAATTATTACACTCTTGAGGGTAATACAATTCATAAAATTGATACTGAAAATGGCGTTACTTTTTATGCCTCACAGATTCATAACTGGGTTGTATTTTCCTCGTCAAGCTTAGCTCTTGAATCTTCAATTAGATCTTATATAGGTAATGCCCCATCTATGGCAATTCCTACAGATCTATCTTCTGGACAGTTGATAATGAATACACCTAAGTTAGACAAATGGGTTGAGCAATTTGCTAATGTCACCTATCGCCCTACTATATCTAACTCACTTTCAGGTTCAAATCCAGCTTCTTTATTATTTGATAACCTGGGCGATTCGCTTAACTCCACTATTAATGTAGAGGGCAAAATTACTCTTTCTGATACTTCGAGATCTGCACTGATTGATGCAATTTCATCTAAAAATATGCCTGTTTCTTTAGATAGGTATATTGCCAGTAATGCTGCGGCATTTGCTTTACTTCGTTCTGCACCAAAAATGATTCCTGCAAAGCCAACTCAACGCATAACAAGATTAGATTCACTTCTCCTAAACTCCAATTCGGATTATACCGCCATTGCTAACTCATTGGATAGTCCTTTTGCATTTGAATCATTCTCTGAGTCTGGATTAGTATCAAATGGAGAATATCTATTCATGAGGAAACTTAGAAGTAGTTCTCAACTCAGAAATAAACTAAATGAATTTTCAAAAGATGGGTTTATTACTCCAGTTGGTGACTCATATTTTGCAAGTAGCTCTGTTCTTTCTGTTTTGATTGGCTCTGAACTAAGTCCCTTTGTTGATTTCTATATTTCATTCTCAAGAGATGTAGTTGTTATATCAAATCGTCGTGGCCTTTCTGAAAGTGTGGAATCGGACCGGGCTCGTAGAAGAGTTATCTATTATGATGATGATTATTCTGATATAAGAAGAGATCTACCTTCTGAAATTAGTGGCTTTCTTTGGGTAGCTTCAAAAGAATTTCAGCAGTTTATAGAGCCATTTTTGTTACCAAGAAATAACGCAAATAGTTTACTAAATCAGTTTGACCTGGCTCATATAACACTCCAGAAACTAAACCAGTCATCCGTTGATTTCTCCTTGAAAACAAGAAATAAAGAAGGGTCAAAACAACCTTATCAGGAGCTATGGGTTACATCGCTCTCCAATGGTAGTTTAACTGGTGCTCCAATTCTTGGAGATATTATAGGGAGCAATAGTGATGAGATTATTTATTCAACTGATAAAGGAAGTGTATTCGCAGTTGCTGCAGATGGAACTATTGTATTGCAAGCTTCCACAGACGGGAGTGTCCCAGTAGGAAGTCCTGTCTTGTATGACTGGTATGGCAATAATCAACCTGTTGTTATGCTTGGCGCAGGTACAAAGATTTTTGCTTGGAATCAAAATGGAAATCTACTACCTAAATTTCCTATAGAGCTCAATCAACAAATTACTGCCCCAATAGTTGTTACAGATGTCCGCAGAAATGGAATTCCTGAGGTAATTGCGACAACAGAAGACCGGTTTGTTCATGTAATTGATGGGAGAGGCGAAAATGTCTCTGGATGGCCTAAAACTGTCAATACCGCTATAACAACAAAACCTGTGTTTGCTGAAGTTGATGGAACCTGGTCTATATGGGCTTTTTCACAAAATATTCTTCATAGTTGGCTAAGAAATGGCGCCGTCCGCCCTGGATACCCTCAGTTTGTTAATGCAGGTTTCAATGGATCCCCTCTTGTTTTTGAAAGTTCGATTTACGGAGCAGGATCTGACGGCAATCTCTATTCAATTGGTAAAAACCCAAGCTTTAGTGATTCATTAGGTACTTTTGATCGCATGGATTCTATTTCAGTTAAAACAATTTATGTAACTAATAATGAATTACTTTCTGTAAGTGAAGCTGATAGAGTTCTTTTAAAAGACAGCACTAGATTTTACCGCGAAGACCTTCTATTAACCCAAAGTAGAAATGGTTCAATTTTTGGTTTCAACCTACTTGGAGAGTTACGTTTGACTGAAAATTTAGGACAACCTGCTTCAAACACATATCAGCCTAGTTTGGTTGACATAGATTCTGATAATAATCAAAACCTCTTAGCTCTTGCAGAGTTTGGAAGATTATTTGCCTGGGAAGTCTTGACTGGAGAACGCTTTTATGATTTACCAACATCAGGGATGAGGTATCCTATTATTACTGATTTAAATGGTGACGGAGAAAAAGAACTTATAGCCCAAACAAGAGAAGGTTTGCGTTGTTGGACAATCTTAAAATCTGATTAATTACCTGTTATATCAGCTAGAGCTTCTTCTAACTCTTCAAATCTATATTCAAACCCATTTACTTGTAGTTGCTTAGGTTGCATTCTAATGCTTCCTGTAATAGGCTGAGCTGCTTCACCAAATGCGATATCTAATGCAAACTTTGGTACTCTAAAAAACGACGGGCGGTTCATAACGTCGCCTAATGTTTCAGACACTTCATTCATAGTTGCTGGGTTTGGCGAACATACATTATAAGCACCTATGAGTTCCTCCTTTTCAATCGGAAAGATTAGAGCATTTACCAAGTCAGTTCTGTGAATCCAACTCATATATTGCATCCCATCACCAATCGGACCACCTACAAAAAACTTAAATGGAGGGATCATTTTTTCTAATGCACCACCACCCTTTTCAAATACAATCCCTATTCGTGGGTTTACAACTCTTACATCAAAATCCGCTGCTTTCATTGACTCAGCTTCCCAATCAACACATACTTTAGCTAAAAAGTCTGAGGCTACTTCATGCTCTTCAGTTAAAATAGTATCTCCCTGATCTCCATATATACCAGAAGCGGATGCTGATACAAACACAGATGGTTTGTTAACAGCTTTTTCCATGGCTTCTACCAGAGAACGAGTTGCATCAATTCTACTATCATAGATTCTGTTTTTTACTTCCTCATTCCATCTTTGACCAAAGATATTTTCTCCTGCAAGATTGATGACAACATCAATATCATCCATTTGGGAAGCTAAATCTGCTTCCCAGCTTATAAATCTTTGATTAGAAGCCGATTCATCTTCATATCTCTTAGGGCTTCTGGTAATTACCACTAAGTTATGCCCCTCACTCAGGAGCTTTTCTCTCAATTCTTGACCTATAAAGCCTGTTCCACCTGTAATAAGTATATTCATAATGTTCTTATGGGTTTTCAAAAGCTTAAACTAATAAAATCAATTATTCGTTTTATTTGATGCCTATACCAATTTCCGTTCCTAGATCAATATGTCCGTTTTCTAGAACTTTCAATCCCACAAAAGGATCATTTGATATTAATAAATTACCATCTAAATCTGCATACTCACAAAATGATGCAAGTATACCTCCAGCTGTAATTCCTAATGAGCTTTCAATCATGCACCCTATCATGACTTTTAAACCAAGTTCTTGAGCTTCTTTGATTGTTCGTTTTGCTTTAACTAAACCCCCAATCTTCATTAGCTTAATATTGATAATATGAAATGCATCAGCAATTTCAGTAAGAGGTTCTATACCTGTAAAGCTCTCATCAGCCATCAAAGGAATTGGTGACCACTTCTTTAATTCTTCTAACTCACTTTTCATAGATGAGTGCATGGGTTGTTCTACTATCTCAACTCCATTCTTTTCCAGATATTCAATTTCCCTTTTTGCCTGATCTACTGTTTCCCATCCTTCGTTAGCATCGACTCGGAGTGGTTTCTTTGTAATTTTTCGAATTCCTTCGATGATTTCTCTATCGTGATCTGTACCCAGCTTGATTTTATACAACGGATATTGATCGGCCTCATTAATTTTGCGCTGCATTACAGAAACCTCATCTAGCCCTATCGTAAATGACGTTAAAGGGCCTAATGATGAGGGTATCCCCCAGAGTTTCCATAATGGATGATGCTGAGATTTTGCCCACCAGTCTAACCAGGCCATTTCAATAGCAGTCTTTGCAGATTGCGGAGCATTATCTGAGGAGTTCTCCGATATAAACCGCTCTAATTCTCTTTCCGATTTAACCTCATTTAATCCTTCAAAAGGAAAACGTTCGAAAAACTGTATTACTGTTTCTGCAGTTTCATTATATCTGGTATTTGGCCCTGCTTCCCCGTAGCCTTCAACACCATTTCTCGTTATAGTTAGAAAGACATTATTTACCGATGCCTTCGAACCTCGTGCAATCGTAAATACATTTTTAAGGAACAGCTCTTTTATTTCCCAATGCGTACTAAAGCGTGACATATCCCAATTCCTGAGCTAGAATAAGGTAGATGTACATTGCACAAGCTGCAGGTATTAGTGCGTCAAAACGATCAAAAAAACCTCCATGTCCAGGCAGTAAATTTGATGAGTCTTTAACTTCTGCTTTCCTTTTGATTTTACTTTCTAAAAGGTCTCCGATCGGGCCAAAGAAACCTATTAACAAAATTAAAGGGATTCCACTAATCATTGTAATTGGAGACATAAATGGAAGAGCATAAATCGAAATAGCCAATCCTACTGAACATCCTAAAAAGCCAAATAAAAATCCTTCAATTGTTTTCTTGGGACTAATAGCAGGAGCCAACGGTCTTTTACCAAGAGTTTTGCCTCCAAAATAAGCGAATACGTCACCTCCCCATATCATCAACACTAAACTGAGTGCGAGTGCAAAACCTTGTTCACTAGTTCCTAAAGATCTTATAATCATTACGCATAAAAATCCAAGTGGAGCATATACCCCTGCAAAAAAAGTAGCTGTTAAATTATGGAAGCCTGCTTCTTTTGTATTAAAGGTTTGGAAAGCTACAAAAATTAAGAATAGAATAAGACCTAATTCAAAAGCAAAAGGGAGATAAGGAAAAAGCATTACTAGTCCACCAAATCCGAATGAAAAAAGTGGATCAGGAGGAGTTCCAGCTTTCTTTAGAAGTTTGATCATTTCAAACTGAGTAAACAACCCAATTGTTATAATTATCAAATTAAATGCTGTGCTACCATACCACATTACCGCTATAAAAAAAATACCGGCTGGAACAGCAAAAAGTATTCTTTTTAGAAGCTCACTCAAGCGTCTTCTCCATCATCATTATTAATTTGATCATTAGCCTCATCAAGTTCTTCAAGCGCTTTCTTGGCTTGTAGTTCAAACTCATTGGGAACATATAAATAAGCAAAGGACATATCACCCACACTTAAACTATAAGATGAGTCTTGTTTTGAGAGAATATTGGACGGAATCTTCAAACTAGATAAATAACTCTTTGCTAATTCCACCTCTAATTTGGTACTGCGTTCTAATACACACACCCAATTCTCTATTTCATTTGGCTTTGGATTATTAAACATCTTCTGGTTTTGGAGTTATTTCTGATCTGTATTTCTTCATCAAATATAAAATTCCCGGTGTTACAATAAAACTTAATCCAATTAGTAACCATGGCATTTCAGATTCTGGGCCTGGAGTGCTATCGAGTATTTCGGGATATAATGCTGAAGCCAATACAATACCTCCATTATTTATTAAGTGACCAAGCATAGCAGGATATAAACTGTTGGAAGTCCATGTTACATACGCTAATAATATTCCTAAAAACATCCGTGGAAGCAGACCGGTTATGTCTAAATGAAATAGTGAAAACACTAAGCTTGTAACTAATATTGTTGTTAATAGCCTTGTAGATTTTTCAAAAGCTCTGAACATGTATCCACGAAATAATAATTCCTCGCATATTGCTGGCGTAATTCCTATAAAAAGAAAACCCAGTAATGTTCCATTCTCTGATTGAAGTAAATTCTTAATAACTTCTGCAGATTGATCTGCGATCTGCTTCATGAAATCACTAACGGGAACAAATGAGTTAATCCATCCTAAGAATAAAACGATTGGAAACGCCGCCAAAAAAAGTACTACTGTCAACCCTAATTGAGGTAGTAAATTTTCACCTTTTTGAAGTCTTAAAAAAGCCAGATTTGCTTTTACCTTTCTGTGCAGTTTTACGCCCAGAAATGTCCCTCCTGCTAAACCTACAAATTGAGCAATAGTATTCGCTAATAGTAGTAGGTCAGCCCTTTTTGATAGTGATTCTATGATTTGAGTTGGATCAGTTAGATTGTCAGATGTACTTATAACTAAAATTACCTGAAGTATTCCGCCAAAAATCTGAAAGGCAACAGCTGTTACAAAAACCCAAACTAATGCCATCGCCCAGTGAGCAAAGCCGTTACGCTCTACCCATGGTTCAATGTTTTGTTCGTAAAAAGTTGCCTGCTCTGTAGATGAAAGGTAGTTTTGTGTCATTAATCAGTCTTATTCTTCTTCTGAAGCAAATATTTTAGCGCCAATCATTCCCGTTAACGCGTTAACAATGCCTATTACAATTAATGAAACACCTGTTGCCATAAAAAAAGCTGACATAGACGTTGGATCAGGCAAAAATGACATCATCATTTCCATTTGAGCATCTGGTAGATTTTGAGCTTCTAGATTTCTAATCTGCCATTCATATACTGCTTCATTTAATCCTGGGTCAATAATTTTTGTCCAAATCAAACTTACTACCCCGCTAATTACTACTCCAATAACACCTGTCAAAAAGCCTACTAAAGCACCTGTTCCGATCGGAAAGGTTAAGTCATTTTCCTTAGCGTAATGTCTGGTTGAAATTATACCACCTATTGCTGCAACTAAACAAACAACTAATCCTAAGACCTGAGCTAAAGTAAATTGAGCCCCGGTTGGTTCGCTATTCAACGTCATATACTGGCTACCAATACTAAGTACGGTAATAATCACACCGATTATGATTGCTCCTATAAAAACGGATGTCCAATAACTCGGTTTCAATTCTTCATTTTCCATGTTTAATCCTCTTTGTTTAATTTTTTAAAAAACTCACTAGTTAATAACAATGCTACACTCAGACCAAACATTGATCCAAGTAGTAGTCGTGATACATTTGTATTCGTCCAAATTTCAAATAGGTTACCAAAAACATCTATTAAATTTAAAATAATAGTCCCAATTAAGAATCTGAAATAATATCTGAACTTTAATGTTTTAATTAATCCCCAAAAAGGCATACTAATTACTCCAATAAATAAAGCTCCATAGATTCCTATACATCTAGCGCATGTAGCCATCTGACTTCCATTAATAAAAAATGATCTAGCTGAATCTTGATGACATAAAAGATGAAACACTTTAAACTGCCAACTTATGTAAGAGATTGAGATATCACCAAACAGTCCTGGGCCTAATGCAATAATGAACAGAAGTAAACTTCCAATGAACAAAAGAATATAAAGGGGGCGATTCTTGAATTCAATCACCATATCAATCTATATATACTGAGTGATCTTATCTAAAAAAACAGAAGGTGCTCTGCAAGGTCTTCTTGATTCTGAATCCACAAAGCAAAGAGAAACTTCACCTTTTATATGAATATTGTCAGATTCCTCAGTTCTTACCTCATAAAAGGTTTGTAATCTAACCCCAGGAACATCAAAAACTAAAACTTTGATTTTCATTTCAACATCATAATAAACTGGCAATTTATAATCTAACTCAGAGTGTATTACCGGCAGCATAACACCTTCATCTTCGAGTTCTCTATATGATATCCCGAAGCTTCTGATCATTTCAGTTCTGGCAACCTCAAAATATTCCAGATATCTTCCATAATACACATATCCCATTTTATCAGTTTCACCATAACGGCTTCTCAATGTATGGGTATATTCGATTAGTGGTTTTTTATCAGGAAATTCTAGATTCACTATTTTACCACGTCAAAAACACCGATTGAAGAATATTTTTCTACTCTTTGTTCAACTAGTTTTGTTGCACTTAGCTTTTTGAGTTTCTTAAGACTTTTTAAAATTTGTTGTTTTACAAGCTTTGCTGCTTGGTCTGGATCCCGATGAGCCCCACCTAATGGTTCTGGAATCATACCGTCTATTACTTTTAATTCTTCTAAGTCTTTTGCTGTAAGCTTTAGAACTGACGCAGCCTGTTCTTTGTAATCCCAAGTTTTCCAAAGAATTGAAGAACATGATTCAGGAGATATAACTGAGTACCATGTATTTTCCATCATAAAAACTTCATTACCCATCCCTATTCCAATAGCACCACCACTTGCTCCTTCACCAATCACAATAGTTATTAAAGGAACTTTTAAAAGTGCCATCATCTTTAGGTTTTTAGCTATTGCTTCTGCTTGTCCTCTTTCTTCAGCTTCAAGCCCTGGGAATGCTCCTGGTGTATCCAAAAAAGTAATAATTGGCACTTTAAACTTTTCAGCAAGTTTCATCAGTCTATAAGCTTTTCGGTAACCTTCTGGATTAGCCATGCCAAAATTTCTGTATTTACGGCTTGCAGTATCTCTTCCTTTTTGGTGACCAATAATCATAACAGATTGCCCATCAATCCTACCTAGTCCTGCGACAATGGCTTTATCATCTGCGTGGTATCTGTCTCCATGTAATTCAACAAAGTCGTCAACAAATTTGTCGATATAATCTAAAGTATATGGACGTTCAGGATGACGAGCTAATTGAACGCGTTGCCATCTAGTTAGATCGCTAAAAATCGCTTTACGAAGCTCCTCTACTTTTTTGTTCAGGCTTGCTATCTCTTTTTTTAGAATACCGTCACCAACCGTAGATAAATTTTCAAGTTCTTCGATTTTTTTTTCTAAATCAGCTATAGGTTGTTCAAAATCAAGATATTGCATGTGTTCTTTTTTTTATAACGTTTATTGAAATATAAGTATTCAAACTTAGAAGGTCAGGCTAAAAGAAATTAAAGTGCTCTAAAAATACTTCTAAATTTCAAAGCCCAAACACGCCAAATTGCTTCGCGAACAATTGCTTTTGACATTTTTGAAACTCCTTCCTGTCTTTCTTTAAATACTATTGAAACTTCTTTGAGTCTAAATCCTGCTTTCCAGGCCCTGAAGTGTAATTCTATTTGAAAAGCATACCCATTAGATTTAATCCTTTTCAACGGTATTGCTTCTATTACGGACCTTCTTAAACATTTAAACCCAGCTGTTGTATCAAAAATTGGTAATCCAGTAACAGTTCTTGCATATATATTCGCTGCATAAGAAAGTATCAATCTGCTTAAAGGCCAATTAATGATACTAATTCCTTTACAATACCGAGAGCCAATCGCTACATCACATTCGTCATTATGAACAGCTTCAATAAGTTTTAATGCGTCTTCTGGGCGATGTGAAAAGTCAGCATCCATTTCCATGATGTATTCATACTTATGATTTAAAGCGAACTCAAACCCTCGTACGTAAGCAGTTCCTAAACCCAATTTTGATTCTCTTTCAATCAAATGGATCCGGTCTGGATAATTTTCTTGCTGTATTTTTACATTTTTCGCAGTTCCATCTGGTGAGCCGTCATCTACCACTAGAATATCTAGAGGAAAATTTAGTAGCATCAAACGGTCTATCATCTTTACAATATTATTTGCTTCATTGTAAGTTGGTATAATAATTAATGCCTTTTTCTCCATCATTGCCCCTTTCCTTTTATGATGGTGATAACCGTGTTGATTAGAATTTTCGCATCCATTTTCAAAGAAATATTTTCAATGTAAAAAAGGTCGTATTTAGTTTTTTCACGAACTGTATCGAGTGATCCTCCATACTTCCATTTCACTTGTGCCCATCCTGTGATTCCAGGTCTAACTCTGTGTCTCCTCAAATAAAGAGGTATTTGCTTTGCAAATTGATCTACAAAATGTTGCCGCTCGGGACGTGGACCAACCAAACTCATATCTCCTTTTAGAACATTCCAAAATTGTGGGATTTCATCAATTCTAAGCTTTCTTAACCAAAAACCAACTTTTGTAACTCTAGGGTCGTTTTCTTTAGCCCATGTTGGCCCTGTTTCATCTTCAGCATTTATATGCATTGTTCTGAACTTTAGAATTGTAAAAATTTTTCCGTTTTTACCAACGCGAGACTGTCTAAATATTGCAGAACCTTCAGAGTTCATTCGGATTATAATTGAAACAACCAACAAAAATGGGGTAAATATGATTAGTGCAATTATGGACACAATTATGTCGAGTAAACGTTTGGTAGTTTTTTCCCAAAGAGGCATTGGCTCGGGGGAAACTTCAACTAAAGGCATTCCAAAAATTTGATTGGTTTTGTTTAATCCACTTACCAATTGATAGAAGTCAGGAAGAAGCTTTAAAGTTACATCAGGAAAATCAACTTTTGATATTACACTAACAAGGTCTTCTCGCCTTTCAGGCTCTAATGCTACTAAGACATCTTGTATTTGATGTTCCTCGATAATTTGTCTGATATCATCCAAATGACCAATCACTTCTTCATTTTTAATACCAGATTCCGGATCGGGCATTTTACCATTGACCTGGATAAAGCCTAAAACCTGCATCCCAAGTGTCTTATTTCTAATCAAATCATCATAGGCAGTTTTTGCAGCGTTGCCAGTACCTATAATAATTGTCTTATGGAGTCCTTTTCCTCTTCGTGCATAGTAGCGCTGGATTGTACGTATAAGAAAACGATTGCAAGAAACAAGGATTACAGTGACGGCCCAATAAAAAATTGTAAGTGATTTTTGTTCGCTTATGGATATTGAATCACCTATTAAGCCTATAAAGAATAAAAACAGAACTCCTACTGAGGTTGCTTTAAAAACAGCAATAAATTCATCTAACCGAGATACTAAATATAGTTTCTTATAAAGCCCCATAAGAAT
>Ga0136600_1000190_pt1 | contig 33222 bp, 19 predicted proteins | sample AntRauMFilla2698_FD_104634 | JGI IMG/M metagenome (GOLD analysis project Ga0136600, IMG submission 104634) | Saline lake microbial communities from Rauer Islands, Antarctica - Metagenome Filla 2 #698 | ecosystem: Environmental > Aquatic > Non-marine Saline and Alkaline > Saline | place...
GTCGGAGGCTCTGCCGTCCCGTTTAATGTGGGATTATACCTCCCCAAACGCACAAAAGGCTTCAGAATATATTTTCTGAAGCCTTTTGCAGTGAGATTATAAGTCTTAAAGATCAGCTGATGTTATTTCATCAACGTCATTTTGCGTGTGAAGCTTTGAGCTCCCGTTCTCATTTGAATTAGATATACGCCTGATGAAAACTCAGATGCATCAAACCCAACCTGATGCTGTCCGGCGCTGAATGACTGATTCTCAAGCAGCGTAGCCACTTCCTGACCAATCATGTTATACACCTTCAGCGACACCTGTCCTGATTGCTCAATGGCAAACGGAATGGTTGTGGTCGGGTTGAATGGATTGGGATAATTCTGCTTCAGCTGCGTTGTCACCGGCTGTTGATTTCCGGTCAAATCGTCTTCGATTGGCGTCACGTGGAGATTTTCAACTCCTGCTATACCGTAATCTTCAGAAGTATAAACTCTGAACTCTCCCGGTAAAAGCGTCATAGTGACTTCTGTATCTGTTTCCAGTGTATCTCCCGTAAAGAACTCTTTATAGGTTCCCTCAAGTAATCCAGGGGTAATATCCCGTGTATCTACAGAGAAGTTACCGACCACATAAGCGCGTTCTGTTTCGTCATCATTATCGTATGAGAAGTATATCTCTTTCATGGCACCACCGACAAACATCTGCACATTCGTGCGTGTGTCATGGAAAACAGATGCTTCCATTCTCAGATTAATAAGAGCTGACCAGTTTTTGTACAAACGTACTCTGCTTTCGTTTTCCAGATAATCCCAGCGAATAGGTTTTTCTCCCGTTCTGCTTTGGTCAGTGTCTGTGGGATAATTGATGGAGTAATCGTATCCCAATTCACCAAATTGCCACAGCATTTTAGGACCGGGTACGAGGAATAAAAATGCTCCGGCTGCTTCCATTCTTTCAAGAGCAGTTTCTTGTTCTCTTACAGAATATTCACCTCTTATGGCGCCAAACTGCTCATTTTTGTACATGAGCCGTTCTTCATCATGACTTTCCATGTATCCAATTAAATGAGGAAGATCAAATCCTCTGTTTGTGTGGTATATTCCACTAAAATTAGAGCTTCCACCGGAATTATAGCCCATAGTAGCTTCGTTGTAAGATTCGGTCATCTTACCCCATAGCATAATGCCGTAGTTTGAAAGTTCATTCTCTTCGTTAGTGGAGCCAAGGTGTTCGAAGATCATATAGGCTGTATCATCCACTTCCCAAGCTCTGTCCACCATGCGTTTGAGCAGCGCGACACGACTGGCGTCGTAACCTGACCATGCCCCGACATCTCCATTGTAATCTACCTGCGTAAATCCTTTAGTGAGATCAAAGCGGTAACCATCAATATTGTATTCTTCTAACCAATAGGCGTTCGCTCTGTCGAGCCAGTATTTAGTTGCTTCCGATTCGTGATTCAGATCATTGAAAACATTATAAGGGTGACGTTCTGTTACATTAGCGTATGGGTTTTCAGACGTTGGCCTGCCATAATCTCCTTCATTCCAAAGACGAATGAGCGGAGATGAACCGGTAGCGTGATTGTAAACCACATCTATAATTACGGCAATTCCACGTTTGTGAGCTTCATCAACAAATTTCCTGAAAGCGTTTGGCGTACCGTAAGCTTTGTCGAGTGCCATGTGGAATGCGGGATTATATCCCCAGCTCAGGTTTCCGTCAAATTCATTGACTGGCATAAATTCAATGGCGTTGATTCCAAGTCGATCGAGATAATCAAGCGTATCTATAAGAGTTTGGTAGTTTCGGGCTTCCACAAAATCACGAATCAGCAATTCGTAGATAACGAGTTCATCCTTGGCCGGGCGCTCAAAATCGGTTACTTCCCACTCATATTCTTCCTTTACCGTTTGCACTAAAGAAACTGCAAAATCAGTTTTTCCTGATGGATATGGTTTTAAATTAGGAAAAGTTTCCTCAGGAATGTATTGATCGTTTGAAGGATCAAGAACTAATTCTGAATAGGGATCAGCCACACGAATTTCTCCATCCACAAAATACTGAAAGACGTATTGTTCATCAGGACTCAGGTTTTCTAAGGGCAGCCAGAAATATTGACTGTTTTCATCTACAACATCCACATTCATTTCATAATCAGGATGTGGCTCCCAGTTGTTAAAATCACCAATGAGATAGGCGAATTCCTTGTGTGGAGCAAAAAGTGAGAGATGGATGGTATTGTCATCCACAATAGTAATTCCATCTTCCAGATTAGCGGGACGATCGGTATCAACTTTTGCGGAAGGTGTAATTACAAAATAGTTTGCGGTATCAGCTGCTTCTTCAAGCGATCCCACCAGTTTTAAATCCGTTTTTACGCCGGCGGTTGCTGTATAATCATACAACAGCGTGTCATTCTGAACAGAAGCCAGCTCGTTATTATCTTCATCAAGCAGACTTAGCGTTACCGCAGATGAAGTATCAGAGGCAATACCCCGCAGCGTTATGGTTTCACCATCTGTCCCAAATTGATAGCTGTTTTGAGTATCGAACCGAACCGTAATTCCTGCTTCATATACCTCAACGAGAATGTCATTTCCACCCTCAGCTTTTGCTTCGCGGGAACCATCGGAGTTACGAAACACAAATGCCATTTTTTGGACAGTCTCTCCTTCGGGAACACTATAATATTCAGCGATACTTGGTGAAATTTCCAATTTGTATAAATTGGGTTCAAGACGCTCAAGCTTGATTTTATCGGGATTTACTCCCCAATCAGCAATGACGTATTTCCAATCGGAATCGGTTGTGCTCTGGTCTGTAATAACACCTGTATGCGCATACACGTCACCGGTGAAATCTTCGAGTCCGCCTGAGCCTTCTGTGGCATCAAAAAAGATGGTGACAGATTTATTTGTCGCCGGGAATGCCGGATCTGTGGACACAATTTGCGCTATACCCGGAATGGACAGGGAAAGCGTTAATAATATGGTAATTAGATATTTCATGATTTAGTCAAATTTATAGATTGTAAAACTGAATGGTGCGAGTTTGATGTGCATCCCGCCCTCTTTCCACTCTGTTTCCAAAGTGTTACCCAATAATTTGGTTATGGTTTTTTGTTCGTGCTTTGCATGGTTGATTGTCAAAGATTTTGTTTCTGCTGAACGGTTGGCTACAAAAATTACAGATGCTTTTTCTCCTGAATCTTTTTTGGTGATCGACCGCTCAAATGCCAACAGATCTCCAGCCGCGTGCAAAACAGTTACCTCACCGTAAATAATTGGTGGTTCCGACTTCCGCAGCTCTGCAAGCTGTTGATAATGTTGATGCAGATCGTGATTAAATGAGACCTTGTCTTGTTTTTTGTAACGACTGAATGGATGATTCATTTCATCATCATACTCTAATTCAGGCCAAACCATAGGTTTTCTGTCGTCGGGATCATCCGCTCCCCACATTCCGGCTTCAGTTCCGTAATAGATCATGGGCGAGCCCGTCCACATGAACTGAAAAGCGCTGATCACTTTTTGTAACTTAATTTCACTTTCGTTGGGTTTCCTGACATCGTATGTGTCTTCAACCTGCCGGATTTTTGATCCCTCTTTAAAATCTCTGTTCCGATTTACAATCATGCTTGCCAGGCGCTCTGTATCATGACTGTCCATCATGTTCAAAAGCTTCAGGTTCGTGGGGTGATCGAAGTCATTAAGCAAATGGGTCAATTCTATCCGAAACGTATTTGCGTCTGTTTCCTGCTTAATGAAAAATTTATGCGTGGCTTTAGTGAAGCGATAATTCATCACGGCGTCAAACCCGTATTCTTTGATGAACAAAACCGCCCGGTCATCCCACACTTCGGCGACTGTTATAGCCTCAGGATTTATATCCCGAACCAGTTTGTGCCAATCGAGCCAGAAATTTTGTGATACATCCTCTGCCATATCGAGGCGCCAGCCATCAATTCCGTCTTCGGGATTTCCATCTCCATTAGGATCCATCCAACGCCGTGTGATTTCAAAAATGTGCTGTTTCGGACCGGGATTCATGTTTTCATCACTCTCTTTAAACTCCGGCAATCCTTTATATCCCCACCAGCCGTGATAGTCGAATTCATTCTCTTCAGTAGCGGAATCATCAAACGAAATAACGTCGTACCAATCTGCAAATTCCGATTTCTCCTGATGTTTTATGATATCCTGAAATGCCCAGAATTCACGTCCTGTGTGATTGAATACGCCATCGATGACAATCTTAATGTTTCTTGAGTGAGCTTCTTCTATAAGATTTAAAAAAACGGAATCGGCTGTTGTCCACTGCCAGGTTTCGGGATCGGCGGGTTTTTCAGATTCAATGATATTGGTGTCTTTTGCCGGATCTGTTCCAAAGAATCGGTCGATGTGTCGATAGTGAGTGGCGTCGTATTTATGCATGGTACGAGCGTCGAATACGGGATTAAAATAGATAACATCCACGCCAAGGCTTTTCAGGTAATCGAGTTTTTGGACAACACCAACTAAATCACCGCCATATCGTCGCTTTGTGGCAAAATCATAGAAATTGGTACTAACTCTTTGTTCCCAATCTTCACGCTGATACCAATCTTTGGTCCACCGACTGATTTCCCAATTCTCACCTTCTCCTATGTGTTCAGCTGTGGGGTTATTTTCATCAGAACCATTTGCGAATCGCTCTGGAAAAATCTGATACCAAACCTGTCCATTGAAATTGTTTTGCGCGTGCAGGGAAAACGGAAAAAAGCTGTTCAGAGACAGAATCACAACAATAAGTGTACAAATTCGGAGCATAACAGCGATAAATTAGTCGATTACGGGCTCAAAATTCTGTTCACGAATAACCAGTTCCGGGGAGAAAACGGTATGTGAAATATTGCTTTGCGGACTGGAAATGCGATTAATGAGTTTTTCGAGAGCCAGACTTCCCATATCGTACATAGGCTGACGCATAGTAGAAATTCCCACATACTGAGCGAGTGGAATATCATCAAAGCCAATGAGGGGAAGTAATTTGCCGGATTCTCTCATCGCTTTCATTGCGCCAAGTGCCTGAATGTCGGATGCGCAAAAGCAAGCATCCACTTCAGGGAAGTTATGTAGAATTGTCTTCATCGCCTGATAGCCACCTTCTTCAGTAAACCCATCACGGTAAGATTCATCACCCGTTACTATATATTTCGGATTCACCAATCGACCGGAATCTTCGAGTGCTCGTTTATACCCTTTCACACGATCAATAATTGGTTTCGCGTTGGGCGAGGCGGAGATCATGCTGATAGTTTTGAATCCTTTTGTTATTAAGTAAGAAGTTGCCTCATAAGCCCCTTCCACACTATCAACTGAAACAGAGTCAAAATTTTGATGATATTCATCAACTAAGACAACTGGTACATCAAGTGATTTAAGACGTTGCCAGTATTGCGTATCCTGATGAATAGAGATGAGCATATAACCGTCGGCCATACCTTTTTTCAGGACATATTCGACCTGTTGTGCTATTTTTTGTTCTGAATTATCAGATGTGATGTTAAAGATGTTCAGATCATAATTATACTGAGCGAGCTTATCCTGAATTCCGCCAAGAACTTCCATAAAGAAGTAATTGGAAATAACAGGCACCAAAGCCATAATGATATTTGAATTCTTGCGGGCGAGGCCCTGAGCAAATGCCTTGGGGTGGTACCCAACACGGTCAGCGATTTCGAGGATTTTTACACGTGTTTTTTCTGAAACACTTTTACTGTTGTTAAAAACCCTCGATACCGTTGCGATGCTAACACCTGCTTCGTTCGCGATATCGTATATAGTAGCCAATGGAATGTAAGCGCTTTCGTAAAGAAGTTAAAAAAGAGGATGCAGCCGGTTAAGACTGCATCCTTCTATGAAACGAATGATGATAATCTTATTTAATAAGAGTCATCTTCTTAGTTGAGGTGAAATCACCTGCTTCAATACGGTAGATATATGTACCGGATGCTAATTTAGAAGCATCGAAGCTTAATGTGTGAGTTCCCGCGGCCAATTGACGGCCATTAATCAGAGTTGCTACTCGCTGACCAAGAATATTGTAAACGGCCAGTTTAACATTGCTGGTGTTAGCCAGGCTAAAGTTAATGGTTGTAGCAGGGTTGAATGGGTTAGGATAGTTTTGCTCGAGAGCAAATTTATCCGGATTCAGAGAGGTGTTATCCTCACTTGAAAGATCATCATAATTAGGCATGTTTTCGTATGGAAGATCTCCTGCAACCCAGTCGAGAGTAGGCAGTTCGTAAGAAGCGCTGTACTGTCCTGCGAGGAATTCTTCACCATCATCATCAATAATGAAGGTAGAAGTTGGCTGGAGATACTGATAGTAACGACGTCCTGCGTCGAATCCACCACCATTTCGAACTACTTCGCCAGTTGCGGTAAATGCAGAACCATATCCAACATTAAAACCAATATGGTTAATAGTTGGCAGATTCAGAGCCATGGTAAGTTCATAAACCATATCTCCGTCTTCATCTGTCATTCTTACCTTTTCAGCTGCTTCTGCGTTTCCACCGATTGTTCCCGGAGGCAAGCCCTGAGTAAAGGCAAAGTATTTGGTTTCAAAATATACCCAAACTGAGTCAGACGCCGGATTGAAGAGAGTTCCTTCATTTACATCAGAATTTGTAGCATTTGTCATATCAACACTGAATGTTACTTCAGTAGCACCACCATCGACGTTGAAGTCGGCAAGCAGTCCCGCAAAAGGAACACCATTGAAGAAGTGAGCTCCAACGAGTTTAAGATCTTCGTTGTCGTCAAATACATACTGACGGTTACCGCCACCTGTTACACCAGGCTCTTCGTAACCAAGATTTTCTTGCTCAGTAGGCTCAAGATTATCAACGCCAGGGAAATAGTTTTCACTTGTTTCATCAAAGCGTGCATCAGGATATTGAACGTAGTATTTATAGTTAGCGGTTGCACCAACTGCTTCAGTTACTGTGTTTGTAAGCTGATATTTACTTCCAACACCTGCAGGAGTCATCAGATAATCTTCTGCTTTGCCCCATGCATTCATACTACCGCGAACATATACTGAATCATAACCTGAGGTGAAGAATCCAAGGCCGGTAAGTACGGCAAGATCAACCTCAAACTGTAACGTATGGTCGATGATTTGAGCATTGGTAGGACGACGATTGTTGAAGAATTTCCACTGGAAAGTGGTGTCCTGTTTGGTAAGAGGACCAACTTTGTTGTCGCCAGATTCCCAGTTAACAGATTCTCCGCTTACGTATACAAACTTATAAGCGAATTCTCCAGCTTCACCGGCTTCTAATGTGTCGGGCACATAAAGAATACCAGAATAGAAAAGGTTATCACCTGCTCCGGCTGGATCTTCTTCTTCAAGAACGAGGAAGCTATCGCCCCAGTCGTTAACACTACCACGAACTCCAACCTGATCGGCTTCAGGATCGAAATCCCCTGTTTGTGCCTGAGCACCCATATTGACACGGAATTTGATTCCAACAGAATCCGTTTTGTCTTCAAATGGATTTGTTCGTGTTTCATACCAAAGAGCAAGTGTAGTATCTCCGGCGAAATCTTCAGGGAGAATCACCTGACGGTTATCACCTGATTCCCATCCGGTTTCTGAACCGTTATACGCACCATTGTCGGCGTCAAATCCGGCAAATAGTTTGTAATTAAGCGTATCACCAGGACTCATTTCAAATTCAAAGTTCCAGTAATCACCGCCAACGTTTTCACCGACAGCTGAACTTGCGGCATCCCAGGTAATTCCATACTCAACACCAGCTGAATTTGGTCCTGAAGCAGCACCACGCACTTGTAAGAAGTGGTAAGTCTGAAGTGTATCAGGCAATGTAGAAGTATTGGCTATGAAAGTAACATTTACTGGACCAGCAGGCTCGTCAGTAGGAGTAGTCATTCCAAGATTTGAGAAGTCATTCTGATCGAGAACAATCCACTCAGAAGAAGCTTCGTCTGTTCCGAAAGAAGCTAATGGAGTTGGGTTACCTTCCATTACTGAAGGTTTTCTTAGCAGTGTATGCTCGCCAGAAGCTTCGCTTACACCAGCTACATCCCACTTGGCATCTGAATTAGGATCACCAATTACGTCAAGACGAGTAGTATCGCCGAAAATTGGATCGATAAACGTAACCGCGCGGGCATCGTTACCGTTGTGAAATACAGGTCCAGGGAATGAAACAACTTCGTCAGCATTAGCATGATCAAACAGTTCTGTATCAACCTGATCGGCAATAATTACATATACATCACCGGCTGCAATAGTAGCTCCTTCTGGGAAGTAGTGATAAAATTCCCAGTCATCTCCATTGCTTGACTGCTCGATAGTAAAGCCATTCAGACTTACTTCTGCATCAGTTGGGTTGAAAATCTCAAGCGCTTTGTTGTTGCTTGATCCTTCAATGTATTCTGAGAAGAACAGGTTAGCAGGAGTTAATGGCTCTGCGTTGGTATAGGCGGCAAGTCCGTTTACACCATCAAGAGCATGAAAAATAAGCCCATCCGTTGTAACTGTTGCTTTAACTTCGCCATATACTGAGCTAAATCCATCAACATCATCACCCATTAAAGGTGACTCAAATACAGTAGTAGGTGCTGTAGGATCATCAACATTATACACAGAGACATATCCTGTTTTATTTCCTGAGTTTACAGGATCAGGACGGTAACTGTACACAGCTAAATGCTCAACTCCGTCTGCTTCAAAATAGTCAAATCCGTTTTTAGAACCGTTGAAGCTTGTAGATACAAACTGACTGTTGGCCACGTAGGCACCATCAGATGTAAATCTTTTCGGAGATGAACCATTACCTGCAATGTAAAAGTCTGTTCCGCCAGCAGCCAATGGTACTACATCAACATTTGAAGGAAGAGAAGGATTATCACCACTCAATGTAAGTGTGGCTCTGCTCCATGTTTCTCCACCATCAGCAGTAGTAAGTTGATAAACAACACCAGGATCTGAACTAGCAGCTGGGACCCAGATTTCTGCTGTATTTTCAGCTACTGAACCAACAACTGCAAAACGATCACCTAAACGATGTTCTGCTGTAGTAGTAAAGCTATATGTAGACAGCGTATCACCGCCGGCTGCATCATATACGTATAAGTTAAATGCACTCGTAGATGCATTCACCGTTAAATTGCCGAGAAAGATGATACCATCATCTGAAGCTTCAATGTCGTTCATGGTATAAGTACCACCAGCGAGCATTGAAAGATCAAATGGTGTTTCAAGTGTAACTTCAGCACCGGTTTTGGCATCCAAAACCTGAATTGCGCTATTCGTGCGATCGGCAACAAAAAGTTGACCATCATACATAGCCAAACCTCTGTTAAAACCAGCGGTGAACCATGATGGTGCTCCGTCAGCTCCGGTTCTTGCAGTACTCTCCCAAACTGTATTCAGTTCGGTTTGCGCTTGCGCTGTAAACACAAGCCCAACAAGCATACATCCAAGTAGTAGTATACTTTTCTTCATATGTACCTCTATTATTTATTGTTAGTGATTACGGATTATCCGTTTCTTATTAAAAGTTCAGGCCGAGGGAAATTCTATTCACTCCACCCAAATATTTATACTGTTGATAACTAAAATCGAATTCGATACCCATACTAGAATTTAGAGAATATTTTACTCCCATTCCCGCGGCAAACTCCTGCACGCGATCTTTTAAACCTAATTCAGGAAGTCCTGCGCGCAACATAACTAAATTGTTCATAAAGCCAATTTCTGTACCCACACTTATGCTCTGCACGTTGTTTGAAGGATTATTTCCATCAACTGTGATTGTTGCTCTGAAATCCTCACTTACGTAAGGGTCCCACGCCACACCAACTTTTAACTGCATCGGCATGTCGTATGGATCTGTCTTTAACTTCACATCGGGCTCATAGTTTCCTTGTTGATTATCGGCAAGGTCAGTAGTGGTGATGAGATCTTCTCCGTCGATCGTCATTTTCTCACCTACGTTTGTAATACTCACACCGAATTTGATGTCATCAAACGGTGTTTTGTAGATGGTACCGATATCGAAAGCGATACCTGAGGCTGAACTGAAACTGATGTTTTCAGAAACATATTTAACATTGGCACCAATCTGAAAGACGTCTAACAGATACTGAGCGTAAGTTACTCCAACTGCCATAGAATAGGCGTTGAATGTGCGACCTGTACCCTCGGGATTGTCATACGTTGTTTCTTCAAAATCACCCATGGTAAGTGCCGTTACATTAGCACCTAACACGCCGTTTCCAACGGGCATCGCAAAACCAAAGTAGTTATGATTTACATCGATAAACCAATCTCCATACTCTGCATAGGCAGATGGAGTGGTTACATCGGCCAAACCAGACGGATTCCAGAACATGGATGTCAGGTCGTTGCTGATGGCGGTGGTTGCACCACCCATAGCCGTGCTTCTTGCTCCAACCGGTATTTTGAGAAACTCAGCTGCTGTAATACCCGCTTTGGATACTGACTGCGCCTTGCTCTGCTGGGTAAAACCGGCTGAAGTCACTAAAATGCTTATAAAAAGGACTAAAATTCTTTTCATGACTTAATTATTTAATAATGGCAAACTTTCCAGTTTTGTCACCAATTCCTGGCGCTTTTACGTGATAGAGATAAATTCCGTAGGATATCTCGAGATCGTCTTTTGTGAGCATATCCCAAATAAATGTTCCGCCGTGGATACGTGGATCGTTTTCAGCCAATTGTATCTCTCTGATCATCACACCGGAAATGGTAAAGATGCGCAGTGTTGACGGTACCGGAATTTTGGTAAAGTGCAATTCACGTTGCTGAACCGGATTATTGCTGGTGATGCGTCCCTCATACGGGCTACTAACCACATATGGGTTTGGCACTACCTTTATATCATCCAGCTCTTCTTTCGCCAATTCCTGATCGATACGTGCGGTGTTGTTTTCATTTATTTTAATCTCAAATATATCCCCCTCAATAAACGGTTTTGTGTAGCGGATTTTCAGTGTATCGCCTGGCTGTGGATTTACACTTGCCACCGTATCAGCTTGCAATATATATGAGAGGTTCAATCTGTATGTAAATTTATCAGGTTGACCATTTACCTCTTCAATCAGATATACGTTATCGGGACGTGGCTGACGGAAGAATGATGTTCTGTACACGCCAAGCTCACCGGGTTCGTCATTGGGGCCGTCTTTATCGTCAAATGCGTAGTCGATAAATTTATCTTCGTAAGGACTGTAGATTTTGAAATTGGTTGGAACAGATGGCACATCTATAGTATTGTTTGCACTGATTGGCACATTATTTCGAGCCACCGACTGACCAAATCCAACTTCATCTCCAATAATGATATCATAATCATTCACCTTAAAGTTCTGAAAGAACGTAAAGTTATAATTATGGCGAGATAATTCAGAAGCATCTTCATTGGTAACCCAACCACTTAACTGTTGATTCAATCTCAGCTCTTCAACATTTTGAAGAACGAAACGTAGTCCGTCGATAATAGGAAGTGATTCTCCGTTGAATTTATTTGATCGCTTGATAAGACTATCAGAAGCTCCACCGGTAATATCCACCAAAGAGAAGTTCTTGGTTGCCAGACTTTCAGGATTTCCATCATCGTCACGCAATGTTGTGTCCTCAAATACCACATGATAGGTAGAACCCTCACGAAGTACTGTTGGATCAACGACATCCACTTCAACCGAACCACCGGGTGAACCGCTCAATAAGCTCACTTCAGGTGTATCAGCATCTCGATAACCAGCTTCTCTTACAGCAGGACGCAGATCAACTACGTTTTCTCCCAGAATAAGAGAACCATCAGGGTTTCGGCTGATCTGAATAGGTGATTCAGATGGAGCAATTCCCGCCATTTCACTACCGAAGTCATAAGCTACAACAGCGTAGAAGTAGCGTTGACCATTATTCACGTTTGTATCGGTGAAAGAATATTGCAGTCCGGAATCACCACCAAGATTGTATTGAACACCATTAACTGGCACCGGATGCAACCCGGCGTTTCCATTATTTCTGTCAAAAGTAGCAATAGGCTGCAGAAATTGTGCTGCTCCAAACGCATTTGTAATCGTTCTGGCGTCTTCAAAGGCATCATCAGTTGACCGGTAAATCTTATATCCCTCGAAGTCAAATCCATTTCCAGTCAGCTTTTGCAGATAGCGGTCGAATGATTGCTCTGCATTGGGCTCCCAATAGAGTGTTACATAACCATCGCCGGATACAGCCGTAACCTTAGGTGGTATTGGAGCGGTTGCAAACTGATAATCGGCTTCATACGCTTTTTGAGCCTCCGTTAAAGCTCTGTTATTAGCTTCACGATCATTTTCACGACTTTGGCTCATGGTCTGTACAGCTGAAATAGCCATCGCAAATCGTTCTGTCTGACCTCTTCTCAGAGGAAAGAGAGATGATGAAACAAAAATATCTGAGTCATCACCGGCAATAGCGTCCGTTTCGAAATCTCCCGGAATCATATAGGTATTCCAGTTTCTGGAATCTTCATTTGTGCTTAAAATCCCTGAGCCGATAATTGTCACACGAGATACACCAATCAGGTCGGTTTCACTCACATCCGTTTTATCAATGCTTGGCTCACCGGGAAATGCTGTTCCGGCACCGGTAGTGGGAAGACCATCACCCTGCCCAGTATCCGGAGTATCACCGTCACCATCAACACCGACATCATCGATAAGAGGATTCCAATCCTGATCATTATCAAAATAATCAGCACGATCTTCATCCATCATAGGAGCTGCTGTGTGTACGTTTATGAATCTGCCGTTATAGCGATTATTCACCAACTCAGCGAAATTATCATCTGTGGAAATACGTTCTCGAATAACTGAATTCGGAACTATCAATCCTCTTCTGAGTGTATCTCCGATTTCAAAAGCCAGATAATTTATGTGTCGCACAGCAATTCTTGTTCCCGTGATATCAGACGGACTAATTGTAATCGTTTTTTCGAGGTGATTAGGTTCGTTCTCATCTATAAGGCCATCAAGATCATTATCAATCTGGTCGGCGTGCCATCTTAAATCAGCTTCAAAACGCTCGCTTAGGTTAATACCATTTGCAGGGAGGTCATAAGATATTCCCTGAGAGACAACTGTTCCGCCACCTTGGGGATACTCAGCTATAACGCGGCTGTCGTCATCCTGAATGAGTACAATTTTAGATCCGGGATTGAGACCTCTGTCTTCAAAATCTTCTGCCGTGAAGCTTGGGATAAGCGTGTCTCGTAATTGGGTAGCACCGTAAAAACCATCTCCTGCTTCAGTTAGCGGAAGGTATACATTTTCATTGTCTGAGTCATATAGTGCTAATCCACCGGGGTTTGAATTCGTTGGATCAAAACGGTAAGAATCACCATCGTTATCAATACCATCAAGTGGATTACCTGGGGTTTCAAGGAATTTCATTCCCATCTCTCCAATCGGTCCTTCAAAATATGGTGCGTATTGCGTTCTGTCGTCATCTGTGATATAGGCAGTAGCTTGAATTTCATCAAACTGAGGAACGTCATTACTGGCGTTTTCACCAACAAAGTCAGCTATCCATAATGAGAATGCCACTTTATCGTAGTTGAAAGAAGCATCGTTCGTAACTTCAAAAATATTGAAATGTACGTTATTGATAAGTGTCTGCGACCACGTCATGATGCGTGTATCCATCATGAGGGCTAAACCACCACGATCGGCATCGGTGCTGTCTGGTCGATAAAGACGAGTTGAATTCTCTGTTTGTACCGCGTAACGTGTGTAATCATCATCACCGGCACGGTAATAGAACTCAATATCGGCGTTGAATTGATCACGTCCGAAATATCCGTTCCATGAACCTGCCCAGCCATCTCCGCCGTCAACCTGCTTATCGGGCCAGAACGGTGGCCAGGTATTTCCTAAGGAACTACCCGGGCCTCGATCAGATCGGGCAATTTCATTTGTTCCCGAGTTTGAATACCCTCTTATAGGGTTCAGTGACCAGGAACTTCCTGTATTACTTGTTCTGAGGTTTGCCACATCCACAATCGGGAATGCCTCAAATTCATCAGCGGGATTATCAATTTGGTTCTCAACTTCAGCACCCATAAATACCATTTGGAAGAGCATATATTCTCGTCCGGTATTACGTGGATATTCATAAGGAACCTCATCGGGGTTCTGTCCTTTGTTTACAGTACCGCCCTGACCGTAATTATGATATGTAGCCCTCATCAGGTTACCATCCATAATTGATTTCTTACGTTCTGTAAAATCAGCTCTGAACTCAGTCGGCTCGTAGTCTCCGTCCTGAGCATAGATTGCCGATGCGGTAAATACAGCAAACAGAATTAATAGTAATTTTTTATATGACATTGTTCTCATCATCTTAGAAAGAAAATTTAGCGCCTAACTGAATGCGTCGTGGTTCCGCATAGCGGGATGGATCGTTGAAATAGTCCGGATTGGCAGTCTCAGGAAAGATCAATGGCTGATCAGGATCCCCTGAATCTGCATATACACTGTTAATGACTTCAAAGTCTAACAGATTGTAAATATTCATGAACGTTTGAATAGTAAATCCGGCGATCTCAAAGTTCTTATACAGATTTATATCCATAGTGAAACGATTAGGCAATCTCGCGGTATTACTAAGGTCACGCTGTGAAGCTGTTGGACCATAACGTACTGTAAATGGATTACTTGGAGTATAAGGTGTTCCTGTTGAGAATTTAGAAACAAGATTTCCCCCCCATGTATCCTGACTAAAGAAAACAGCCGCGTTGGCAATATGGCTTCTGTCCCAATCAAGAGGCTGAATGAATTTTGTAAGTGCATTACCGCTTTCATTTCCCTGAGCAAGTGCACGGTTAAATTCAGCTGCGGGGTCTGAGTTACTTCCTTCTGCCACTGTGTACGTATAATCAAGGCTGAGACTTAAAAAGCGCCCAATGTTTTGATTATACGCTACAGTTAATCCTTTAGAATTAGCGTAATCACGGTTAATCCATGTTGCGTAACGAACAGATGGATTATATGTCTGCTCAATAATACCGGAAGAGACGTAATCACGTGAATCTTTGTAAAAACCGGTTATTTCTATAGCAACACCACGGGCAATTTCCTGTTTGAGTCCTAATTCATACTGAATTGATTTTTCAGGCTTAAGATCAGGATTCCCAAAAATTCCATAAACACCGCTTGTCTGTTGCAATAAAATCTGACTGTTATTGAACAGATAACTGTAGTTAGGCATTTGAAAGAAGTATCCATATGAAAAATAGATTACACCATCAGCTGTAATCGGATAAGCTATACCTAAACGCGGGCTGAACTGATATTTGGGGTCAGCGTCTTCGTACCAGTACTCCTCTCGCTGGGCACGTGTAATTTCAGGTTCATTAGGATCTCTGACTCCGTTGTTATTCAAATCTTCATATATATTACTGGCCTTCGTAGGATTGGTAATATCCGGATCCTGTGGATCTGAGGGGATCTGAGCGTTTGGTTGGAAATAATCAAAACGAACACCCGCGTTAATAGTCAGCTTCTCAAGCTCAAGTTTATCCTGAATAAACGCACTCAGGTGATATGGATCACGACTGTATTTTTGATAATTCGCGGTTTCACGCGGGGGAATTCCAAGTTCGATGCGTGAACGAATTTCTTCAGGAATATCCTCCGGAACCGTAATCTCTAAATTGTTTGCAACAGGCTGTAAATTAATATTCTCGAAATTGAGAAAATCACCCTGAAACTCAGCTCCGAACTTTACAAAGTTTGCATTATTAATCTGACTTGAAAATTCAGCTTTAGCAATCAGCGTTTGTGTTCGGCGATTAAAAATTGAATTGCTTGAATTCACCTGATTATACTGAAACGGACGACCGGGATTCTGGATACCAAACTGATTGAGATTATCATAGTTGAAAAAACGAGGATCGTAGGGATTCTCAAACAGATAGTCATCATACTCATTATTCTTATACGCCACGTTCATGGTGATAAACGTATTGTTTGAAGGCGTAATGGTCGTCTTCAGGTTACTCGAATAGTTTGTACGATAATAGGTTGATTGTCCACCTGGGACTAACCTGTTAGAATGATTATACCCACTACCTTCTTCCGTTGCGTAAGAGCTGATAAGATTAAATTTCAGCGCAGACATCGGCTTGAACTGCAAATTCGTGAGTACGCTGTTTGACTCATATCGGTTCATATTTACAACAGAACTGTCGCGTTCACCAGAATCTGTAAGGCGAAGCCTGTTCACTAACTGACCATTTTCAGCAACCTGTACCGTGTCGGTAGAATACCATGGCCGATCCAGATCTACCTGCTCATTGTATAAAGTACGGTAGGTTTCGAAGTCAGTACCTAATGGCACATCTTCAACATAGCGACCGTGATACGAGAAGGCATTAAAACCTTTCAGATGCCCTTCATTTTGGAATCTTCGCGCATTCACAAAAAACGTAACCTTATCTCTGACAATCGGTCCGCTGAGACTCACATTCAGGTTGTACTGATTGGTAGGGTCAAAATCTTCAGGATTATCTGTACTGGTAACGCCATCGTACAATCCCGACCGGCTGGACATATAATCACCGCCCCAACCATCAATCTGGCCTTCAAAACTGTTTCCGCCGGATTTGGTCACAATATTAACAATACCTGACATCGCCTGACCGTATTCGGCGTTAAACGTGCCCGAAATAACCTGCAATTCCTGAACTGCGCTATTTTCAACACGTAAACCCTGACTGTTATCATAAGAATCAGTTGTGCGAACACCATCAACCACATAAGAAACCTCACTGGCACGACCACCGCGAATGTGAAGGGCACCATCGTTACCCACGTTCACACCAGCCTGAAGCTGTACAATATCGTTGATTTCCTGAACAGGCAACTTCGCAATTTCTTCACTACTTACGCGCGACTCTGAACTGGTCATATCTTTAATAACCATTTTACGCTCAGCCTGAATGACGACCTCTTCACCTTCAAATGCCTCCGCCATCATCTCGAAGTCAACTTCAGTCGTAAGGCCGGTTCTGACCACAACATCTGTTACACTTCTGGTAGAAAAACCAATGTAGGAACACTGAATGATGTATGTGCCGGGCTCGATGTTTAGCAGCAGATACTCTCCATCAATATTGGTTTGCGTTCCCGTTGTTGTTCCCTGTATTACAACGTTTGCCCCGGGTAAGGTTTCTCCAGTCTCCGCATCGATAACCGTACCGACAATTTTACCACTTTGCGCCGACAGCTGTCCCACAGCCCCCGCCAGCAGAAATAATAAAAGGAGAATTGGTATGCGTTTTAATTTCATAACTTTATAGATTTACGATGGTATTTTGTAACAATTCGTTATTTATAATGACTCTGTTCTGGTTTCGTTTTTCTTTTAACATTTCAGTTTTCACTGCTTTATATTCGTCCCGCTTAAGAATTTTACGGATACGTTCTGATGCTTCATCATAACTCATGGGCCGGGGTTGAATTATCTCAACACATTTGTAGATATGATATTCGTTATCCCCTACCTGCATCACTTCGGTGACATCACCTTCATTTAGCTTATTCAATTTTTGAGGAGCGATATTAAAATCTCTTACCGATTTCAGGCCGGTCATTCCTTGTGTGAGAAGATCATCTCCCTTTTTGGTGTTTCTCATCACCAATTGAGTAAAGTTTGCTTTTTCAAGGGCTTGCTTCTGAAGCTGATTAGCCAAATTTTTATCAAATACAACAATACGCTGCAAATTTAGCTTCAGGTCTGATACAAAATCTGATTGGTTTTGAATAAAGTAAGCCCTTACATCCTCAGACTTAACAGGAACATCAGCCATCAAATTAAGCTCCAGTTGTCTTGCCAGCTGAATTCCCCACTGATAATTAAGCACTTCAATTTCCATAGAACTCAACTGCGTTTGGGACGCCTTCCGGAGCAAGTATTCCTGAATCAACAATCCTCTGAACTTTGCGATATCTGAATTTTTACCAAACTCAGACTCGGCCATAACATAAAAGTTATCAGCTAAATCACTAAAAAAGATCTTTTCACCGTTAAGCTCTGCAATCAATTCATTTTCAGGAAGAGCAAGTTGAGAAGGTGACTCAACCACGGAGATTGAAGCCAGAATCTCTTCTAATTCATCTTCTTCAATATTCAGCTTAATAGCTTCGTCAAGCTTCTGAACGTAATTATTTTGAACACGTTTAATTTCACGTTTCTGCTCAAACGAAGTAAGTTGAGCTCTTTTTGAATTAAACTGATTTTCTGTAATAACCGGACGAACCCATTTGTCGGTTACCTTTATAATACTGTAGCCCTGCTCGGTTTTTACCGGCTTAGAAACCTCTCCTTCTGCCAATGCAAATGCGGCGTCCTCAAACGCGAGATCCATTTCATCAACCCGGAAATAACCTACATCACCACCATGTTTTTTAAGATAGTCCGTTGTAAATACCTCCTGCGCAATCAGACCAAATGAGTCACCACTCTCAAGGCGCTCCTCAATTTCTCTGATTTCAGGCTCGGTACGGGCAAACAAGTGGGAAGCACGAATAGTTGTGTTAAACCGAAGCATTAAATCAGCCAGATCAGATTCTGTCACCTGAACGGTATCGATAACGTTTTCATCCAGATATTTCTCAATAAGCGCGCTTCGTTGCATGCGCTCTTTGAGTTTCAGATTTTCCGGCTTTTTATCATAACCGCGCTGACGTGCCTCATCAATAAGAAGAAATTTGTCGAATTCAGAATTGAAAATTGCCTCGATTGTGCGGGAGTTTTTCTCGAGAGCCTGACCGGATCGGTCGAAATAATAGTAATAGGAATTGCGCAAGTTCTCTACAGTGAACTCGTACTCTCCCACTTTGCCGATTACGTTCTCATCGGGCTTCTGACATGAAAGAAGTGTGAAACATGAAACCAGTAAAACTGATAAGAACTGCCTCATAAAGTCGTTTTTGCCGTGATTTTCCTCAAACATAATGAAAGCGCTTACATTTTACAAGGACTTTTTAAAGATATTTTTAGCTTAATTATATCCATTATGACCCTCAGAGGAAGGTTTTGGAAACTTTCTGTTAATGTAACCTTCACAAAAACAGCTCCCAAATTTGGCGCAATCAACAACACTCGTTTCTTTCTTCTTCCTCTTTATTCCTAACAAATGGTATTAACCTGTTTCAAAAATTTTTTTTTAGTGAACGTTTGTTATTTTCGTGAAGTCGAATGACGATTTTCTGCTATATATATGATACAGTCTAATACTTAAACCTACGGGACATGAAACTATCACTGCGTGCTCGCATAATTATCACGTTTGTTGCCATCTCCTCTCTTGTGGCCATCGCCCTTACTCTTTACCTGCCAAACAGAACAGAACGGCTGGGACAGGAAATATTGGTGGATGCTTACGAAAATGAGACTTCAGCTATTGCCAAAAACCTTGCAAATGCTATTACATCAAGGATTTTGGATGATGGGCAAACGATACGTGAAAATTTAAAACCCTTCGACAACGACAATCTCGACGACGGCGTATATAATATCGCTGTTTTTGATGAGGCGCTTCAGCCACTACACAGTGTAGGTCCCGAAAGCGAATCGCTTTCAATCGATAAAACTATTGAAGAGGTGAAAGAGGGTATTTACTATATAGATACGGAAGAATATCTCACTTACATATCACCTGTTTTTAACGATATTTCTTTTGGTGATGAACGTGAGTTTGTCGGTGCTGTAGTAATGACCTATTCTAAAGAATTGCTGAATAGCTCAATTAACGAGCTTTTTTGGAACCTGATCATTCTCAATTTCCTTTCAGCTCTTGTAATTGTCATTGCCGGATATTTTGTATCCAACAGAATTTACAAACCACTTTCCGGTTCTATTAGTAAACTGGAAGGCGCTTCTCAAAGCATAAACGACGCATCTGAACAAGTTGCCGCTTCAAGTCAGGATATGGCTGACGGTGCGTCGCAACAGGCCTCATCTCTCGAAGAGACCTCCGCTTCTCTTGAAGAACTTTCTTCTATGACCAAGCGAAATGCTGAAAGCGCTCAACAGGTGAACAGGCTCTCTGAAGAAGCCCGAAAAGCCGCTACCAAAGGAAATCAAAGCATGGCTCGTATGAACGAGTCGATGGCGGAGTTAAAAAACTCAACTGATGAAACCAGTAAAATTATTAAAGCGATTGATGAGATCGCCTTTCAGACAAATCTTCTTGCTCTTAACGCTGCTGTTGAGGCTGCCAGAGCTGGTCAGGCCGGACTTGGATTCGCCGTTGTGGCTGAAGAAGTTCGTCGCCTTGCATTGAGAACATCAGATGCCGCTAAAGAAACAGAGGCCATAATTGAACGTTCCCGTGACGCCGCAAATGGCGGGGTTTCCGTTGCTTCCGACGTAGGTGATATTCTTGAGGAAATCGATCAAAAAACACAAAAAGTGAATGAGCTTGTGGCTGAAATTACCGCAGCTTCACTTGAGCAATCTCAGGGACTTGATCAAATCAATAAAGCGATGAGCCACGTTGACGGCGTAACGCAGAAAAACGCTGCCGGCGCTGAACAAAACTCTTCAGCCGCAGCTAATCTCAGAAGCGATGCGCGTGAGTTGACGGTTGTTGTACAAGAACTCATGGAACTCATTGGCGACGAATCGAAAGAATTCACTTTAAATAAGAAAGGTACCGGAAGATCAAATGATGCGTATTCTAACAAGAACTATCGGCAACGAGGTGGTGAAAGTCATTCCAGTTTCGATGATGATGACGATTTCTTTTCCACATTTGGTATAGAGCCAGATGAGAAAAAAGACTCTAAGTCCAAGCAGTCTTCCGGTAATAAGAAGAAAAAACAGAGTAAGGATCAAAACTCAAATCCATTCGGTAATGTAGATCCCGACAAAGTGATTCCAATGGATGATGATTTTGAGGATTTTGATTGATGTAATTAAGACATCATTAATCACAGATACTTCAAGCCTGTTGCATAATCGCAACAGGCTTTTTTTATGCTTGAAACTTAGACGAAACGTTTCCAAAACGAACGTTTTGCTGATTTTGATCCTTTATGAGCCTCAGAAGCGGAGCTCCACAAATGAACCTTTTTGCACAATTCAATCTTTCGATCTTCTCTTTTTTATTTATATTTGTTCTAAATTAAAATCAGGAAATTCAGATCATACTCTAAATTTTTATTCAATGATTCGTATCTCACTTTTTTTACTCGTGCTCTGTCTTGGTTTCGCCTGTTCAAAATCGGAAGAAGTCGTCAATGTTTATTCTCATCGACATTACGACGTCGATAAAATTTTATATAAACAGTTTACTGAAGAGACCGGTATCAAAGTCAATGTTGTTTCAGCCGGAGCTGATGAACTTATTCAGCGAATCTCATCAGAGGGCGAGCGCACACAGGCCGATCTGCTCATCACCGTTGATGCGGGGCGACTTTACCGCGCTAAACAAGCCGATATTTTAACAACTCTGCCCGACACCAGTGTTACATCTCTTGTTCCCGACTATCTTCATGACAAAGATTTTCAGTGGATGCCTCTAACAAAACGAGCTCGTGTGTTTGTTTATCACAAAGATCGCGTTTCTGAAGATGACCTTTCATCCTACGAAGACTTGATGAATGAAAAATGGCAGAATCGCTTGTTGATTCGTTCATCTCAAAATGTGTATAATCAATCGCTGCTGGCGTCTTTTATAGCGCTTGAAGACTCAGCATACGCCGCTAATTGGACAAATGCTGTTGTAAAAAATCTTGCCAGGGAACCTAAGGGCGGAGATCGAGATCAAATTAAAGCCGTAGCAGCCGGAATGGGCGATTTAGCAATCTCAAATACCTACTATTTGGGACTTATGCTCAATTCAACCAACGAAGAGGAGCAAAAAGTGGCTGAACAGATGGGCATCTTCTTCCCTTCTCAAAACGGTTCAGGCACGCACGTTAATGTGAGCGGAATTGGATTGGTTAAATATGCCAAAAACATCGAAAACGCTGAAAAACTCATCAATTTCTTACTTCGCAAAGATACTCAGCAACAATTCGCTTTAGGGAACTACGAATATCCTGTTCGCTCTGATGTGGAATGGTCACCATTATTAAAAGAGTGGGGCACATTTAAAGAGCAGGAAGTTTCGATGAACAAACTCGGTGAGTACAACAGAACAGCCGTAACCATTTTTGATCAGGCGGGCTGGCGATAGAAATTTGCGATCTCGAATTAACGCTATTCGATTTTGGATTAGCTGCTATGTGAATAGCTGGTCGGTATCAGCCGTTGCGCTGATCGTCTTTCTGGTTATTCCTGTAGCAGCTTTACTTTTCAGCGGCTTAGACACGCCAACGGAGGTGTGGGATCATGTTTCTCAAACACTTCTTCCCCGCTATCTCTCCAACACGTTTTACATCTCTTTTTTTATCGGATTTTTTACGGTGACACTTGGCTTTGTCCCCGCCTGGTTTGTTGTGATGTACGATTTCCCGCTGCGCCGCTATCTGGAGTGGATGCTCATTCTTCCCCTGTCTATTCCATCGTATATTCTTGGATTTACTTACGTTGGTATCCTCGATTTTACCGGTCCCGTTCAAACATTTCTGAGAAATTATGCCGGAATTGACGCCGGTCAATTTATAGATATCATGAATATTGAGGGCGTTATTTTTGTGATGTCATTCGCGCTCTATCCCTACATATATATCATCACACGCTCTACTTTAGCCGGACAATCAGCCTCCATGCTCGAATCCAGTCGATTACTTGGGAAATCGGCTTACAAAACATTTTTCAAGCTTGCCCTTCCACTTTCCCGTCCCGCCATAATTGCCGGACTTTTTCTTGTCTTAATGGAAGTCCTGAACGACTACGGAACTGTTAAATACTACGGGATTGACACATTTACGACCGGAATTTTTCGAGCCTGGTACGCGCTGGGCGATCCACACACAGCCATCAAGCTTTCCTTAATTTTGATGGCATTTGTAATTGTTTTAGTTGCCCTTGAACGTATTCAGCGTGGCAAAGCACGATTTGACGGATCTTCAACCGGGAAACCAATTGCTAAAAAAACACTTTCTTCCTCTAAAAAATGGATCGTTTCTGCCGTTTGTCTTACTCCTGTTCTCTTTGGATTTATAATTCCCGTAATACAGCTCATCGCCTGGATGTTTAAAACCTACAGCACAGCTCTCGATCCGCAATTTTGGAACATGGTTGCAAATTCATTCCTTTTAGCTCTTACCGCATCCATTCTGGCTGTCTTAATCGCCGTACTGTTGATATTCAACACCCGAATCAACAACAATAATTTTATGAAGATGCTGGCCAAGAGTTCAACCTTTGGCTACGCTATTCCGGGAGCGGTGATTGCCGTGGGAGTTTTGATGACATTCAGCTACACAGATAATTGGACAGGGTCATTCCTGATTCTGTCGGGCTCCCTGTTCGGACTCGTTTACGCGTATTTAGTTCGATTTTTGGCTGTTGCTTATAATCCAGTTCAAAGTGGTTTTGAGCAGCAATGCAATAATACCGATCAGGCTTCCCGAACACTGGGTATTTCATCCTTGAAAACACTCTTTAAAATAAACCTACCGATTGCCAAAACTTCTGTTCTCAGTGCCGTTATTTTGGTTTTTATCGACATTTTGAAAGAACTTCCACTCACGCTTATTTTGCGCCCTTTTAATTTCAACACGCTGGCAACGCGCGCTTTTGAGCTGGCATCGAATGAAATGGTTGCGGAGGCTTCAACATCAGCACTCATCATAATTTTAACCGGACTCATTCCCATTCTGTTCTTAAATCGTTTGATGGGGTATCGATCGTAACACATTCTCATGGCTAATACTGTACTTTCAGCACTGAACGTATCAAAATCGTACTCTAAGAGTGATGGTTACGCGCTCGAAAATTTCTGTATAGATGTCAAAAATGGAGATGTCGTTTGTCTCGTGGGACCCAGCGGAAGTGGCAAAACAACGTTTCTGCGTTTGGTTGCCGGACTTGAAGTTCCCACTTCAGGATCAATGCGTGTTAAAGATCAGATTTTTTTTGATGAATCCACTTTTATTCCAACGGAAAAGCGTGGAGTGGGGATGGTTTTCCAGGAGCACGCGCTCTTCCCTCATCTGAGCGTATTTGACAATGTGGCTTTTGGACTTGAAAAACGATCTAAATCAGAAAAATCTGAACGGGTTCATGAAATTTTAACCCTTGTAGGACTCAAAGATTATCAGGATCGCTATCCACATCAACTTTCCGGCGGTCAACAGCAGAGAGTCGCTCTGGCTCGTTCATTAGCTCCAGCTCCCGATATTTTGCTTCTTGACGAGCCCTTCAGCAATCTTGATGAAGAGTTATCGCTTCGACTCAGACACGATCTGGTTTCCATTATAAAGGAGAGCGGCACAACCTGTATTGTTGTCACACACAAAATTGAAGACGCTTTTGCTATCGCTGATACCATTGCGATGCTTCGGGATGGTTCTCTTATTCAGAAAGGATCTCCGGAAGTTCTCTACTCTCATCCCAAAAATGAAGAAGTAGCTCAATTCTTTGGCCGTGCCAATATTCTGGAGGGCGTTATTCACCCCGATGGAATCAAGACAGATATCGGCTTCTTTGAAACGTATATTCAGCCCTATTTTGAGAAAAACGCGCGCATTAAAGTCTGTATTCGTCCCGAGCATCTTGCTATCAGTCAAAGCGGGGCAGAAAATGAAACAAATGTCTCAGGTACAGTGAAGAAAATTGTATTCGGCGGGAGATATAAAGCGTTATCGGTTCTGATTCCGAGTTATGAGGGAAATGAGCTTTCAGAGATTACTTTGCACGTAAATTCAGATGAAGAGGTTGATGTAGGTGATGAGATCACATTTTCGCCCGATCCCGGAAAAATTGTGTTTTTAGAATAACGCCTCAATTTCACTCATCTGACGCATGGTTTGCTCGTAACCAACGCGCATCACATCCTCAGCTTCCTGATAGTCGAATAATCCAACATAGCCCAGTTTTGGTTTTATGATGACATCCGGCTTATGCTCTCGTAGCTGAGCATCGGCAATCTGAAATGTCATAATATTGATTGTGTTAGCCATAACATCAAACAACGAGGGCGATTGATCATCTTCCGGCTCCTCTTTCCAATCGGTTATTGCTGATATTCGTGATTTCAGCTGTTGTTCCACTCTTCGATATTTCTGTTCTAAATTCCGAAACACCCAATGCTCTTTCAGGGCCGCGATCTGTTCATCATCTTGAGAAAAATTATTTTTCTCAGCGGCAGAAATAGCACGTTGATGTAGTTTGTCCGATTTAATTTTTCGTTTTGCCTCTGCCCCGTTTAACCGGCGAGGCTTATTTCGATGTTCTATGTGACCAGTTAAATCAACCGCTATAATTTTTTTTGCACCAAGACTTCTGGCAACATTCACCGGAACCGGGTTGACCAATCCGCCATCAACCAATAATCTGTTTTGCCAGAGCACCGGCTCAAAAATTCCCGGCAGCGAGATGCTTGCCCTTACGGCTTCGGTAACATTACCTTTGGTTAATACAATTTCTTCACCTGTATTCAAATCAGTAGCCACAGCAGCAAATTTGACCAAAAGCTCTTCAAAATTTGGCTGATTAATGATCTGATTAAGTAATTTTGTGATCTTCGTCCCTTCCAGCAATCCTTTTCTCGGAAACACGAAATCGCAATAACTCGCAATTACTTTCCAATCTATGTTGAGAGCAAATTCCTCTATTTCATCGAGCTTACCTGATACGTAAGCAGCACCAACTAACGCTCCGCTCGAAGTCCCCGCAACTGCATGGATAGGAATATCAGCTTCATTCAATGCTTTCAGAACGCCAATGTGTGCCATTCCGCGAGCTGCCCCGCTTCCAAGAGCCAAGCCGATGGTCGTGTTATTCATATACTAAATCTGATAAATGATTTTATTGGCGCCATAAGAAAAGTTATAAAAGATGGCGGTTGCTGAAGTGGATAATCTGATTATCTTTTGTCCGTAAAAAGTATAGATAGCGTATCATTCACAGAAAACCAATAGTACGAAAAGATTAATGGAATCAGATGACACAAAGCGTTATTCGGTAATAATCATTGGTGCGACCTCCGGAATCGGTGAGGCCCTGGCAAGGCTTTATATCAAGAAAGAGTACATCGTAGGCCTGACCGGACGAAGAGAAAATAAATTGAAAGCACTTCAGGAAGAACTGGGAAAAGATAGCTTCATTCAACCAATGGATGTCGCTGACGTGGAGTCCTCTGTTGAAGCTTTTCACTCTCTGGTAACGAAAATGGGTGTCAGTCCCGATGTGGTGATTTTAAACGCCGGAGTGGGAAATTACAACAAAGCTTATGATCTCACACCAGATTTAGAGACGATAGACATCAACATAAAAGGATTTGCCGCCCTCGCACAGACTGCGTATCAGGAGATGAAAAAACGAGGTCATGGCACTCTGGTTGGCGTTTCATCTGTTGCTTCCTACTTTGGTTACGGAAGAGCAGCCGCTTACAACGCATCAAAAGCATTTGTTACACGCTATTTATCAGGAATTCGCCATAAAGCCCGCCTGGATGATTGGCGATTACATGTGGTTGATATTCGACCGGGATTTATTGAAACACCTATGATTGAGAACCGGCCGGCTTTTCTTGTTATTTCAGCCGAAAAATGTGCTCAAATAATGTATAAAGCTATTTGTCGTGGAAAGAAAGTAGCGCACGTTCCGGGAAGGTGGTTTTGGATAGGCCTGCTTACCCGCTTGATACCAGACAGTATCATTCAGCGTTTTGGTTAGTCTTGCTTACAGAGAGTTAATTCGTAAATCTCAGTTTCTGCAAACAAAAAAAGCTCCTGTTCAGGAGCTTTTTTGCTGATTGTATTGTAAAGAATTTACAAACTGTTGAAAGAAATCCAGCAGTAGTAGTAGTAATAATTACTCGCTGTCTTTTCCGTAACGACGGTTGAAACGGTTTACACGTCCATCACTTGAAATCATCTTCTGCTTACCGATGTAGAAAGGATGGTTTGTAGAATCAATCTCAGGACGATAAACACCATCTTTGGTATTCATAGTGCTGCGGGTTGTAACCTCAGTTCCGTCGTTGAGAACAACAGTGATTTCGTTGTATTCAGGATGGATGCCTTTTTTCATGAGAATCTGTTTTGCCTTTGATTTTTATTATAGCTTTTAAAGATACGTGGTTTTAAGATGAGATTCAAAATGTAATTCGCCAGACCTGACAGGTTTTTAAAACCTGTCAGGTCTGGGCGCGAGCTTTTAAGAATGTGCCAGCAAAAAACCTTCCCGGTTTTCAAACCATCCCAACACTGTTTCTCTTTTAAGCTTTGTCTCTTTAGTGGTCCTGATTGAGTTAAATGAGCTAAATGGCCATTCATCAACTCGTGTTACAAAGCCATGACGAATCGGATTTTTGTGAATATAGGTAATCAGATCAGCATAATAATCTGGTGAGACAACTTCTTTCCTTCTAAATGGCCGTTGAAATAGAGAGCCTTTCCGTTCATAAACTTTATTGAATGATTTTGTGTACGAATTGAACAGATTACTAAACTGCTTTGAAATAAAAACCGAGGCACCAGTCTTCGAGATTGAATGGGATTGCTGCTTATTCCATCCGGTTACTAAATCCGAAAATGTTAATTTATCGTCTTCTTTTTGTTGTCGATAGTAAGTCAACAACTTCTGTTCATCATGGAGTTGAATCATGAAATGAATATGATTTGGCATTAGACAATACGCGAAAGTTGAGGCTATAGGCGTTATGTGATGCTGAAATTTCTCTAAGAAAAAGCGGTAATTCTCGTGACAAAGGAAGAGCTTTTCCGTGCCGTTAGATTTAGTCCAGATGTGATAAATATTCTCTGGTAAAAGGTAGGTTTCAAATTTATGTCTCATAATGTAAATTTTTGTTTTCGCAAGACCTGACAGGTTTTCAAAACCTGTCAGGTCTGCGAAGTTTAAAATTGTTTTTTACATATAAGACGCAAAAACCACCACTTCCTTACAACCTACCCGCCAATCTCATCAAACTGTGCCTTAGCAGCATCCGACGGTTCACCCTGAATTTTTGATACCACGATTATTGCAATCGAGGCAAAAATAAATCCGGGTAAAATCTCATAGACATCAAACAATCCACCACTGAGTTGTTTCCAGATAATCACAGTGAGAGCACCTACAATCAGTCCCGACATAGCACCGTTTCTCGTCATTCCACGCCAGAAGAGGGACAATAAGACTACAGGCCCAAATGCCGCTCCGAATCCGGCCCACGCATAGGAAACCAAATCAAGCACCATACTTGTGGGGTCGAGCGCAATTATTCCGGCGATAACAGCTACCGCGATCACCGCCCCGCGACCAATCCAAATAAGTTCTTTTTCAGACGCATCAGGACGTAACAAGCCCTTATAGAAATCTTCGGCTATACTGCTTGAGCAAACCAGCAGTTGAGAGTCGACTGTACTCATAATTGCTGATAAAATGGCGGCTAACAAAATTCCGGCGACCCAGGGATTGAACATCTGCTGAGTAAGAACAATGAAAACCGTTTCGGGATCCTGCAATGGAGCTTCTGCAAAGTGAGATACTCCCACAAATCCAACGAAAATGGCGCCGTACATTCCAAACACCATCCAGAACATTCCAATCAATCGTGCTTTGGGAACCATAGCGGGAGATTTAATCGCCATAAATCGGGCTAAAATATGCGGCTGACCAAAATATCCAAGTCCCCAGGCCATCAGTGAAATTATTCCAACCACGCTCATTCCGGAAAAAATATCGTTGAAACTGGGGTCGATTGCCGTAGCTTGTTTCACTGCTTCATCCCAGCTTCCAATACTAACAACCGTTAGCACAGGAACAATAATCAACGCGCAAAACATCAAAATTCCCTGAAAAAAATCAGTCCAGCTTACGGCCATGAATCCACCTAAAAAGGTGTAGGCCACAATTACCAGCGCTCCTACGAGCAACGCGGTATTATAGCTCATATCAAAACTGCTCTCAAATAGTTTAGCGCCTCCAACCAGGCCTGATGCTGTATAGATCGTAAAGAATACCAAAATCACAACAGCCGAGATCACCCGCAACATTCTGCTTTTATCCTCAAACCGATTTTCAAAAAAGTCGGGTAACGTTAGGGAGTCGTTGGCCACCTCTGTGTAAGACCGAAGCCGCCTCGCCACAAATTGCCAGTTCAAATACGCTCCTATCGTCAAACCTATAGCTATCCAGGCCTGATTCATTCCACTGGCGTAGATCGCTCCGGGAAGTCCCAATAGCAACCAGCCGCTCATATCTGATGCCCCCGCGCTCAAGGCTGTTACCGCGCTGCCAAGCTTTCTTCCTCCTAAAATGTAATCCGACAAACTTCCTGTCAGGCGATAGAAAATCACCCCGATACTCATCAGAAGTACTAAGTAGATTATGAATGTAGTCAGCTCCGGTATTCTCATCCCTCCTCCTTGTTTTCAGTGATGAAAGTTATAACCGAAAGTACCAACACCGTCAGCATTGGAATAAGTAGCCATAACCATGTAGCTGTAGTAAGAGATTGTTCCATAACGATTCAATAAACTGATTTTTCTGAGTTTAAATCATACAATATCAATCCGGGAAGATACCCGGGACTGAATTTTTCTGAATTTAGCAGAGATTCGGGCAATAGCAAAAATTCAGTTTTTCGCCGCTAATCTGATCCTTTTTTAAAAAAACAGATATTGATACTTCTCCCAGTACCCGATGTCAATCCATTACAATACTTCAGAGGTACACTCACTTTAGAAAACAAAAAAACGCTTGTTGTTCTTTTGATTATATCACGATAATCAATTGTAATAACATCCTATGAAACAAGATTTTGTCACTTATCCAACTTCACATCGACAGTTTTCATATCAACGGCTAATGATACATTGGAACTAAATGTGAAATTATTCTCTGAGAGGGCCCGGTGACAAACATTCATAAGCTGCGATCTGACATCTGATAAAACAGCTGTTTCAGTAAATGTGTTAATCCAGAAATATACCTGAAGCTCAATATAATTTGGATTGAATCCGGAGATTCGAACAGATGGCCGTGGTTCCTTCAGAGTTTTTCCATCTCTCTGAACTGTTGCGAGCAGTAGTTCCCGTGCGATTTGAGGATCATCTCCATAATCGATACCAACCACAAAATCTCCCCTGCGAAGACCGTCTCTGGTAAAATTATGTAATGGATTTTTATAGATCATGGCACTCGGTATAAAAATATCACATCCATCACCGGTGCGAATGTGTACTTCTCGTATTTCTATGTATTTCACAATCCCCCTGATGCCGTTACTTTCAATGATATCCCCAACATTAAACGACCGGCTAAATGATAGAAATAGTCCCGCCAGCAAATTTTCTCCAATCTCCCGAAAAGCAAACCCGAGTACCACGGCCATAACTCCGCCGGCTGCCAAAAAACTCGCGGCAATCTGTCCTAAGCCAAGTATATTTAAGGCAATAACTATGCCCATCAGATTAAATGCCCAGCGTACAAGTCGGGTTATAAGCCGGATCTGTTTCACCTCTTTTGTTCGCCCCCGTCCTAAAATTTTCTCAATCCCTTTACCTGCAAAATGACCAACCATAAATAATACAATCAAGGCTACGACTGCACCAGCTATTTGGGGGACCGCTTCAATAAATCGTTGTAGTTGAAGATCAATAATGTCTTTCATAAATTTTTTAATTCATTAATTTTCAGACTTCCTTCTGTTATGCGGAGATGTATTTTGTCATCTACCCTCCTTCCTGAAATTACATCTGTGCATACCACAAATGAATTTCTATCAGAAGATATGTTGTTCGCTCCACATTCCTGTTTTACTTCCGGATATTTGATTGCCTGCGTACATAATTCGAGAACTATACAATTCTTACTCGTATTGCTAAAATAATCTTACTTCTTCTTCAATCATGCTTTTCCTTTAATTTGTGACTATTTTTCGGTTACCTATTATTCTGTTTACACACCTCATATTACTCATTTCAATTCTTACTGAGGTTAAATAATTATGCATAAATTGCCTATCCTCCATCATGCAAACAATAGACATTTCATCATTCTTAGAGCAGAAATCCACCTATCCAATTCTGGACACCCGTTCACCCGCCGAGTTTGAAAACGGACACATTCCCGGAGCTCATTCTTTCCCACTTTTTCAAAATAATGAACGGACTGAAGTTGGCACCACCTACAAACAAAAAGGGCGAAAAAAAGCGATCAAAAAGGGACTCTCTATAGTCGGTCCGCAGCTTAACGAGTTTATAGAAAAAGCCGAATCCTTCAATAGTAAAACCATTCTGATGCACTGCTGGCGGGGTGGAATGCGCTCACAAAGTCTCGCATGGCTGCTCGATCTGTATGGATTTGATGTACGTGTGCTCGAAGGCGGTTACAAATTGTACCGAAATGAGATGCTTCGCTTTTTCTCTGAGCCTGTCAATTTGAAAATACTCTCCGGAGCAACAGGTTCCTTAAAAACAGAAATTCTCAAGCAGATGAAAAAATCGGGCGCTCAGGTGGTTGATCTCGAAGGACACGCCAACCACATGGGTTCCAGCTTCGGAAATGTGATGAGCACCGGTCAACCCACCACGGAACAGTTTCAAAATGATGTGTTTGATGACTTCCTGACACTTGATATCAAACAATCTGTTTGGATTGAAGATGAATCTTTTTCTATCGGCAAAGTCAACTTTCCGGAACCGTTATTCCATCAAAAACAAGAAGCTAAACACGTTTTGATTAAACTTCCGCGTGAACGGCGCATTCAAGTGTTGGTGGACCAATATGGTGAGTTAGATGCCGATTTGCTGATACAGGCGACACACGGAATTGAACGAAGTCTGGGAAAGGAAAACACAGAAGCAGCATCTCAATTTATCCAAAACGGTCAGTTGACTGAGGCTGTGGATATCATTTTAGAATATTACGACAAAGCATATGCCAAATCACGAAAGAAAAAACGGGATTCTATTGAAGAAACGATCTCGTTTGCCTCAGATGAATCAGTTTCTGAAATGGCTGAACGGCTCATCAATCTTGAATCCTGATCAAAATCCAATCTCTTTAAATGAATCACAGCGAAATTAAATTAACACAGTACAGTCACGGCGCAGGTTGTGGATGCAAAATCTCTCCTTCAGTTCTGCGCGAAATATTATCAACCAACGAAACCACTCAGATTCCATTCAACACACTCCTTGTGGGAAATGAGGAGAGTGACGACGCCGCTGTGGTATCGATTGATGACAAAACTGCCATCATCAGCACCACCGATTTTTTTATGCCGATTGTGGATGATCCGCACGATTTTGGGGCCATTGCCGCCACCAACGCATTGAGTGATATCTACGCGATGGGCGGAACTCCCATCATGGCGATCGCGATTTTGGGCTGGCCGATCGACAAACTTCCCGCTTCCGTAGCGGGTGACGTATTGCAGGGCGGTCGCGAAGTGTGTCACAAGGCCGGAATTCCGCTCGCGGGCGGACACAGCATCGACGCTCCTGAACCTATTTTCGGACTGGCTGTAACCGGAAAAGCAGACATTTCTCAAATTAAACGAAATAATTCAGCCTCTCCCTGCGATCTTCTCTATCTCACAAAACCTCTTGGAGTGGGATTAGTCACAACAGCGCAAAAACAGGGAAAGGCACGCTCTGAAGATCTGAAAACAGCCCACGAATCGATGATGAAGCTTAACGACATCGGACAGGAACTGGCCAAACTGGAATTTGTCCATGCCATGACGGACGTCACCGGCTTTGGGCTGGGCGGACATCTGACCGAAATGTGTCTGGGCAGCAAGACATCCGCAATTTTAAAACGCTCTGATATTCCTCTTTTCGATTTTGCACAGCACTACATGGACGAAAAATGTATTCCCGGCGGCACCAACCGTAACTGGGCAAGTTATGGAGAGCAGATTTCTATTGAAGACGAAAACGATCGTCTCTGGCTGGCTGATCCTCAAACCAGCGGTGGATTATTAGTTGCTGTTGATCCAAAAAATCAGTCTGATTTTGAAACGTTCATGAATCAACACAACTACCCGGTTTCATGCTTTGGAGAAATTCA
>Ga0136600_1000193_pt1 | contig 33138 bp, 28 predicted proteins | sample AntRauMFilla2698_FD_104634 | JGI IMG/M metagenome (GOLD analysis project Ga0136600, IMG submission 104634) | Saline lake microbial communities from Rauer Islands, Antarctica - Metagenome Filla 2 #698 | ecosystem: Environmental > Aquatic > Non-marine Saline and Alkaline > Saline | place...
GGGAGGCCGCGGGAAACGCCTCAAGCGTGTCGTAGTGCGTGATCGAGGGCTTCCCGCCCGCAACGACCGCGAACTTCCACGCCGAACCCGGGTGTCGTCCCAGCGGAGCGTCGATCGTGCCCGACAGGGGGTCGGGGTGGCCCTGGACGACCGCGTGGTAGATCTTTTGCACTTCACGGTCGTGGAACGCACGCTTGAGCTCGCGATAGGCGTGCTCCGACTTCGCGACGACCATGAGGCCGCTCGTGCCCGCGTCGAGCCGGTGCACGATGCCCGCACGCTCCGCGGGGCCCGAGGTCGCGAGGCTGTAGCCGGCACCGGCGAGCGCACCGAGAACGGTCGGGCCGCTCCAGCCGACCGAGGGATGGGCCGCGACACCGACCGGCTTATCGACGACGACGATCTCGTCGTCGTCGTACACGATGCGGAGATCCCGCACGACCACCGGTTCGATGACGGCGGCCCTTCTGGGCTCCCACGAGACCTCGAGCCAGTCGCCAGCGCTTAGTCGATCAGACTTCACCGCGAGCTGGCCAGCGATTCTCACGCCCCCCGCTGCCACGATCTCGGCTGCGTGCGAGCGAGAGAAGCCGAGCAGCGTCGCGATCGCGACGTCGACACGCTCTCCTGCGCGACCCTCGGGAACGAGAAGAGAGCGCGACTCCGTCATCGTCGCACTCCCCCTCTGGCGCTCGTGTGCGAGGAGAAGGCTCCCAGCGTCAGGAGCCGTAGCCCGGGAACTGCCCGGGTGGCGGGGACTGCGGCGCCTGATACGTGGGCGCTGAGCCGGGGAACTGACCGTAGGAAGGCTGAGAACCGGAGTCACCGAAGCCGGGCGCTGAGCCCACCGCGGCCGACGACGCCATGGCGGGCGAGGCGGGCTGCGGCGCGGAATGCGGAGCCGCCTGCTGCTGCGGTTCAGCCTGCTGACTCGAGGTTTCCAGCTCCTGCAATTGCGACTGGATGTACGAGCGCAACTGCGCGCGGTACTCGCGCTCGAAGACCCGAAGCTCGTTGACGCGCTGCTCGAGAGAGGCCCGCTCCTGCTCGAGTGACTGCAGCTGCGCCGCTTGTGCGCTCTGCGCCTCGTTCACGACCCGAGCGGCTTCGGCCTGGCCCTCGGCGATGATCTCATCGCGCTTCGCCATGCCGTCACGCACGTGCTCCTCGTGCAGTCGACGCGCGAGCTGCAACAGGTTGTTGGTGTTCTCCGACTCATCGGCGCCCGCAGACACTGGAGCGCTCATCGGCGCCGGGGTCGGGGCGGGGGCGGGAGCCACGGCGGGAGCCTCGACAGCGGACTGCTGGGCGCCGCCACCGCGCTGCAACTCTGCAATGCGGGCGTCGGCGGCCACGAGGCGCTGACGCAACTCGTCGTTCTCCTGCGTGAGGCGGCGCAAGTCGACCACGATCTCGTCGAGGAAATCGTCGACCTCGTCTTGGTCGTAGCCCTCGCGGAACTTGGTGGACTGGAAGCGCTTATTGACGACGTCCTCGGGCGTGAGTGCCATGTGCGTCACCTCGGTACTTTCTGCAACTCAGAAGCTAACAATGGAGTAACGCTAGCAACATCTCGCCACATGCGTTACATCGGCGTTGCCAGCCTACAGCCGTCGACGCGTGCTGTCAGTGAGTACTCAGCGAGCACTCACGAGTGACATGAGGATCAACAGCACGATGAGCACGATGGTCCACGCGAGGTCGAGGCGGACACTTCCCAATTGCAGGGGCGGAATCACCTTGCGCACGACACGAATGGGGGGGTCGGTGATCGTGTAGGCGAGCTCTGCCGCGACCACGAGGGCACCTCGTGGTCGCCATCCGCGATTCAACGCTTGAATCCAGTCGAAGACGAACCGGGCCCACATCGCGATGAAGACGAGAAAGAGCGCAACGTACACGACGTTGAGAATCACGGAAAAAACGATCGGCACGACGTGCAGTCTCTCAGGTTCCGCTGAACGTTACCGACCGGGGTCAGTCGTGCGCGAGGAAGGATGCGTCGACGTCGGGCTCCACGTCAGACGAGTCGCCGCTCACCGCAATGTGCGCGGGTGAGAGCAGGAACACCTTGCTCGTGACGCGCTCGATGCGCCCGTACAGCCCCTGAGAGAGCCCACTGGCGAAGTCCACGAGACGACGCGCCTCGGGCTCGGTCATTTGCGTCAGATTCATGATCACCGGAATGCCCTCGCGGAAGCTTTCTGCGATGACCTGAGCATCTTTGTAGTGCCGAGGGTGGACCGTGAGGATCTCATTCATGTCGGAACTCGGGGCCGGAGCGCGAGTCGCGGCGGGTCGACGGAGGGGGGTCACGGGCGCGCGCTGCCCGGAACCGGCGCTCGTGACGGGCGCCACGGCAGGGGTGTGAGCGGGCGCACCCTGCTCGTAGTCGACATCGTCGTCGGCGAGGCCCAAGTAGACCATGGTCTTGCGCAGCGGATTGCTCATGAAGTCGTCCTTACGTCGTGACTATTTCTGAGATTAAGGGGCGGCGGGTCGATTTCCCGTGATTGCCGTGCCGATGCGCAGGTGTGTCGCGCCCTCGGCGATCGCCTCCGCGAAGTCACCCGACATGCCCGCCGAGATCTGCACCGCATCGGGGGCCAGAGTGCGCACGGATTCGGCGAGACCTCGAAGCCGCGCGAACGCGCGCGTCGGTTCCTCATCCTGCGGCGCCACCGCCATCACCCCGAGCAAGCGGAGCTGCGGCGATTCCAGCACGCGTTCGGTGAGGCTGAGGAGCGCATCCGGATGCACGCCCCCGCGCGCAGGGTCATCGGTCATGTTGATCTCGAGGAATACCTCGGTGGGGGTCTCGGCGCGGGTCAGCGCCCCGACGAGAGATGAACGATCGACAGAGTGGATGACCGAGCAGTACTGCGCGACAGCTCGAGCCTTGTTCGACTGCAACTGCCCCACAAAATGCCACGTGAGGTCCAGTTCGGCGAGCTCCTGTGCCTTCGGAGCGGCATCCTGGTGGCGGTTCTCGCCGACATTCGTGACCCCGAGCGCGTGCAACTGACGCACGAGGGAGGCCGGCTGAAACTTCGTGACGACCACAAGAGTCAGGTCGTCAGCAGACCGATCGGCGCGCGCGGCCGCCTCGTCGATCGCGGCACACACGCCCTCGTACCGCTCACGCAGTCCCTCGTCGATCTCCACCGGTCAGCGCAGGAAATCGGGAACGTCGAGGTCGCTGTCGTCGTCACCCTCCAGCGGGCCGATCGGCGCGGTGGCGCCAAGGTCTGAGTCATCAGACCAGGCCCGACCGTCGATCTCGGGCGTGCCGCTGTTGTGGGCGTCCACTGCGAGCGGCTCTCCCCCGTGAGCAGCCACGAAGCTGCTACGGCGATCCTTCGGCAGGGCGCGGGGCTCGCCGCCATCGAATCCTGCCGCGATGACGGTGACGCGCACCTCATCGCCCAGGGTGTCGTCGATCACGGCGCCGAAGATGATGTTCGCTTCGGGGTGCACCGCCTCCTGGACGAGCCTCGCCGCGTCGTTGATCTCGAAGATGCCGAGATTCGAGCCACCTTGAATCGACAGCAAGACCCCGTGGGCGCCATCGATGCTGGCCTCAAGGAGCGGGCTCGCGACCGCGAGTTCGGCGGCCTTGATGGCGCGGTCGGCTCCCCGACTCGACCCGATTCCCATGAGCGCACTGCCCGCGCCCTGCATGACGCTCTTGACGTCGGCGAAGTCCAAGTTGATGAGCCCGGGAGTGTTGATGAGATCGGTGATGCCCTGCACGCCAGCCAGGAGCACCTGGTCAGCGGTCGCAAAGGCCTCGAGCATGGAGATTCCGCGGTCAGAGATTTCCAGCAGGCGGTCGTTGGGAACGACGATGAGCGTGTCGACCTCGTTCTTGAGCGACAGAACGCCGTCTTCGGCCTGAGACTGGCGACGCTTCCCCTCGAACGCGAAGGGCTTCGTCACGACACCGATGGTGAGCGCGCCGATCGACTTGGCGATGCGCGCGACAACGGGTGCGCCCCCGGTTCCAGTTCCACCACCCTCGCCCGCGGTCACGAAGACCATGTCAGCACCCGCGAGCGCTTCTTCGATCTCCTCCGCGTGGTCCTCCGTGGCGCGTCGACCGACCTCGGGGTCGGCCCCGGCTCCCAGTCCGCGCGTGAGCTCGCGACCAACGTCGAGCTTGACGTCGGCGTCACTCATGAGAAGTGCTTGCGCATCGGTATTGATGGCAATGAACTCGACACCGCGCAGGCCCAGTTCAATCATGCGGTTGACGGCGTTGACGCCGCCGCCTCCAATGCCGACGACCTTGATGACGGCGAGGTAGTTCTGGTTCGTGGTCACGTCGTGGCCCTCCGCGGTAAACCTTCACCCTCACGTTGAAGGCTAAAGTTATGCTCAGTATGTACTGCTGAGTCGAACGGTAGGCCCGCGGAGGGCGCGCGAGCAGGAAGGTAGCCGCGTGTCGCGATTCCTCTCACGCACGAGGACGAGGCGCGTCAGTCGGCGCGGCGCACGACGAGACTGTCCGGGGCAGAAACGTCGTACTCCCACCTCACCGACTGATCCGTCGCCGCCAGTGCCGCGCTGAGCACGCGCGCCTTGTATTCCGAGCGCTCCGCGCTGCCCCACACCACGGCATGATTCCCGACATCGAGAGTGAAGCGCACATCGTCACGCGTCGTTGCGCTGATCGCCGAGACAGCCTGGCGCAAGCGCGAGGGAAGCGCCACGAGCACCTCGGCCACGCTGCGGAAGGCGGGATCATCCGGCGCCACCGTCTCCACATCGATGCGCGCCACACCGGCGGGACGCTCACTCACCGACTCCAGTACCACCCCCGCGGCGTCCACGATGTCGAACGCGCTGCCCCGAGGCACCACTCCCAGAGGAGCCCGCTCGACGATGCGCACGATCAGGGTATCCGGGGGCACGATCTCGGTCGAGAAGGAACGAATGAGAGCAAACTGCTCCAGGTCGGCACGCACGTCAGCGTCGCTGATCACGGCGAGGGGGGTACCCCGGTGCTCGTCGAGTGCTGCCGCGACCTCGGAGGCCTCGAGGCGCTCCGTCCCGAGCACCTGAATGCTCGACAGCGCCATGAGGGGCGACAGTGCGACGGTCGCCACCCCACCGATGAGCGACAGAACGCCGACGACGAGGAGAGTCGCCGTCAGTCGCCGTCGCCGAGACTGGCGCGTGAAACGACGAACCTCGCCGCGCTCAGCTCGACGGCGAATGCGCGCCGCCACCCGTTCGCTGCGGCGCCTGCTCGCCCCTCCCGGTGAGTGCGCTTCGGGCTTCGCTCGCGCGGGCCGCGACTGCTCGAGCTTCTGCGACTGCTGTATCTTCTGAGGCTGCGACGACGTGTCCGTCGTCAGCCGCTTCGGCGCCGTGTGCGGTTGTTGGGGCTTGTGGGGCTTCTGGCGCTTCTGGGACGGCGGTGGCGGCGCGGGCGGTGGGGTCCTGTCGACGCCCTCGGGGCGCTTCACACGGATGCCTCGGCGCCTGTCGCGCTACCCTCCGACACCGACTCAATCGCGCGACGCAACTGCGGGATGATCCGATAGACGTCTCCACAGCTGAGCGTCATGACGATGTCACCGGGGCGCGCGATCGCGGCGACTCGCTGCGCAGCCTCGTCCCAGTCGGGGCGAAAATCCACGCGCTCGGGATCTCGGAACTGGCTGGAGACCAGTTCTCCGCTCACACCGGGAATCGGGTCCTCACGCGCGCCATAGACATCGAGGACGACGGTGTGATCGGCAGCGGACTCATAAATCGCGGCGAACTCGCCCGCCATGGCCTGGGTACGGCTGTACAGGTGCGGCTGGTGGACGGCGATCACGCGCCCTTCCCCCACGACGGATCGCGCCGTTTGCAGCGCCGCAGCGACCTCCGCCGGGTGGTGTGCGTAGTCGTCGTACAGTCGCACCCCTGCCGCGAGCCCGTGGGGCTCGAAACGACGCTGGGTTCCGGCGAACCCTTCGAGCGCGGTCACCGCCGCTCGAGGGTCGTACCCGAGACTCACGAGCACGGCGATGACTCCCGCAGCGTTGAGGGCGTTGTGCTTGCCCGGCACCGCGAGAGAACCGTGCGCCTCGACACCCCGTACCTGCACCGTGAAACGCACCGGTCCTTCATCGGCGATCCAGGTGAGTCGAACGTCAGCGTCATCGGATTCGCCGAAGGTCAGCATCGGCGCCGAGGCAACCTCAGCGCGGAGACCCTGCGAGCGCGCGTCGTCGGCACTGATCACGATGCGTTCGGTCGCAGCGTGAGCGAACTGTGCGAAGGCCTGCTCGATGGCTGCCTCGCTGCCGTAGTGATCGAGGTGATCGGTGTCGATATTGGTGATGAGTCCGATCGCCGTCTGGAAGAGCAGGAATGAACCGTCGGATTCATCCACCTCGACGACGAAGAGGTCGCCCTCTCCCCACGCGGCACTCGTACCGGCGTCATGGATGACCGCGCCATTGACGAAGCTCGGATCAGCATCGAGCTTGCGCAATGCCGTCACGAGCATTGCCGTCGACGTCGACTTCCCGTGCGCGCCCGCAACCGCGAGAAGCCGCCGTCCGCGCACGAGCCAGGCGAGCGCCTGGGCGCGGTGCAGGACAGGAATTCCGCGGCGCAGCGCCTCCTGATACTCGGGGTTGTCCAGCCAGAGTGCGCCGGTCACCACGAGGGCTTCCGCCTCGCCCACGTGTGCCGCGTCGTGCCCGATCGCGACGGGAATACCACTGTCACGCAGAGCCTGCACGGTCGCCGAGTCGGATCGGTCGGAGCCCGTCACGACGTGGCCGTGATCATGGAACATACGCGCGATGCCGCTCATGCCCGAGCCGCCGATGCCCACGAAGTGCAATCGGCCGAGCGTCTCGGGCAGCGGTTGGGTGAGGTCAGGCTTGATCATCGAGCATTACCCTACGCCGGGCGCGGTTCCGCGAGAGTCTCGCGCACCAGGGTCAGCAGCGCGTGCGCACCGTCTCGGTGCCCCACACCCTGCGCTGCCGCCGCCATTCCCGCGATCAGGTCGGGGCGCTGCAGCAGAGGAACCATCTCGCGCGCGATCCATTCCGGGCTGAACTCTGCGTCACGGACGACGCGCGCGCCGCCCGCGCTCGACAGCTCTCGCGCGTTCAGCGTTTGCTCGCCGTTGCCGACCGGATACGGCACCAGCACGCTCGGCAGGCCCACTGCCGCAAGCTCCGAGACAGTGGCGGAGCCGGAGCGGCACACGACCAGGTCGGCGATCGCGTAGGCCAGATCCATTCGGTCACAGTAGGTCTGCGCGACGAGACCGGTGAGCGGACCAGCGCCCGCGCCACGACCTTCGCCCGTGATGTGCAGCACTTGCCACCCCGCTCCCAGGATGCGGGTCGTGGATGCTGCGATCGTCTCGTTGATGCGGCGCGCGCCGGTCGAGCCCCCCGTCACGAGCAGGGTGGGGCGTTCCGCGCGAAGACCGAAGTGAGCTGCGGCTTGCGAGCGGCGCGCACGCCGATCGAGGTCGACGATTTCGCGCCGCAGCGGCATGCCCACGACTCGAGAACCCCGCAGGGGGGTCGCGGCGAATGTCACCCCGACGGCACCGCCGAGTGCGCGGCCTAGCCGGTTGGCGATGCCGGGGCGACTATTGGCCTCGTGCACGACGAACGGCACCTTCTCGCGCCACGCGGCCCAGTACGCCGGCGCCGACGCGTACCCGCCGAACCCGACCACGACATCCACCTCACGTTCCCTCAGAATCTCTCGCGTGCGCCGCACCGCCGCCCGGAATTGGCGGGGAAAGCGCAGCGCCGCTCTGCCGAGTCGACGAGGAAAAGGCACCCGCTCGATGGTGCACAGCTCATAACCCCGGGCCGGAACGAGACGCGCCTCGAGGCCTTCCGCCGTGCCGAGGACGAGCAGGTCGACTGTCGGCTCCGCCTCGCGCCAATGGTCGGCCAGGGCAAGCAGAGGGTTCACGTGCCCGGCGGTGCCACCGCCGGCGAGCAGCGCGGTCGTCATCGCTCCGAGGCCGCTCGAGCTTCGGCGGCTCGCGCGAGCGACAGTACGACCCCGATGCCCAACAGCGACGCGACGAGCGCGGAGCCCCCTGCCGAGATCAGCGGGAGGGGCACGCCCAGCACGGGCAAGAGCCCCAGCACCACGGCGACATTGACAAATGCTTGGCCGACAATCCACACGAGCACCGCGCCCGTGACGATGCGCGCAAACGGATCGCGGTGACGACGGATGATGCGAATGAGGCCGACCGCGAGCACGGCGTACAGCACGAGAACGACCGAGGCGCCCACGAGGCCGAGCTCTTCACCGATAACGGCGAAGATGAAGTCGCTCTCGGCGTGCGGCAACCACGACCACTTCGACGCCGAGTTGCCGAGACCGACGCCGAGCACGCCGCCCGAGCCGAGCGCCCACGTGCCATGCACGACCTGCCAGCAGAAGCCCTCGTAGTCTTCGGGGCGACACCCGTTGATCCACACGCTGATGCGGCTCGACCGCGATGAACTCGACAGTGCAAAGACGATGCCACCCGCGAGCACAGCGAGCGCGAGCACGCCGAGGCGTAGCAGCGGCGCCCCCGCGTAGAACAGGGCGCCCAAGACGATCGCGACCATGATCGAGGCCGTACCGAGGTCTTGGCCAGCCAACACCATCCCGATCGCCAGCACGGAGACCGGCACGGCGGGCACCAGCAGACTCTGCCAGTCGGTGAAGGCGTCGGCCCGATCGGCGAGAACCGTTCCCAGCCACACGACGAGGGCGAGTTTGAGGAACTCGGAGGGCTGCGCGGTAAAGCCGCCCAGAGAGATCCAGTTCTGGTTACCGCCGTAGTCATAGCCCAGACCCGTGAAGACGAGAAGCTGCAGGCCGAGGCCCAGCATGACGGCCGCGCGCGCCCACCGACGCCAGAAGCGCGCGGGCAAGCGGGCGACCATGAGCATCACGGGAATTCCGATGAGCGCGAAGAGACCCTGTCGCAAAAATACAGCGAAGAAGTCACCGTCGTTGCTCTGCGAGGAGACGATAGATGATGACGACAGCACCATAACGAGCCCGAAGATCACGAGAAACACCGTCGTACCGAGCACGATCATGTAGTCGGCGCTGTCGGAGCCGAACAGCCGGCGCACGGCAATCACGGCCGCGCTACTCTCCCGCTCTGGACGCGCGGTGTGGTTCTCGCTCCCCTGGTGGGGCGGTCGCACGGTCGTCACGCGATCCTCCCTCTCCTGCGATGGTGGCCTGCGCCCGCGACGCCGACCGAACTATGGCGTGATGGCGCGCACCGCGTCGGCGAATCGTCGGCCACGATCGGCGTAGTCGTCGAACTGGTCCATCGATGCCGCCGCCGGCGCCAGCAGCACGGTGTCGCCCGGCGTCGCCGTCGAGTCCGCCAGCCGCACTGCTTCAGGCATCACCCGCTCAGTGTCCTGCGCCTCGACCTCGAACAGCGGGAGGGCCGGCGCGTGTCGTGCAAAGACCTCGCGCAGGGCATCCCGATCGGACCCGATGAGGATGACCGCGCGAAGTCGCTCGTGATGCTGCACCACGAGCGGTGCGAGGTCGACGCCCTTGAGCAGACCCCCCACGATCCAGACGACGGAACGGTAGGCGCTCAGGGAGGCAGATGCTGCATGCGCGTTGGTCGCTTTGGAGTCGTCGATCCACAGCACGTCGCCACGCTCGGCGACGAGCTCGGTGCGATGCGCATCCACCCGGAAGGCCCGTAGTCCATCGCGCACCGCCACGGGGGGCGCGCCGGCAGCACGGGCCAGAGCGGCCGCAGCGAGCGCATTGGCAAGCCCGTGCGGGGTCGCCAGCCCGGCAGCCCGCAGATCATCGAGGGTCGCGAGTTCGAGAGCGGTCGTGGCGCGCTCAGCGAGGAACGCCCGGTCGACGAGAACATCGTCGACCACGCCGACATCGCTCGGGCCGGGGGTATCAGCACCGAACCCGATCGCGCGGCAGCCCTCGACCACCTCAGCCTCTTCGACCATGCGACGAGTGGCCTCATCGGCACGGTTGTACACGCACGCGACTCGCGTGCCCGCGTAGATCTTCGCTTTGGCGGCGGCATATTCGGCCGCACCGCCGTGCCAGTCGAGGTGGTCGTCTGCGAGGTTCAGACAGACACTCGCGAGCGGCGCGAGCGCTCCAGGACCACTCACGGGCACAGCGTGCAGCTGGAAACTCGAGAGCTCGACGACGAGAACGTCGAAGCCGCCCGGGTCGCGAATGGCGTCCAGCACGGGTATGCCGATGTTGCCGCACGGAGCGACCCGCACCCCTGCGGCTTGCAGCATGGTCGCGGCGAGCTGCGTCGTCGTCGTCTTGCCGTTGGTACCGGTGATGGTGATCCACTCGGCTGCCGCAACCTTGTCACGCACGCGCCACGCCAGCTCGATGTCGCCCCACACGGCCGCGCCGCTCGCCTCTGCCGCCACGACGAGCGGATGCTGCGGCACGAACCCGGGTGAGACGATCACGAGGTCCGGTGCGAGGCCCTGCAGCGCGGTGGCGAGCTGCGCATCGTCGTCATGCTGCACGAGCTCGACACCGATCACCGGCAGGATTCGGGCGCGCTCCTCGTCGGCGTGCGTCGCGAGCACCGTGACCTGGCAGCCGAGCTCTGCAAGGGTATCGGCGACCGAGAAACCCGTGACGCCGAGCCCGAGAACGACGGCGCGCACCCCGCGCCAGTCGTCATGCCAACTCGTGAGAGCGGAGACCCGAGTCTGCACTACTGACTGACCCACTCGAGGTAGAAGAGACCGACGCCGACGGCGACGAACATGCCGCCGATGAGCCAGAACCGCACCACCACGGTCACTTCGGCCCAGCCCTTGAGCTCAAAGTGATGATGGAGCGGGCTCATGAGGAAGATGCGCTTGCCCTTGGTGAGCTTGAAGTAGATGCGTTGCACAATGACCGAGCCGGTCACGATGAGGAAGAGGCCTCCAATGAGAACCAGCAGCAGCTCGGTGCGGGTGAGGATCGCCAACGCCGCCATCGAACCACCGAGGGCGAGCGAACCCGTGTCACCCATGAAGATGTGGGCGGGCGAGGTGTTCCACCACAGGAAGCCGATCAGACTGGAGGCAATGGCGGCGGCGACGATAGCGAGGTCGAGCGAGTCACGCACCTCGTAGCACCGGTCGGCTACCGCGGGGTCCAGGAGCGTGTTGAAGCACGACTGGTTGAACTGCCAGAAGGCGATAAAAACGTACGCCCCGATCGACAGAATCGAGGCGCCGGTGGCGAGCCCGTCAAGGCCGTCGGCGACGTTGACGGCGTTGGAGGTGCTGACCACGATGATGTTGACCCAGATCGCGAAGAGAATCACGGCGGCAACCGAGCCAAAGACCGCGAAATCGAGCCACTGGATGTCTCGCACCGCCGAGATCATCGTCGAGGCCGGCGTTTGACCGTTCTCGTTCGGGAACGACAGGGCAAGAACGGCGAAGACGCTCGCCACGATCACCTGACCGGCGATCTTGGCCCACCCGCCGAGCCCGAGGCTGCGTTGCTTTCGGGTCTTGGTGAAGTCGTCGATGAAGCCGACGAAGCCAAGCCCGACCATGAGAAAGATCACGAGGAGCGCACTCAACGTCATGCGCTCGCCCGTGACGGCGTGACCGAAGAAGTACCCCAGAACAGCACCGAGAATGATGATGATGCCGCCCATGGTGGGCGTACCGCGCTTGGCGTGGTGTGATTGCGGACCGTCGTCACGAATGAACTGGCCCCACCCGAGTCGCTCGAAGAGCCGAACAAAGACGGGTGTTAAGAAGAGCGTGAAGCCGAGCGCGAAGGCCGAGCCGAGCAGCAGTGCAATCACGCGGGGGCCTCGCAGAGCGTCGTGACGAGATCGTCGAGTGCGGGATTGCTGCCACCGCAAACCAGAATCACCGACTCACCTTCCATGCTCGCACTCAGGAAATCGTACGCCTGAGCCGGGTCATCGACGTGCACAGACTCGCCGTTCCAGGAACCTTCCCGACCCGCGGAGAGGTGCAAACGGCGCAGTTCGGGACCGATCGCCACGAGCTGGGCGATATCGAGGCGAACGAGGAGCAGACCCAGTTCGTCGCGCGCGTCGGGCTCCGGAGGCGGGTCGAGCTGAAGACCTCCGAGCACGACAATCGTCTGGCGACCGAGGCGCCCCAACTGGGCGAGCAGCTGGAGTGCGCCGCGCATCTCGTCCAGTCGCTGAGAGGAGGTGTCGTCAATGATGATGGCACCCGACGTCGACTCGCGACGGCGCCGATGGTGCGGAATATCCTGCACGGTGAGAGTCTCGAGGGCTCGCGCCGGCGCCGCTCCCGCGGCGAGTTCACGCTGAACATGCGCGAGCACTTCCCCTTCAGCGTGGCCGCCGAAGACGGGAAGTGAGACGACGTGTTCTTCTCCCCCGATCTCGAGCACGAACTGGGTTCCCTCGAGTGTGTAGCGCACATCCGTGATCACCACCTGGTCACCACTCATGCATCACCACCCACTCTCTCGGAGGGCCTCGCGGGCGATGTCGCGCGCCGAGAACGGGATCTTCTGACCGGCGACGTCTCGGTAGTCAAGGTGCCCGGGGCCTGCCCAGAGAATCGCGTCGCCCTCGACTGCACCGGATACGGCAACGCGAATCGCCCGCTCGGGCGGCACCACCTCGCTGATCTGCGCGGGGGCCACCGCAGCACGCGCGCCCTCGAGAAGCGCGGCGCGAATGGACGCGGGCTCCTCGTGGCGCGGATGGTGATCGGTGACGATGAGGATGTCGCTGCCCGCAGAGGCCGCGCGGCCCATCTCGAATCGCTTCGTCGCATCCCGATCTCCGCTCGCTCCACACACCATGATCACGCGACCGGGAGTGAGGCGGCGCACGGCAGCGAGCGTCGAGGCGAAAGCGTCGGCGCTGTGACCGAAATCGACGTAGAGACTGGGCCCTCGGGAGCCCGAGACCCGCTCGGCGCGACCAGGCAGGTACGCGTCGATGCCGCTGTCAGCGAGTGCTGCGGCGATCTCGGCGAGCGGGTGACCGGCCTCCACGAGCATGACGATCGCGAGGGCCGCGTTCGCCGCCATGTGGTGACCGATGACGGGAACCGACGTCACAAGATTCTCCCCGGAGGTCGCGGCCAGACGAAAGGTCGTGCGGTCCGGGTGCTCGCCGATAACCTCGATCGACCAGTCAGCATCCCGATCGGAACGAGCGCTCACGGTCGTCACCGGGATCGCCACCCGCGCCGCCAGACTGACCCCACCGTCGGAGTCCAGAGAAATGACACCCCGGCGCGCGCGCTCGGCCGCGAACAACTCTGCCTTCGCCTCCAAATACGCTTCCATCGTGCCGTAATCGTCGAGGTGATCGTGACTGAGATTGGTGAAGCCGACGACATCGAAGTGCACTCCATCGACGCGGTGGCGTGTGAGCGCCTGAGCGCTGACCTCGAGCGTGACGGCGTCGAGGCCGCGCTCGGCCATGAGCGCAATCATCGCGTGCACCTCGGGCGCCTCGGGAGTCGTGAGGGTGCTGGGGCGACGCTCACCATCAATGACCCGCTCAGCCGTCGTACTGAGACCCGTGCGCAACCCCAATTGCCGCAGAATTCCGTCGAGCAAGTACGCCGTCGACGTCTTGCCGTTGGTTCCGGTAACTCCGAACACCGCGAGGCGCGCGCCCGCCGAGCCGAAGACGCGGGCTGAGAGTGCGCCAAGAAGGGCGCGGGGCGCATCTGACTCGAGAACGGGCATCCCGATGTCGTTGCCGTGGGCTCGTCCTTCTCTATCGGTCAGCATGGCGACAGCGCCGCGTTCTTTCGCCTCTGCGGCAAAGGACGCCCCGTGCTGGTGGGCCCCGCGCACTCCGACGTAGAGGTCCCCCGGTTGCACGTGCGAGGCCACGACAGCCACCCCCGACACACTCAAGCCCGTCAGCGTGTCACTGCTACGCAGGGAGAACTGCTCGGTGACCTCCTGCAGGGAGACCTGCGCCGGGTTCGCCGGGCGCAACACGACGGGGAGACGACCGCTCACCACACCTCGATTCGTGAAAAGCGGCCCTACCAGGTCAAGGGATAGCGGGTGGCTGGTTGCGTCGATGGCGACACTCGGTAGGTACCCAGCACTTGCGTCATGATCGACTGGAATGCGGGAGCCGCTGCAGCGGAGGTCTTCATCGTATCGGGCTTCACGAAGGTGGTGATGACGACGAATTCTGGGTCATCCGCCGGCGCCATGCCCGCAACCGAGACGATGCGCTCATCGCCATAGCTTCCGAACTCAGCCACTTCCGCTGTTCCCGTTTTCGCGGCGACCCGATAACCCGGCACCTGCAGTGACGAGCGCAACCAGCCATCCGTCGCAACGGATTCTAGGATGTCCACGGTCGATCGTGCAGCGCTCTCCGACACGACGCGAACAGGTTCCTGCGCGGGAACGTGAGTGGAGGAACCATCCGGGTGTTCGCAACTCGTCACGAGGGTCAGCGGGTGACGCACGCCGCCGTTCGCGATCGCCTGGTAGGCGCTAGCGACCTGCGCACTGGTCACGGTCATCCCCTGACCGAACATTTGGGTCACGGCAGAGTGTCCGTCAATGCTGTCCGGCTCACGAACAGTGCCCGGCTCCTCCCCCAAAAAGTCCACCGCTGTCTGCTGACCCAGACCGAAACGGGTCAAATAGTCGAATCGTTGCTGCAGCGAGAGCCGCTCACTGAGAACCGAGGTTCCCGTGTTGGAGGAGTTCATGAGCACTCCCGCCGAGGTCAAACGCAAATCTCCGTGATCCCACGCGTCGCCGATGCGGTACGAGCCGACCGTGGGGTAGGAGCGCGGCGCGATGACCCGGTCACGCGGAGTGGTGACTCCCGCGTCGAACAGCGCGGCGAAGGTGAGCGACTTGATCGTCGAGCCCGGCTCGTACGAGGCCGTAAAGGCACGTGACCCGAGGTTGTCGGGATGAGTCCCGTTGACGTCGTTCGGGTCGACGGTCGGCCAGTCCGCCGCAGCGATGATGTGCCCGTCGTCGACGCGCACCACCATGGCCGTCGCCCACTCTGCGCCGAGTCGCGCGCCCTCTTCGGCGATGGTCTGCTGCGCAAACCACTGCACGTCGGCGTCGATCGTCAGGTGCAGGGTTCCTCCGTCAACGGCCTCCTCCTGTACGACAGTGGTGCCAGGCAGGCGCACGCCGTCAGCGCCGCGCTCGTAGGTCGATGATCCGTTCTGCGCCCCCAGGCAATCGTTCACCCGATACTCCAGGCCGGTCTGCGGCCCGTCTGTTCCCAAGAATCCCACGAGATTTCCCGCGACCTGGCCGTTGGGGTACGTACGGCTCGGGAGCCTCTGAAAGTACACCCAGGGCACTCCAAGCTCTCGCACGGACTGAAAGACCTCCGTGCTGACGCGTCGCACCAGGTAGGCGTGGTCGTCGTCGGGGTTGGCGGCGAGCTCGGCGTCGATCATGGCGAGCATGCGGGCGGGATCCTCGCCGGTGAGGGCGCCGATGTCGCTGATCCCCTGCCACACGGTGCGACTGACGCGCTCGCCCGAGAGAGGGTCGAGCGTGGTGAAATCTTTCACAAACTGAGGAGAGACGGCGATGTCGTATCGAAATACCGAGTCCGCCAGCACCGTTCCCTCACGATCGAGGATGTCCCCCCGCGCCCCGTACAGCGGCGACGGTATCGAACGGCGGGCCTCCGATTCCTGCGACAGCTGTTCGGCGCGCACCACTTGAATGTCGACGAGCCGCACTCCGAACGCGGCGACGATGGCCACGACGATGATGATGGTCGCCGCGAGTCGACGACGCGTTCTGCCCTGTTCACTCACGTCAGCACCACCGCTCTCCTCGCGTTGCCGTCATCAGCGGCTTACCGGTGAGGGCAACGCCCCCGACGGTGCGGGCCCCACTGGTGGGGAGGCTAGCGACCCCGGTGCCGTGGACGCCGGAGCCACGCCCGGCGCTTCCCCCTCCGGCACCGGGGTCACGAGCCCCACGTCGGCCAGCAGCACGTTGCCGATCATGGTGTCGCGGCCATCGAGAACTCCCGCACCAGCGCCGGCGGCGATGGGCGAGCCCAGCACGGTCGAGTCGGCGAGCCGCAGATAGGCGGGGCTCGCGTTGGCGACCATGCCGAGCGACTCGGCATTGGCGGCGAGATACTGAGGCGAGCGCAGCGTGTCGAGTGATTCGACGAGGACCTGCGCGTTCTGGTCGAGAACGACGGTCTGCGTCTGCAGTGCCGAGATGCGATAGGCGCCGTCAGAGAGCACGATGCTCAACAGCAACTGCGCGAGCAGAATGACGAACAGGCCGCTGACAGCGACACCCGCGTACACCACACGTGGTCGAGCTCGACGCTGAGCACGCGTGACAACCACGGGGGTCACGGCGCGCGGCGCGGCTGACCGTGCGGGGCGCGCGGGCACGGCGAGGGGTGAGGCGAGCGCGCTCATGCTGCGTCCTTGATCCGCTCGGCGGCGCGCAAGCGAACGGGAATCGACCGCGAATTGCGCGCACTCTCCTCGTCGTCAGCACGCTCGGCACCGCGCACCAGGAGGCGAAATTCGGGGCGGTGCTCCGGTAGCTCGACGGGGAGGCCCTCGGGCGCCGTCGAGCGGGTCCGCGAAGCGAGTTCGCGCTTGACGATGCGGTCTTCGAGCGACTGGTAGGCCAGTACCACGATGCGTCCGGCGGGGGCGAGCGCGTCGAGCGCGGCCGGGAGCGCCTCCTCGAGAGCTGCCAGCTCAGCGTTGACCTCGATGCGCAGTGCCTGGAACACGCGCTTGGCCGGGTGGCCACTGCGTTGGACCGCCCGCGGTGTCGCGTCGATGATGAGCTGCACGAGCTCGGCCGAGCGAGTCAGGGGCTGACGCTCACGGGCCTCGACGATGCGGCGTGCGTAGCGTGGAGCGAGCTTCTCCTCGCCGTAGGCGTAGAAGATTCTCTTGAGTTCGGATTCCGAGTAGTCGGCGAGCACGGTCGCGGCAGTGATGCCGCTCGTGCGATCCATGCGCATGTCGAGCGGCGCATCCTGCGAGTAGGCGAAGCCGCGCTCCGCCTCATCCAGTTGCATCGACGAGACGCCGAGGTCAAACAGCACCGCGCTCACGCGTTCGATGCCGAGGCCCTGCAGCGCGGAAGAGAATTCCGAGTACACCGTGTGCACCAGATGAACTCGATCTCCGAAGCGCGCCAGGCGCTCGCCCGCGGCGTCGAGAGCATCAGTATCGCGATCGAGCCCCACGAGCGTGAGGCGCGGGTGCTGCAGCAGCGCGGCTTCCGCGTGGCCGCCGAGACCCAGCGTCGCGTCCACGAGAACCGCCCCCTCGATCGTCAGGGCAGGCTCGAGGAGCTCGAGGGTCCGTTCGAGCATGACGGGCGTGTGAGTGGCTGAGGGTGTCATGAGCTGGCCGGCTGGCGCGGGGCCCGGATCCCCATCCGTGTGACCTGGCACCGGGGAAGGTGCGCCAGGGCGTCTCACGGCTGGGAGTCCGAGTCTCGCGATCAGAAGAGTCCGGGTACGACCTCCTCATCGGTGTTGGCGAAGGCATCTTCTTTCGAGGCGTAGTAGCTGTTCCAGGCAGAGGTCGACCAGATCTCGGCGCGATCGCCGGAACCGATGACCGTGAGCTCGCGATCGAGTCCGGCGTACTCGCGCAGCACGGATGGGACCGTCACGCGACCTTGCTTATCGGGCATCTCTTCACTGACCCCCGAGAGGAAGAAGCGTTGGTACTCCCTCGCCGTCTTGCTCGTGAGGGATGCGGCGCGCAACTTCTCGAGGACGCCGCCAAAGGTCTCGGCGCTGAACACGTAGAGGCAGCGCTCTTGGCCGCGCGTCAAAACGACGCCGTCAGCGAGCTCGTCGCGGAACTTCGCCGGCAGAATCACTCGGCCTTTGTCGTCGAGTTTGGGGGTGTGCGTGCCCAGGAACATCGCCGGTACCCCCTTCTCATCTCCGGCCCGAGATCAGGTTTACTCCACTTTACTCCACTTTTCCCCACCAAGTAAAGGATATTGCTCAGAATAGAGCATGGAGTCGCCATTTATCCCCTACTTTCCTAGCCTCTGGCGCGTGGAGGGGCGTGGAGGGATGCGGTACGCGGGCACAAAAAAAGGACCGACCCGAAGGTCGGTCCTGATACCGCGCTATCGCCTGGCTAGGCGGTGGGGTGAAGTGGTGGAGTGAAGTGGTGGAGCGCGCGCCGGAGGTCTAGCTCTCGCGCCCGTCCTGTCGGCGATCCCAGCGCTCGGTCATGCGGTCGGTCCACGAGGCGCGCGAAGCGCGGGGCGAGGAACCCTGCGGCGAGGTGGGAGACGAGGGGCCGGTCGCGCCCTCTGCCGTCGATCGACGTCCGGGAGAGAGCACGATCAGCACCCCGGCGAGCATGAGACCGAACCCGACAACACCGATGACCGCGAGCTGCGTGATGACACCCGCTACGAGGGCGCCGACACCGGCGACGGCCAACAAGGCGCCGACGACCACGAGCGTGTAGTTCGGCTTGCCGCGGCGACCCGCCACGGTCGCCACGAAATCGGCGTCGTTCTGATAGAGATTGCGCTCCATCTCATCGAGAAGGCGCTGTTCTTGTTCTGACAGCGGCATGGTGACCCCTTCGTGGCGACTCGTACCCGGCGATTCCCGCCGACTCTCATTGTACGGTCGCTCTCCTGGATAGGCTAGGTGGGTGCCTGAGAGATTGCGGTTAGTCGACGTCGTGCACGCTCGGCTTGAGCTGTTCCTCGAGGAGCGCGCCACGCATCTCGTCACGATCGCGGAGGATCTCGATCGCTTCACGGATGCGAGCCGCGATCTCCTCAGCGGAGGCAAGCGGTTCCGGGCCCTGTTCTGCTACTGGGGGTGGCACGCGGTCGCCGGCACGGTGCGATCGGATGATCTCTTGGCCGAGCTCGACGACCACCCAGACCTCGAGAGCATCGTCGACGCAGCGGCAGCTCTCGAGTTGTTCCACGCCGCTGCCCTCGTGCACGACGACATCATGGACAGCTCCGACACGCGACGCGGCATGCCCGCGGCGCATCGCCGGTTCGAGGCAGAGCACGCTCGCAGAGGGTGGGTCGGCAGTGCGCACGGCTACGGCCTCTCCTCGGCCCTGCTGCTGGGTGATCTTCTTCTGGGATGGAGCGACGAGCTGCTCGACACCGGTCTCGCCCGATTGCACGATCGGGACGCCGCGCGAGCCGCGCGCGCTGAGTTCCAGACGATGCGCACCGAGGTCACCGTCGGTCAGTATCTCGACATTCTCGAAGAGGTCGCGTGGCGAGACGCGCAGGACGACGCGATGTTGCCACGCGCGCACCGAGTCGTCGTCTACAAGTCTGCCAAGTACTCCATCGAGGCTCCGCTCGCTCTGGGTGCCCTTATGGCGGGAGGCACGCTCGAGCAGGTCACGGCGCTCCGTGCCTTTGGTCTGCCACTGGGCGTGGCCTTCCAATTGCGGGATGACCTGCTTGGCGTGTTCGGCGATCCCCAGGTCACCGGCAAACCGGCGGGCGATGACCTCCGAGAGGGCAAGCGCACCGTCCTCATCGCGCTCGCGCGAGACGCGCTCCCCGGCAGCGCCGTGCGCCTTATTGACGAGTTGCTCGGCGATCCCGACTTGACCGACCATCAGATTCACACGATTCAGGCGACGATCCGAGACAGCGGGGCCGTCGAGACGGTGGAGGCGATCATCGCCCGATCCGTTGCCGAAGCACTCAGTGCGCTCGAGGCAGCACCGATCAGCCGGAGCGCCCACGCGGAGCTGCTGGGTCTCGCGGACCTCGTCACGCGCAGAAGCCACTGACGGGCCCGCCTCGACCGAGAGTAGTCGTGAGGGTCAGAAGGCGAGGGCCTGCGCGACCCGACGCACCTCGGCCTTGCGACCGGCGCGCAGCGCATCGATCGGAGTCGCGTCCAAAGCGCTATCGGGCTCGAGCAGCCACCGCATCGCTTCGTCGTCCGTGAAGCCGCTGTCAGCGAGCAGCACGAGGGTTCCCCTCAGCTCGCTCACCGGTTCGGCGTCACGAAGGAACGCCTCGGGCACGACGAGAACCCCGCCACGGCGAACGGCCAGCAACTGACGATCTTCGATGAGGCGATGGATCTTGCCGGGGCTCAGCCCCAGGCGCTCGACAAGTTCAGGAATCGTTAACCACGACGCGTGTTCGGCAACCACGGGTAACAGCCTGCCACGTGCCGCGGCCGTGCCGTGCCTGTTCTCGCGCCGCCCTGATCTTTACGTGAGTCACATCTATCACTTTGTACACACCAGTAGTAGCCTGTCACTGAGGGATCGGGGGATTCTTCGCGCCCCACGAGGGGTGAAGACGGGCACAAGAGGGGCCGGCCGAGCATGACGGACACGCACCACGCTGCTGAGGAGCACCGCATCGCGCGCGCTCACGACGAGTCCGTTGACCGCGCACGCGCCGTCTTCGGCGGCCTCTCCCCCCGCACGGTCACGATGACCTCACGAGGTGCGGAGCGAACGACGCGAACTCGCGGTAAGGCCGCATACAGCACGATTCCCCTCGTTCTCACGGGCGCGATCGTCCTCGGCCTCGGCGTCGCGGGGCCGGTCGACGCCCTCCCTGCGCGCAAGCCCGTCCCTCCCCAGCCCGAACACCAGCCGGGCACCGGGGGGTTGCGCGCGATACTCACGCAGTGGGGTGCCGCGATGACCCCGGGGGCACTGAGCGCCTCCACCGTCGCCAGTTCGGCCGCCCCCGCCACCTACCTCGTGCAGCCCGGCGACACCGTGAGCGACGTCGCCGCCCGGTTCGGTCTACCCACGGCCGTGGTCTTGGCCCGCAACGGCTTGAGCTGGAAGTCGACAATTTTCGCCGGCCAGGTGCTCACCCTCCGCGCAGAGGGAGTCAAGCGCGCGGGGCGCCCCGCCGTGCTCGCCGATGCCGGGCTGTACGCGATCGCGCGTGGCGACTCGCTCTCGAGCGTCGCACAGCGATTTGGGGTCTCGGTACGTGCGCTCCTCGAGAGCAACGGCCTCACGACGTCCAGCATCATCTATCCCGGTCAGAAGCTCGTCATTCCGGGCCACAGCCCGCACGACGCCGAACCGGAACTTGCTCTCCCCAGCGACGGCGCGACGGCAGTGCCCGAGCTCACCCTCGCGTCGCTCGACACGGTCACCACTGCAGAACCCACCTCCACCGACGACCTCCCACGCGCGGATGTGACGACGATGGCGATCGCCGAACGTCCGGTGCTGCCCACCGCCCCCGCTCGCCTCGCCCCCCGTCCGCCCGCTGCTTCGGGGAATCCGGCAGCGCCGGCGCCGACGGGGCCACCCAGCACCGGCGGCAGCGTGACTCCCCTCACGAGCGAGATGCGCGGGCACGCGCAGACCATCATCCAGGTGGGCCGCCAGCTCGGTGTGTCCGACTACGGCATCGTCATCGCTCTCGCGACCGCGATGCAAGAATCCACTCTTCGCAACCTCTCCTGGGGCGATCGAGACTCGGTCGGGCTCTTTCAGCAGCGCCCGAGCTCAGGCTGGGGCACCGTGGCCGACCTTCAGGTTCCGAGCCACGCTGCGCGGCTGTTCTACGTCGGTCGATCCGGCTACACGCGCGGCCTTCTCGACATCGCAGGCTGGCAGAACATGACGCTCACGCGCGCAGCCCAGGCCGTGCAGATCTCCGCCTACCCGAACCACTACGCCAAGTGGGAGACGAGTGCGTGGGCATGGTTGTACGAACTGACGTGAGTCGGCGACGCCGAAGCGCCGTGCGCCTCCCCTCCTGTGCCGCCTGATCGACCTACACTGGCGCGGTGACCGCCTCTCCGACCGACCCCCTCATCGGGCGTCTGATCGATGGTCGATATCGCGTGCGGTCGCGCATCGCTCGCGGGGGCATGGCGACGGTCTATCTCGCCACTGATGAGCGCCTTGAACGACTCGTCGCGGTCAAGATCATGCACGGCCACTTAGCTGACGACAGTCAGTTCAAGGAACGGTTCATTCAGGAGGCACGATCGGCGGCGCGGCTCGCGCACCCGAACGTCGTGAACGTGTTCGACCAGGGCCAGGATTCCGAGTCGGCCTACCTGGTCATGGAATACCTCCCCGGCATCACTCTGCGCGATCTGATGAAAGAGTACGGAGCGCTCACTCCCGCGCAGACCATGGACATCACCGAGTCGGTTCTCGGAGGCCTCGCCGCAGCGCACAAGGCGGGGATCGTCCACCGGGATCTCAAACCCGAGAACGTCTTGCTGGCCGACGACGGGCGCATCAAGATCGGCGACTTCGGCCTCGCGCGTGCCGCGACCGCGAACACGGCCACCGGTCAGGCCCTGCTCGGAACCATCGCCTACCTCTCCCCTGAACTGGTCATGCGCGGCATTGCCGACACCCGCAGCGATATCTACGCCGTCGGCATCATGATGTTCGAGATGCTCACGGGCGAGCAGCCCTTCAAGGGTGAGCAGCCCATGCAGATCGCCTACCAGCACGCGAACGACTCGGTGCCAGCACCGAGCACCCTCAACCCCGACGTGCCGGCGGAATGGGACGAGCTCGTGCTCTGGGCCACGGCACGCAGCCCTGATGATCGACCGACGGACGCACGAGTTCTGCTCGAGCAGGTCACCGCGACCGGTCGCGAGCTGCAGACCGCCCTCTCGGCGACGGGGGCGCAACAGACGATGCTCCTCACCTCTCCGATTCCGACCATGCCCAGCACTCCCCCGGGCGACGACAGCGAAACCCAGGTGCTCGGGGGAATCCCGGCAACCACGAGCACCCGACAGTCGAGTAGCGCGGCGGCTCTGGCCGAGCGCGCCCCGCGCGGCCGTCGACGGGGATGGCTGCTCCTGCTGGCCGTTCTCGCGCTCGCGGGCCTCGCCGGTGGCGTGGGGTGGTGGTTCGGGGCAGGCCCGGGGTCCACGGTCACCATTGAGGATGTCCGCGGGTTGAGCGCCGATGCCGCCAGCACCATCCTGATCGAGCAGGGCTTGCTCGTGAATGACACGCTCGAGGAGGCTTTCGACCCCGAGATCGAGGCAGGGCTCGTGGCGCGCACCGACCCTCCCGCTGGCGAGATCGTGGACCGCGAGCTCAGTGTGACGCTCGTCATCTCGCTGGGCCGCGAGCCGACGACGGTACCGGACACGATAGGAGCGCCCGAGGCGGATGCTCGGCTCGCGCTCGCGGACGCAGGCTTCGAGGCGGGCGACAGCATTCGACAGTTCGACGCCGAGATCGACGAGGGCTCCGTCATCAGCCTGCTGAGCGCCGACGGTGAGGCGCTCGCGGCGGGCACCGACTCGTTCGTGGGGACACCTGTGCAACTCGTCGTGTCGGTCGGAGCGATCCCCGATGTTCGCGGACTCGCCACTGGCGCGGCCGAGGAGGCGCTCGCGGCGCGGGAGCTCACGGGCATCGTCGGTGGCGACCAGGAGTTCGACAACGAGGTGGCCGAGGGCGACGTCTTGCGAACCGAGGTCATCGGCGATGGCCCCGTGCGCCCTGGCGACACCGTGACCCTCATCATCTCGCGTGGGCCCGACCTCGTCACCGTTCCCGACGTCGTTGGTCTCAGTATCAACGACGCCGTCGAGCGCTTGCGCGACGAAGGCTTCGAGGTCAATCTCGATACCAACGTGCCGCCGGGCCTTCGTGGCTCGGCTCTGGCCCCCGTGCAATCCACCAACCCCGCGGGCGGCGAGAGCGTCTTCCGCAGCCCGCGGCCCCCCGTCACGGTCACCGCGCAGTACTGATCCCGCCCGGCTCGGATCGATCGCGCTAGGAGTCCGCGCTGAGCTCCTCTGCCACCAGGAACGCGAGTTCGAGCGACTGCATGTGGTTGAGGCGCGGATCGCACAGCGACTCGTAGCGCGTTGCGAGCGTGGCCTCATCGATGTGCTCCGAGCCACCCAGGCACTCGGTGACGTCGTCTCCCGTGAGCTCGACGTGGATTCCGCCCGGGTGGGTGCCCACCGCACGGTGTGCCTCGAAGAACCCCTGGACCTCGTCGACGACGTCATCGAAGCGGCGCGTCTTGTAGCCAGTGGGGGTCGTCAGGCCGTTGCCGTGCATGGGGTCGGTGACCCACAGCGGCTGTGCATCCATCGCCGAGATGGCCTCGAGCAGCGGAGGCAGGGCATCCCGAATCTTCCCCGCACCCATGCGCGTGATGAAGGTCAGGCGGCCCGGCTCGCGATCAGGATCGAGCACGTCGATGAGCCGCTCCATGTCGTCGGCGCTCGTCGCGGGGCCGAGCTTGACGCCGATCGGATTGCGGATGCGGCGGAAGAAATCGACGTGTGCGCCGTCGAGCTCGCGCGTGCGGTCGCCGATCCACAAGAAGTGCGCGCTCGTGTTGTAGGGCGCCCCCGTTCGTGAGTCGATGCGCGTCATGGGGCGCTCGTAGTCCATGAGCAAACCCTCGTGGCTCGAGTAGAACTCGACGCGCTTGAGCTCGTCGAAGTCGGCGCCGGCGGCCTCCATGAAGCGCACGGCACGATCGATCTCGCGCGCGAGACCCTCGTAGCGGGCGTTCGCCGGGTTGGCCGCGAAGCCCTTGTTCCAGCTGTGCACCATTCGCAGGTCGGCGAAACCACCCTGCGTGAATGCCCGGATGAGGTTCAGCGTCGACGCGGCAGTGTGGTAGCCCTTCACGATGCGACCCGGGTCAGCCTCACGAGATTCGGGCGTGAAGTCGTACCCGTTGACAATGTCGCCGCGGTAGGCCGGCAGCGTCACCTCCCCGCGCGTTTCGGAATCGCTCGAGCGCGGCTTCGCGAACTGCCCCGCCATGCGGCCCATCTTGATGACCGGGACCGAGGCTCCGTACGTCAGCACGATCGCCATCTGCAAGATCGTCTTGACGCGATTGCGGATCTGGTCGGCGGTGGCCCCCGCAAAAGTCTCGGCGCAATCGCCGCCCTGCAGCAGGAACGCGTCACCCTGAGCGGCCCGCGCGAGCCGCTCACGCAACATGTCGACCTCGCCCGCAAAAACGAGCGGGGGTAGCGTGGCGAGCTCTGCAGAGGCTGCCGCGACCGCGGCAGCATCCGGCCAGTGCGGTTGCTGCTTGATCGGGAGGGTGCGCCAATGGTCGAGACCCGAGATCACGTCAGGGTCAGCGTGCACGACGGTTTCGTCTGGATCGACCACCGGAGAAGTCCTTTGCGATGCGAGGAGGAAAAGGGGTGTGCGACGCGATAGGTCGCAATTTTCCAGCCTACCGGGCGTTCGCGGGTCGCTTGTCCCGCACCGTGGTCGCGTACACGTCGCGGTACTCCTGCCCGCTCAGCCGCCCCAACTCGTACATGATCTCGTCGGTCACCGAGCGCAACACGAAACGATCGGATTCCAGTCCCGCGAACCGCGAGAAGTCCAGCGGTTCCCCGAACACGACCCCCGGGCGCATGACCTTCGGCAGCTTGGTGCCAATGGGCATGACCTTCTCTGTGTCGATCATGGCGACCGGCACGACGGGAGCCCCCGATTCGAGGATCATGCGAGCGACGCCCGTGCGCCCGCGGTACATCACGCCGTCAGGACTGCGCGTGCCCTCGGGGTAGATCCCCAGCGCGAATCCTTCGGACAGCACGCGGAGGCCAGTGTTGAGAGAGGCTTCGGAGGCTTTGCCGCCCGAGCGGTCGATCGGCAGCTGACCCGTGCCGATGAAGAACATGCGAATCAGCCAGCCTCGGATGCCCCGACCGGTGAAGTAGTCGCTCTTGGCGAGGAAAACCACCCGGCGTTCCAGGACGAGCGGAAGAAACACCGAGTCGACGAACGAGAGATGGTTGCTCGCGAGAATCACCGGGCCGGCGTCGGGCACGTTCTCGATGCCGCGCACCCAGGGGCGAAAGGCCGTCATGATGATCGGCCCCACCACGAGATTCTTCATGAGCCAGTAGAACATCGCGCCCTCCTCCCGTTGCCGTGGGATCAGCCTAGCCCGCGAGCGCCGCACCCGGGTCGGCGTGAATGCGGGCAAGGTCTGCGGCACCCACCACTCCGGCGTCGTTCACGAGCTGCGCCACCGCGAACTGCGGCTCGGGGTGAAACCCGCGAGCGGGAAGGTGTGCGAGATAAGACTCACGCACGGGGTCCAGCAGGAGGTCGCCCGCGATTGCCACTCCCCCACCAAAGACGAACAGCTCCGGGTCGAGAACGGCACTCAAGCTCGCGCAGGCCTGACCGAGCCAGCCGCCCAGCTGACGAAGCGCGTGCACGGCGCCGGGGTCGTGCTGGGTGATGAGGTCCGCGAGGATCCCGCCGGTCAACGCTCCCTCTCGCTCCCTCGCGTGGGCCAACCCCAGGCCAATTCCTCCAGCGTCGGCGATCTCGTTCGCCATCCTCAGCAGCGCCCGCCCCGAACCGTACTGCTCGATGCAGCCGCGCGCACCACACCCACAGGGCAACCCGTCCGGCACCACTCTGAGGTGACCCAGCTCACCCGCCGTGCCAAAGCCACCACGGAGCAATCGATCATCCGTCACGACGGCTCCGCCCACACCCGTCCCGATCGTCAGCATGGTCATGTGGTGCGCATTACGAGCGACACCGAAGCGAAACTCGGCCCACCCCGCGGCGTTCGCATCATTGTCGATCGTCACGTCAAGGTCCACCCTCGCGCGAAGCTGGTCACGGAACGGCTCGTGGCGCCAGTTGATGTTGGGGGCGTAGTAAACCGTGGATTGCTCCGCGTCGATGAACCCGGCCGCGGCGACGCCGGCCGCGACCACCTCCCGACCCTCGCTCAAGCGCTGGATCATGGCGACCACGAGATCCATGATGGCGGCCGGATCACCCGCCGGCGTCGGCTTTTTGAGCGCGTCGAGGATGCGGCCGTCCTCGCTCACGAGGGCTCCCGCGATCTTGGTTCCGCCGATGTCAATTCCGATGGAGTGCACGAGCCGAGAGTCTACTGAGCGAGCCGGTACACGACATCACGACCGGTAGGGTGGGGGTCCACTACCGCTCATCCGTTCGGTGCCAAAGGAGTTGCCGTGAAAGAATTTGTTGTTCCCGCCCTGGTGACCGCCGACCCCGATGCTAATGCCACGAATCTTCTGATCGACCGGGTCGCTCTGACGCCCGAGGACGCGCTGTTCTCTCTTCCCACCGCCGACGGTGGCTGGTCAGATGTCTCCGCTCGAGAGTTCCACGAACAAGTCGTCGCACTGGCCAAGGGCTTCATGGCGGCGGGCGTGCAGGCCGGCGAGAAGATCGGCTTCATGTGCAAGACCCGATACGAGTGGACCCTGGTCGATTTCGCCGCCTGGTTCGCGGGTGCGGTGCTGGTTCCTATCTACGAGACGAGCTCGCCCAGCCAGATTCAGTACATCCTCGATAACTCCGAGGCACACCACCTCATTGTCGAGACCGCCGAACACTTCTCTCGCTTCGACGAGATCGGCAGTGACGTGCCTGACATCGGCCATGTCTGGCAAATGCACCTCGGTGATCTTGAGAAGCTTGCGGCCTCCGGAAGCACGGTCAGCGACGACGACCTCGAGGCTCGACGCACGACCGCCTCGGGCTCCGATCTTGCAACGCTCATCTACACCTCAGGCTCGACGGGCACACCGAAGGGCGTCATTCTCACGCACTCCAATTTTGTGGAGTTGTGCCGCAACGCGGCCGTCGCGATGAAGCAGGTCCTCTCGCCCGGCGCCTCGACGCTGCTCTTCATCACTACGGCGCACATCTTCGCGCGCTTCATCTCGATCCTCGCGGTGCACGGTGGCGCTCGGGTGGGACACCAGGCCGACACCAAGCAACTGCTGTCGTCCCTCGGCTCTTTCAAGCCGACATTCCTGCTCGCCGTGCCGCGCGTGTTCGAGAAGGTCTACAACTCTGCAGAACAAAAGGCCGAAGCAGGCGGCAAGGGCAAGATCTTCCGCAAGGCCGCGGACGTCGCCGTCGCCCACTCCCAAGCGCTGGACGCCGGTTCGGTTCCGCTCGGGCTGCGGCTGCAGTTCGCCCTGTTCGACAAGCTCGTCTACGGGAAGCTGCGCTCGGCCATGGGCGGCAACATCGTGTACGCGGTGAGTGGCTCCGCCCCGCTGGGACTACGCCTCGCGCACTTCTTCCGCAGTCTCGGTATCAAAATTCTCGAGGGGTACGGCCTGACGGAGACGACCGCTCCAGCCACGGTCAACCTTGTCGATCGCTTCAAGATCGGGACAACCGGTCCAGCGATTCCGGGCGTCGGCATCAAGATCGACGATGACGGTGAGATTCTCGTCTCCGGCGTCAACGTCTTCGCTGGGTATTGGAAAAACCCGGACGCCACCGCCGAGGTCATGGAGGGCGAGTGGTTCCGCACGGGTGACATCGGCGCCCTCGACGACGAGGGCTACCTCACGATCACCGGTCGCAAGAAGGAGATCCTGGTCACAGCGGGTGGCAAGAACGTTGCCCCCGCCGCGCTTGAGGATCCGATTCGCGCCAACCCGATTGTGGGTCAGGTCGTGGCGGTCGGAGACCAGAAGCCCTTCATCTCAGCGCTCGTGACCCTCGACTCCGAGATGCTCCCCACCTGGCTCAGCAACAACGGCGAGAACTCATCGATGTCACTCGCCGACGCCGCGGGCCACCCCAAGGTGCTGGCGGAGGTGCAGAGTGCCGTGGATGCCGCGAACACGCGAGTGTCTCGTGCCGAGTCCATTCGGAAGTTCACCATCCTCGCCACGGAGTTCACGGAAGCGAGCGGTCACCTCACTCCCAAGATGAGCATCAAGCGACACGTCATCACGAATGATTTCGCCGACGTCATCGAGGGGATGTACTCGGGGTCGCCGCAGACCCAGGGAGTCTCGATTCAGCACTGACGTGGTCACGAGGGCGCGCTAGCGGCCGAACCACTCCGAGGCGCGCACAGCGCGCATGGCGTCACGCTTGATCTCGGGCTCCAAGCCCTCGATGTACAGCGTGCCGCGAAGGTGGTCGGTCTCGTGCTGGAGCGCTTGCGCGAGCAGGCCTTCCCCGCTCAGATCGACGGGCTCGCCTGCAAGATCGATGCCCGTCACGCGCGCCCAGGGATGGCGACGACGGAGAAAGCTCAACCCTGGCACCGAGAGGCACCCCTCGTCGAGTTGCTCGGGGTCGCCGCGTACCTCGACGAGCTCGGGGTTGAGGACGTACCCCACCATGCCGTCAATGTTGTAGCTAAAGGCGCACAGTCCGACTCCGATCTGCGGCGCCGCGACTCCCGCGCGACCGGGAACCTGCACCGTATCGATGAGATCGTCGACAAGCATCCGCACCCGATCATCGATCGTGACGATCGGGTCGGCGGCGCTCCGCAGGACGGGGTCGCCGAAGAGCCGGATAGGGCGTACAGTCACGGCTCGGCTCAGACCCCGCGACGTTCAGGCATTCCCTCAGCGACGAGCGCTGCGAGTTCACGAGCCGCGGAACGAGTGAGGGGGCGCAGCGCAGACCAACTGATGACCGAGCCCGAGGCCAAGTGCTCGTCATACGGCATGCGCACGATCGCCCGCACGCGCGAGGCGAAGTGCGCCTCGATCTCTTCGAGCTTCACGAGGTTGGTGCCCTGCGTGCCCGTGTTGATCGCGACGATCGCCGATCGAACGAGCTCTCCATAACCGTTGGCCTCCAGCCAGGTCAGAGTCTCAGACGCGAGCCGCGCCTCATCGACACTGCCCCCGGAGACAATCACGACTGAGTCAGCACGCTGAAGCGTCGGGCGCATGACGGAGTGCACAATGCCCGTGCCACAGTCGGTGAGCACGATCGAGTAGAACCGTGCCGCGAGATCGGCGACGACGTTGTAGTCGTCTTCGTCGAAGGCTTCAGAGAGCATGGGGTCGGTGTCGGAGGCCAAGATGTCGAGCCGCGTCTCATCACGAGAAACCAGCGTCGAGAAGTCGGTGAAGCCGCCCACGCTGGGGCCTCGATTGACGACATCCCGCACTGTGGCGCGGGTCTGGCGCGCCACGCGCTCCGAGAGTGTGCCGCGATCGGGGTTCGCATCGATCGCGATGACGCGGTCGTCGCGCACGTCGGCCAGGGCCATGCCCAGCAGAGTCGTCACGGTCGTCTTGCCGACCCCACCCTTGCGAGTGAGCACCGGCACGAAGCGGGCTCCGCCCAGAAACGGCGTGGCAATACGTGACTCGAGGTGCTTGCGGGCGCGGACCCGCACCGAGTCGCCCACGTTGACGAGTCGAAAAGTCAGCGCGTAGGCAACTCGTGGCCAGAATCCCTCGGGCGCAGCCCGACGACCTCGAGGGTGGTCGAGCAGGCGGTCGGCGGTGAGCATCGCGGCGGTCTCCGGGCCGCGAGCGCTTCCCTCGAGGCTCTCTCGGCGCTCGGTCGCCGACCCCCGCGGAAGCTCGATGGCTCCCGTCACGGGTTCGGCCGGAGTGATCGCGGCAAGCTCCTCGTCAGACAGCCTGATCGAGCTCACGCCGGAGGTGAGGATCTGCACGAGAGCCGGATCGATCTCGTGATCGGCGAGCGCGACGGCCTGCTCATCCTCCGGCTGCTCTCGCACGGGCGCAGGCAACTCGACGTCGAACGACAGGGAGGCCGGTAGTGCAGCCGCGCGATCACCATCACCGCTGGGCTCAAGGCCCTCGTTGACGGTGACAGCATCGATGTCGTCGGATCGGTCGCGAGACGAAGACGAACGCTTAGCGGGAGCCGCCACAGTACCCCCTACTTTCCATCGTCATGGGACCCCACATCCTATCGCCCCTCCTGCCCGAGCATTCCGCCAGCGATCACGCGCCCTCGATCACGCGCCCTAGATCACGCGCCCCCTACCACAACGAGCAGATCCCCGGCCTCCACCTGCTGGGTCGCCGGCACGGCGAGGCGAGACACCGTGCCAGCCACAGGCGTGGTGATGGCCGCCTCCATCTTCATGGCCTCGATCGTGGCGACGCTCTGCCCCGCTTCGACGGTGTCGCCTTCGGCCACCTGCAGCGTGACGACTCCGCTGAAGGGCGCGGCGACGTGACCGGGCTGGCTCGAATCGGCTTTTTCGGTCGTCGTCGTCTCGACCTCGATCGAGCGATCGCGCACGAGTACGGGTCGCAATTGACCGTTGAGCGTCGCCATGACCGTGCGCATGCCCTTCTCGTCGGCCTCACTGATGGCCTCGAGCGACACGAACAGGCTGACCCCGGTCTCGATCTCGATAGTGTGCTCGACGCCCGACTTCAAGCCGTAGAGGTAGTCGGGAGTGCGCAGTACCGACAGGTCACCGTACTGCTCTCGCACCTGCAGGAACTGCTGGGTGGGTTGTGCGAACAACAGTTGGTTGAGCATGAGACGCCGGTCATCCGTCGAGCCATCAAGTTTGGCTCGCTGCTCGTCGGTGATCTCCGTCACCCCGATCTTGGGGTTGCGACCCTTCAGCACCTTGCTCCGGAACGGCTCGGGCCATCCGCCGGGGAGGTCGCCGAGTTCACCCGCCATGAAGCCGATGACCGAATCGGGGATGTCGTACGATCCCGGGTTCTCCTCGAAATCGGCAGGGTCAGCGCCCGCGGCCGCCATCTGGAGGGCGAGATCGCCGACGACCTTGCTGGATGGCGTGACCTTGGTGGGACGCCCCAGAATGCGGTTGGCTTCGGCGTACCAGTCTTCGATGAGCTCGAAGCGGTCGGCGAGCCCGAGCGCGATGGCCTGTTGACGCAGGTTGGAGAGCTGGCCGCCGGGGATCTCGTGCTTGTACACCCGCCCGGTGGGGCCAGCCAGGCCCGATTCGAAGGGCTGGTAGGCAGTGCGCACGGCCTCCCAGTAGGGTTCGAGGTCGCTGACCGCCTGCAAGGAGATACCCGTGTCGCGTTCGGTATGCGCGAGCGCGGCGACGAGAGCCGACAGGGGCGGCTGCGAGGTCGTGCCCGCCATGGGCGCGCTCGCGGCATCCACGGCATCGGCACCCGCTCGCGAGGCCGCGAGAAGCGTCGCGAGTTGCCCGCCGGCAGTGTCGTGCGTGTGCACGTGCACGGGCAGGCCGAAGCGTTCGCGCAGTGCTCCGACGAGCTTTTCGGCCGCGCTCGCGCGCAACAGGCCCGCCATGTCCTTGATCGCCAAGATGTGCGCGCCCGACTCGACGATCTGCTCGGCGAGCCCCAGGTAGTAGTCGAGGGTGTACAGATCTTCGGCAGGGTCCAGAAGGTCCCCGGAGTAGCACATGGCGACCTCGGCGATCGTGCTGCCGGTGCCCAGCACAGCGTCAATTGCCGGTCGCATTTGCCCCACGTCATTGAGCGCATCGAAGATGCGGAAGATGTCGACGCCGGTCTCCGCCGCCTCGGCGACGAACGCGTCGGTCACCTCGGTCGGGTACGGGGTGTACCCCACCGTGTTGCGCCCGCGCAAGAGCATCTGGATGGCGACGTTGGGCAACGCGGCACGCATGGCGGCCAGCCTTTGCCAGGGGTCCTCGCCCAGGAATCGCAGGGCGACGTCATACGTGGCTCCACCCCACGCTTCGACGCTGAGCAGCTGCGGCGTCATGCGGGCTACGTGCGGCATGACGGTCGTCAGATCGGTCGTGCGCACTCGAGTGGCGAGCAACGATTGGTGAGCATCCCGGAACGTCGTATCGGTCACGGCCAGGGCCGTCTGCCCCCGAAGCTCGGCCGCGAATCCGGCCGGCCCGAGCTCGAGCAAACGCTGTCGGGATCCGTTCGGCGCCTCCTGCTCGAGATCGATCGTGGGCAGCTTGATCGCGGGATCCAGAATGCCCTCCCCCGCGCCATAGGGCTGGTTGACGGTGACGTCGGCGAGCCACGTCAGAACCTTGGTACCGCGGTCTTTCGACGGGTTCGCGCTGAGCAGCTCGGGCCGCTCGTCGATAAAGGCCGTGCTGAGGTCTCCAGCGATGAACTCAGGGTCGTCGAGAACGGCCTGCAGGAAGGGGATATTCGTCGTCACTCCGCGAATGCGGAACTCGGCGAGGCCGCGGCGGGCCCGTGACACAGCGGCAGAAAAGTCACGCCCTCGGCAGGTCATCTTGGCGAGCATGGAGTCGAAGTGGGGCGAGATTTGAGCGCCCGATGCGATCGTGCCGCCGTCGAGTCGCACGCCCGCGCCGCCCGGCGAACGGTAGGTGGTGATCTTGCCGGTGTCGGGGCGGAACCCGCTCGCCGGATCCTCCGTCGTGATGCGGCAC
>Ga0136600_1000194_pt1 | contig 33058 bp, 33 predicted proteins | sample AntRauMFilla2698_FD_104634 | JGI IMG/M metagenome (GOLD analysis project Ga0136600, IMG submission 104634) | Saline lake microbial communities from Rauer Islands, Antarctica - Metagenome Filla 2 #698 | ecosystem: Environmental > Aquatic > Non-marine Saline and Alkaline > Saline | place...
ATGATTTTACATTTTACCAAAGTAATATTGAAGGTGAGATTATTAATAAGCTACAAGATGCAATAGGTGATGGAACCGAAGGGTTGATTTGTAACCTTGGTGCATACTCACATACTTCAGTAGCACTTCGTGATGCCTTGGATCCAATAACTTTTCCGAAAGTAGAAGTACATATTTCAAATATTCATGCTAGAGAAGAATTTAGAGAAAAATCGTTAACTGGTGAGGTAATGGATGGAATTATAACAGGTTTTGGGAAACATAGTTATATCCTGGGAGTCCAAGCTGTTGAACATCTATTAAATAAGTAGCATTGAAAGATCTTAGAGAACTATTTTCTGATACACTGATTTACGGAATAAGTCATGTCTTTACCAGATTTGTAGGATATTTACTAGTTCCTTTTTATACCGGAGTATTTGCAACAGATGTGTATGGGATAGTAAATCTTATATATGTTCTAATAGCATTTCTGAATATTGTTTTCACGTATGGAATGGAGTCCACTTATTTCAGATATGCTAAGGATAGAGACAAAGCAAAGGATATATTCAAGACAATACAGCTCTTTCTATTTATAACTACGGTCTTATTAATAGGGATTGTCTGGTTTCTGAATCCCATTATTAATCCGATTATTGGTCTCGTAGAACCCTTCCCTTTAATTACCTTGATGCTCGGTATCTTAGCATTCGATACACTATCAGCAGTTCCCTTTGCAGAACTTCGATTAGCTAGAAAACCCTATCATTTTGCACTCCTTAAAATGTTAAATGTATTCATAAATATAGGCTTAAACTTATATCTGATACTAGAAATTAACTTAAGTATAGAAGCAGTTCTTATAAGTAATGTCATTGCCTCAATGATTACTGCTTTTATAGTTTGGGGAATAACTTTTGATATGATGAAAGGCAGTTGGGACAGCCAGTTTTTAAAGAAGGCATTAGTATTTGGATTACCTTTTGTACCGGCTGGAATTGGGTATGTAATCAATGAAATGATAGATCGAATCTTCTTAAGCAATATGGATTCAGAAACATTAACCAACTTATATGGAATCGCTGCCAATGGTTCTGTATATAATGGAGAAGATATAGTCGGAATTTATTCTGCAGGATATAAAATAGCTGTGGTAATGCTTCTTTTTGTTACAGTATTCCGATATGCATGGCAACCTTTCTTTATGAGAAAATCGGATGAGGAACAAGCTCCGGAAATATTCTCAGAAACATTCAATTATTTTAATGTTGGTGCGGCTGGTATATTCATATTCTTTTCACTGTTTGTCTACCAGCTTGTTCAAATAAAAATACCTTTTACTGACGCAACATTAATTGGTGAAAACTATTGGATGGGTTTAAGTATAGTACCACCATTACTTATGGCATATTGGCTACAAGGTTGGTACATAAATTTCTCAGCTGGAATCTTTATTGGAGAGAAAACCAAAGTATTGGCTTTTATCACTTTGATAGGATCAGCAATAACTATAGCAGGTAACTATCTATTTGTACCACATTTTGGAATGATGGCTTCAGCATATACGACTTTACTGAGCTATGCTGTTATGGCATTTGTAATCTATTTCTATTCCAAAAAAGCGTTTAATGTTCCTTATAAAATTTGGCAAGGTGTAGTGGTACTGCTGATCGCAGCCTTAACAATCTATCTAAAACCAATATTAGGCAAAATAATAAGCTCTGAATTTATCGCATCTATTTTACTGCTAATAGTGAGCATAGTTGTAATTGTAGTTGTAACTTTAACTAAGAAGAAGTTCTTTGTTACTTCAGAAAGGTAGTTTGGTCGAAATTAATACTATAATCGATAAGCACTCCTTTAACCATATTGATTTTATGAGATATATTATACCAGCATTATTAATAGCGCTATTTATTCACTCGGGTGCAAAAGCTCAAAAAGCAGATAGCACAATGTCTTTTGAGGAATATGATCCAGTCTCAACTTTAGTGATACCGAGTAAAAAAGTAACGAGAGCAAAATTCCCATTTATAGATGTACACAGCCATCACTGGAGAATGGCGACTCAGGATCTGGAAAAGCTTGCTTCAGAAATGGATGATTTAAATATGAAAGTCATCGTGAATCTAAGTGGAGGATTCGGTACTCAATTAAAAGCTATTACAGATAATATTGAGAGAAGTAAATCAGCAAAAAGGTTTATAGTATTTGCTAATATAAATTTTTCAGGAATTGATGAGAAAGGCTGGACAGAGAGAGCTGTTGAACAACTTGAAGAAGATTATAATAACGGAGCCCAGGGAATTAAAATCTTTAAGAACCTTGGACTAACAGTACTTGATTCTAACGGAAAGAGAGTGGCAACAGATGATGAAAGAATTGATCCGGTTTGGGCGAAAGCGGGTGAGCTTGGTATTCCAGTTCTTATACATACAGGAGAACCAGCTGTGTTTTGGGCACCAATCGATGAGAAGAATGAACGGTGGTTGGAAATGAAGAACTTTCCAGATCGACATCGTGGTGATTCATCAAAGTATCCTAGTTGGGAAGTCATAATGGCTGAACAGTGGAATGTATTTAGAAAACACCCAAACACTAATTTTATTAATGCCCATTTTGGTTGGATGGCAAATGATTTAGTGCGTTTAGGAAAACATTTAGATGAATTCCCAAATGTGTATACTGAGACTGCTGCTATTATTGCTGAACTAGGACGCCAGCCAAACTTTGCGAAAGATTTTTTTATAAAATATCAGGATAGACTTTTGTTCGGTAAAGATACTTACCGCCCAGAAGAGTACTATACCTATTTTAGAATACTTGAAAGTAATGATGAATACTTTGATTATTTTAGGAAAAGACATGCATTTTGGAAAATGTATGGATTGAATCTCCCTGATAATGTGTTGAAAAAGATATATTACAAGAATGCTTTGAATATTATACCAGGCATTGATAAGAGTTTATTCCCAAATAATTAACAAAAAAACAAAACCAAAGAATTATGAAGATATTATTAAAACTTGGAGTGCTTGCAGTATTTGCAGTGCTTCTTACATCAGAAATGTCTTTTGCTCAAGAAAGAGGAAAAGGTAATCGCCCAAGTCCAAATGCATCTGTTAGTCAGGACATTGGTAGCACAACAGTAACTCTTACATATGGCCGTCCCGGTTTAAAAGGTAGAAGCCTTTCTGCTTTAGCTCCCGCTGGCAAAGTTTGGAGAACAGGCGCTAACGAATCCACAACAATTACATTTTCAGCTGATGTTATGTTTGGTGGTAAAGAAGTAAAAGCAGGAACATATTCATTATATAGTGTGCCAGGTGAAAACTGGACGATGATATTGAATAACAAGAAAAGCTGGGGAACTCAGTATGATGAATCTGAAGACGTATTAAGAGTGCCTGCAGCAGTTACAACTCAAGGTGCTTCAAGTTTTGAAAGATTTACAATTTATTTTGATACCCTTTCTGATACAAAAGCTCATTTGAATTTGCAGTGGGGAAATACATTAACAGCTATTCCTATTACAACAGACTAAATAGAAACTAGTTATTAATTACTATATTAAAAGGAGCTAAATGGCTCCTTTTTTTATGTAATCTATTTTTATGAAAAAACTCACCTTTACCTTCTTATCGTTTTTAATAGGCACATTATCGGTGCTGGGTCAATCTGGTTCAAAGTGGGTTTTTGATGATTCAACCCTTCCCGAAATAAGGATTACCATTGATCCCGAATTTTTAAGTGAAATTCTAGCCGATTCGAACCAACAAAGTAATAAAGAGTTTTATGCTAGTTTTGCTATTTCAAAAGAAGGTGTTACTGAAACAGCAGATAGCGTTGGGTTTAGATTAAGGGGTAACACATCTAGAGCCTCCAAAAAGAAATCCTTCAAAATTTCTTTTAATACCTTTGTTAAGGGAAGAGAGTATAGAGGCTTAGATAAAATGAATATCAATGGTGAGCATAACGATCCAACGATAATGAGAGCTAAGTTAAGCTGGGATATGTTTGAAGAAATGGGAGTTAAAGCTTCGCGAGCAAATCATGTAATGTTCTATATAAATGATGTTTTTTATGGTCTCTATTTGAATGTAGAACATATTGATGATGAGATGATTACTAAAGTATTTGATGATGACTCTGGGAACTTATACAAATGCCTTTATCCGGCTGACTTAAGTTATCGTGGACCAAGCTCTGACGACTACAGTGATTATGAAGAATTTGGCCGAAGACCATATGATCTGAAAACCAACGAAGAAGGTAATGACTATACTGATTTAGCTTCATTTATTAGTTTTATGGAGAATGCTTCTTCTCAGGAATATATAGATCAGATTGAAGATTATTTGGATGTTCATTCTACGTTAAAGTGGATGGCAGTTGATGCATTAACAGGTAATTGGGATAATTATTCGTTTAATAAAAACAATTTCTATTTATATCATTCTCCTCAAACGGGTCGCTTTTCTGTAATCCCTTACGACTATGACAATACTTTAGGGATAGATTTCTTTGGCATAGATTGGGGAAATAGAGACATATATAATTTTGGAAATCAAAATGAATCGAGGCCTTTAACAAGTCGTCTGCTTGATGTTCAAAAATTTAAAGATTGGTATAGCTATTATTTAAAAGAGGCTATTGAGAAAGTGTATAATGAAGATTCACTTTTTTCGGAAATTGATCGGCTTAAATTACAAATTCAATCAGCAGCAATAGCAGATACATTTAGAACAAAAGATTGGCAGGATCTAAATTTTGAAGATTATGATCTTAATTTTGTACAGGAATTAGGTGGCCATGTTAAATATGGCCTAAAACCTTTTATTGAAGAACGAAAGACGACGGCATTATTCCAGTTACAGTTGAATAATATATATCCGATTATTCTGAATTCGAATTCAAAGCTTCTTGAGAATAATAGTACAAAAATAATGGTAGTTGAAGCAGAGATTGTTGATGAGGATACAGATGTTGTCATTTCAAAATTGGACGTCTTTGGAGCTAGTAGCCCATTTCCTTTAAATGATGATGGGCTGGATTATGACCTGATTGCAGGTGACGGAATTTATACTGGCTCTCAAAATATTGGAAGTTATTCATCTGACGTTACATTCTATGTTGCAGCCCAGGATCTAAATGGTAATGTGAGCAGGTATCCACAAAACCCCGGAAGAAAAAGTACTCAAGAAAATAGTACTTCTATATCCAGTCTCGTAATCAATGAATTTATGGCAAGTAATAGTACCACTATTCAGGACGAGGGAGGTTCTTTTCCTGATTGGGTTGAAATCTATAACACTACAGACTCTCCTGTGTCTCTAAATGGATATTATTTAACAGATGATCTCGCAGTAAACAACAAATGGGCATTTCCTGATACTACAATATCATCAAAAGGGTTCTTGTTGATTTGGACAGATGATAACGAAAAGGAAGGACCTATGCATGCTTCTTTTAACCTGAGTAAAAGTGGCGAAGATATCGGTTTGTATCAGCAAAGTGGGCAATCATTTAATGCAATAAATACTCTTACTTTTGGACCGCAGACTACAGATGTTTCTTATGGAAGAGACAAAGATGGAAGTTCAAGCTTTGTATTTATAAATCAACCAACTCCAGGGGCATCAAATGGGATGCCAGTTTCGAGTGAGAACAATAGGGTTTTACCCGAAAAAGTGAGCCTTGTTCAAAATTATCCAAACCCATTTAACCCAAGTACAACAATATCATTCTCATTAAGTAAGCAAGAGCAGGTTAATTTATCGGTTTTTAATATGACCGGACAGTTAGTGGAGACAATTACCAATAGAATTTATACGTCCGGTTCACATTCGGTAGTTTTAAGAGCAGATCATTTAGCCAGTGGAGTTTATTTTTATAGACTTAAAACATCTGAAATAGCTTTAACGAAAAAATTCACTTTAATAAAGTAAGGTATACATTTAGTATATGAAGGCATTCAAAATTGAAATTACAGAAGTAGAGAAAGGCCCTAAAGAGTTAGATCTACAACTCCCAATTGTAGTGGAAGCCGTAAAGGAACTACCCGGAAAAGATCGATCAGATTATATTTTAGCAAAAATAGAAACGCCTATTTTTTGGGTTGATAAAAAGAAAGAGATTAATAAAGAAATCGAGTTTATGGTACTTTGTGCCAAGTATAAGGGACAGCATGTAAACTATGAGATGAAAAATATGTCTGTTGCAGTAGCGTATGTAATCGACAACTCGTTAGCGGACGACGCAATACTGAATTTAAAAAAATGCGAATATGTTGCTATTGTAAAAGCTACTTCGAAAGGTAAATGGAATCTTTTTGGTTAAAAAGTAGCTTGCTAGGCGTTTTTATTATGTAATAGTTGATCGCTTATTTTCTTATAGTATTCCTCATAATGACCCACTACTAATTCTTGATTAAACATTTCTGCTCGCTTTCTGGCATTTGTGCTCATTCGTTCATGTAGTTCAGGATTCGATAAGATATCAACCGCATTCTCTGCCATGCAATCTATGTCATCTAGGTGGCATAAAAAACCAGTTTCGCCTTGGATATTAACTTCGGGTAAACCACCAACATCTGAACTGATTACAGGTACAGAACAGCTCATAGCTTCAAGCGCTGCAAGCCCAAATGTTTCAGAACCAGATGGAATCATAAAAAGATCTGCAATAGAAAGCACTTCTTCTACCTGATCAAGTTTACCTAAAAAACGAACATGCTCACAAATACCTAAGTCTCGGCACTGTTGCTCAGTTCGTTGGCGTTCAGGACCATCACCAACTAATAGTAATTTTGCTTCAATACCATGTTTTAAAATTCGATCAAAAACGGTAATAACTTCTGGGACTCGTTTTACTTTTCTAAAATTAGAAACATGTACTACAACTTTTTCTCCATTGGGACATATAGCTTTCTTAAAATGGCTTTTGTTAGACTTCTTGAAGCGCTCAAGATCAATAAAGTTGGGAATAACTTCAATATCTTTGGTAATGTCAAACCGGTTATAAGTCTCTTGTTTCAAATAATCTGAAACCGCAGTTACTCCATCACTTTTGTTAATGGAAAATTCAACTACGTGCTTATAACTTGGATCGCTTCCTACTAAAGTAATATCCGTACCATGTAGGGTAGTAACCACAGGAACTTGGATTCCTTTTTCCGCCATTATCTGTTTTGCAAGATATGCACTTGTAGCATGTGGAAGAGCATAATGCACATGCAATAGATCTAAGTCTTCAAATTCAATCAAATTCACCATTTGAGAAGCTAAAGCTAATGCATACGGGGGGTATTCGAACAATGGATATGCGTTAATAGCTACTTCATGATAAGAGATGTTTGAATCCAACGTATCAAGTCGTGCAGGTTTTGCATAGCTAAGCATATGAATTTTATGACCTTTTATAGCTAAAATTTTTGCAAGCTCAGTAGCAACAACGCCACTTCCGCCAAAGGTCGGATAACAAACTATTCCAATATTCATAGGTCATTTATATATTTACCCAAAGGTAGCTATTCTAGCCTTTGTTTCAGAATTACTAACACAACCTTTAACAGATTGGTTTCACAAAAAATTTACGATGACTATCAAGGATTATGTATATTAAATGTGTTGAAAAAGCAATCAAATTGAAGTTATTTCATGGCGGGACATTCAAAATGGGCGAATATTCGCCACAAAAAAGCTAAAGAGGATTCCAAAAGGTCTAAAGTTTTTACTAAGATCATCAAGGAATTAACGGTAGCAGCACGTGAAGGTGGTGGAGATCCGACTGGAAATCCGAGACTTTCCCTTGCAATTGATAACGCAAAGGCTGCAAATCTGCCTAAGGATAATATGGAACGTGCTATCAAGCGAGGCACGGGTGAAGGTGAAGATGCTGCTACTTATGAAGAGGTAACTTTTGAGGGATATGGTCCTGGAGGAATAGCTTACTTTGTCGAAGTAACAACAGATAATAACACACGTTCAGTAGCCGATATAAGACATATTTTCACCAAACATGGTGGGAATATGGGTACAAATGGTTCAGTGAGTTTTCTTTTTGAACAGAAAGGGATGATCAGGATTCCAATAGATGGTAAAGATGAAGAGGAGTTCATGCTTGAAGCGATAGAGGCAGGAGCTGAAGACATACAATCAGAAGACGAGTTTTTCGTTGTTTATTCTACGCGAGAAAATCTTTTCGATGTTAAAAAAGTATTGGAAGAGTTGGGTCACAAAACCGATTCAGCTGAATTGGTACAAGAGGCAGTAACGGAAACAAAAGTTGATGCTGAGACCGCACTTTCAAATTTAAAAATGATGGATAAATTTGAAGAAAATGATGATGTTACAAACGTATTTACGAATATGTTGATGGATGATGAAACCTTAAAAGTTGCTGAAGAACTATAATTGGTATGATTAAATCTCTGGTATACATATCAATAGTATTCTTCTTCGTTACTTCTGGTGATGCAAGAAAAGGGAACGTTGCTTATGAAGAAGGTAACTATGAATTGGCTGATTCATTGTACCGGTTGGCACTAGAAGAAGATCCTGAGGATTCTAAATTATATTTTAACCTTGGAAACGCATTGGCAAAGCAGGGTAAAGTGGAAGACGCAATCGAAGCATATCTAAATTCACAGGAATATGCAGAAACTAAAGAAGAGCGAGCTTTAGCTCAGTATAATATTGGAACATTGTTAGCTGAAAAAGAAGATTGGAAACCAGCTACTTTTCATTTTAAAAATTCATTAAAACTCAATCCGTTAGATTTTGATACAAAGCATAACTATGAGCTTGCTTCGAATAAATCTAAGGAAGAAGAAAATGAACAAAATCAAGATCAGCAAAATCAAGATCAGGAAAAAGAAGCTCCTTCGGAATATGCTAAGGCAATGAAAAAGAGAGCAGAGCAGTTAGTATCAGAACAAAGATATAAGGAAGCCTTTAAGTTAATGAGCGATGCAGCGGAGAATGACAAAACCGTTCGGCCAAATTTCAATGAATTCATAGAAAAAATTAATATAGTAAGTACAATCAATAATTAGTTATGAGATATCTAGTATCACTTTTATTTACTTTAATATTAGCTGTTTCATTACAAGCTCAGAATTCTGATAGCTATTTTCATAGAGGAGCAAATTCTTTTATCAATTCTGACCTGAATCAAGCAATACAAATCATTGATGAAGGCTTGTTCCAATTTCCAAATGATGCCAAACTGAATGCACTGAAGCAAAAGCTTGAGGAAGAAAAAGAAAAACAGCAGCAGCAACAACAACAACAAAATCAGCAGAACCAAAACCAAGATCAGCAGGAACAAGAGCAAGACCAACAAGAACAGAATCAAGATCAAGAAAATCAGGAAGAGCAAGAAGAACAGAAACAGGATCAAGAAGAGGGCGAAGGTAGCGAAGAGAATGAGCCTAAACCGCAGGAAGGGCAAGAGATGAGTTCCAAAGAAATCAGCAAAGATGATGCAGAAAAAATATTGAAAGCATTAGCTCAGAAAGAAAAAGAATTGCTCAAAGAGTTTAAGAAAAAGAAATCAAAAGACAGTGCTACGCATGATAAAGACTGGTAATAAGCTAGGCATTCTGTTTTTTTTGTTTATCGCATTTTTAGTAATCCAGCCTGGAATTGCTCAAGATGTAAGTATAGAAGCAACTTTAACAGAAACTAATATATTCGAAGGAGAGTCAGTACAGCTAGATATATCCATTTCTGGTTCTACGCTAAATTCTCTGGGGCGTCCAGAGATTCCAAATGTTGAAGGACTACGCTATTTGCCAAACCGCACCTTTAGCGGTAGTAATTACTCTATTGTAAATGGTAAATCATCACTTACTCAAACATTTGCATTTCAATTTATAGCACAAACAAAGGGTAGTTATACTTTTCCCTCAATAATAATCAGCGTTAACAATAAGAGATATTCAACTAAACCAATTTCATTTAAAGTTTTAGATCCTAAAACAACTGTAAGAGGAAATGATGATCAATCACCTGAAATTTATGTGAGACTAGAAACTTCAACTAAAACTCCAGTTATTGGGGAGCAGGTAGTAGCTGATATCATTTTATATTTCAAAAGCGAAGTTGATGTGTCTAATTATAATACCGTACCTGGATGGAAAGCAGAAGGGTTTTGGAAAGAAGAGCTCAACAATCCAGCACAAGCACGAACTACTTCAGTAATTATAGATGGAATTAGATATAAAAGGGCTAGGCTTTTACAATATGCGCTATTCCCAACTAAAGGTGGTGAGCTTACCCTTAGTCCGTATAATATCACTGTTCGTATCCGTAATAACAGAAGAACTGCCCGTGATCCATTTAACTTTAGTTTTGGACAAGAAAATAAGGAGCTGAAAACGTTGCCTGTTACTTTGAATGTTGAACGCCCACCTGCAATAGATAATGCTGATTATATAGGCGCTGTGGGTGATTTTGAGGTAAAGAGAACTATTAAAACCAGTTCAGGTTATGTAGGAGAAAGTGTGGAAATTGTTACAGAAATTTCGGGATCTGGAAATGTACCTTTGCTAAATAAACCAGAATATGAATTTCCAGAATCCTTAGAACTCTACAATCCCCAGGAAAATACAACTATAACTCGTGATAATAGATTAATAGCAGGATCTAAAATTTTTACGGATATCGTAATTGCTCGTAATGATGGAGTATACATCATTCCAGAAAAGAAAATTGCTACTTATAATCCAAATAAAAAGGATTATGAATATACTAATCTTCCGCAGATTAAATTTGAGGCAGAATTTGACCCCAATGCGGCTGTAGCTACATTAGAAGATATGAGACTGGATATTGAACCGGTTACAGGATTAGCTCAATGGAAAAATAATTCATCTAGTCCTCTCACAGATAGAAAAGTGGTCTGGGTAATGGCTTTTATTCCGTTTCTATTATTTGTAGGAGCTTTTGGGTATAAAAATTATTTCGATAAATTAAATAATGATACAGGGTTTGCAAGAGCTACAAGAGCAAAAGATAAGGCATTCGAAATACTAGAAGACGCTACTAAAACAAATGACATCAAGGAAGGTTACCACCTCATACAAAAAGCACTTTCGCAGTTCATAGCTGACAAACTTAATATGCCGATTGCTGGTATTTCAGCCCAAAAATTGATAGAAGAAGTGGAAAAGAAAGCAATGAATACCAATGTAATAATGGAGCTTAAAATAATTTTCGATAAGTGTGAAACTATCGCTTATGCTCCAAATATTTCCCAAGAGGGACTGGAATCAGATGTTGCTAAATCAAGAGAACTAATCAAAGAACTTGGGAAAATACTGTGAAAAGTTTCTTAGCCTTTGCTGTTTTATTTTTTATGTTCGGAATAGTAATTGCTCAACCTTCGCCACAATTAAATTTCGATAAAGCTAATGATTTGCTGGAAAAAGGCGAGTATCGAAATGCGTTAAAAGGGTATAGAGAAATTGAGGATTCAAAAATGGTTTCCGGGCCACTTTATTTGAACATGGGTATTGCCGCAGTCCAGATAGACTCTTTAGGATTAGCAAAGTTCTATTTTATTCAAGCTCAAAGGTTTGTGGTCACCAAGGAAAGCGCCATTCAGGCAATAGATTTTGTAAATTCTCAATTCAGTCGGCAGTCAGCAAAATTACCAAAGCTTCCATGGGACAGAGCTGTAGATATTTTGAAAGTAACCCCGGGAACATTTGGATTATTTGTGATCGGATACTGTGTGTTTTGTCTGGCTTTATTGTTGGTCATAACTAGATGGTTCAACCTAATTACTATACCAAAAGAAAAGAATGCAATTATCAGTTTATTTGTTATCTCAACACTGATTATCATCTTGTCGCATTATGTTGATTACATAGATCAACGTTATGATGAAGCTGTGTTAATTAAAGAGAACGCAACAGTTTCAAAATCACCAGAAATAAATGCAGAACTCGTTAGTATGGCATATGAAGGTTACGATTTGACCATAGACTGGAAAAAAAGTGTAAACATTGAAAACTGGTATTACATTAGACTAGGTAATGGTCAGTTTGGCTGGATTAAATCCAAAGGCATCAAAATTTTATAAAAAAAAATATCTATGAGTAAATCACAAAATTACATCGACCAAAACAAAGACAAATTTGTAGAAGAACTGTTTGATCTGCTTCGCATTCCAAGTGTGAGCACTGACTCTTCTAAGAAAGAGGCGATCAAAGAAGCAGCAAACTTCCTACTAAACCAATTCAATTCTTTTGATCTGGAACGCGTGGAATTATTTGAGACAGCAGGCAATCCGATTGTATATGCTGAGCACTGTCCACATGATGACAAGCCAACCGTTTTAGTATATGGGCATTATGATGTTCAGCCTTCAGATCCAGATGAATTATGGGATTCACCTGCATTTGAACCTGTAGTAAAAGATGGAAACGTGTATGCTCGCGGAGCAAGTGATGATAAAGGTCAGTCTTATACACACGTTAAAGCTATCGAGTCTTTTGTAAAAACAGGACAAGAGATTCCAGTAAATGTGAAGTTTATTTTAGAAGGAGAAGAAGAAATAGGTTCTCCAAACCTTGTACCATTTATCCTGGAGCACAAGGCAATGTTGAATTGTGACATGGTATTAATCTCTGATACTTCTATGTTCGGAAAAGATATGCCGTCTATAACTTACGGTTTACGCGGATTGGCATATATGGAAGTTGAAGTAGTAGGTCCAAACCGTGATCTGCATTCTGGTGTATATGGTGGAGCAGTTGAAAACCCATTGAACGTGATGTGTGAAATGATTGCAAAGCTGAAAGATGAAGATGGAATTATACAAATACCTGGTTTTTATGATAAAGTGATAGATCTGACAACAGAAGATCGTAAAGCTTCAGAAGAACTTCCTTTTGATGAAGAAGCATATAAAAAGTCATTAGATATTGATGCTGTTCATGGTGAAAAAGGATATACAACCCTTGAAAGAGCATCAGCACGACCGACATTAGATGTAAATGGAATTTGGGGTGGATATACGAAAGAAGGAGCTAAAACAGTGCTTCCTTCTAAAGCAAATGCCAAAATTAGTATGCGCTTGGTGCCTGATCAGCAACCAAAAGAAATTGCGCAGTTATTTACTGATTATTTCAACTCATTAGCACCAGATACGGTAAAAGTTAAAGTTACCGAGCATCATGGTGGACATCCCGCTCTTACTGATCTCACCTTTTATGGATTGAAAGCAGCTGCGAAGGCTTTTGAAGATGTATTTGAGAAAGAAGTACTATTTTCTCGTGAAGGTGGTTCTATTCCAATCGTAGCTGATTTCAAGCGCGTATTAGGTGTAGAATCTATCTTGATGGGTTTTGGAATTACAAGTGATGCTATTCACTCTCCAAATGAGAAATTTTCGTTACAAGATTTTCATCGGGGAATTAAAACCTCAGCACGATTTATGGAGATTTTAGCAGAAAGTGGGGAAGAATAAGCAATATTCAATATTGAACAAGGAATATTGAATATCCAAGGGGCTGGCTTTCAAAATATCAATTAAGGTCATCCCGAATTTATTTCGGGATCTTACGGAGTGTCTATTAACTCTGTGAATGTCTGAGTTCTTGTTTAAGCAATGAATTGATTGTTCAACCAAGTTAAAATGTCTTCTATAATTTTACTCTGACTCAAAACTACGATGTAAGCTGTTACCCCTTATCCAAACCCTTCCAGAGTTGAGTTGGCTAAGATTAGATATAATAACTCTTGAAGGGTTGAGAGATATCACATCAATGGAAGCAGAGCTTCCAAAGAAGCATCACGCAGCGGAGCTAAGTGACGAGGGGAATAGTGTTCAGAGTGGTTCTAAAATTTATTTTTAGGTACCTATTGTTTTAGAGTTTTCAATTCCCCATTTTAAAGCCATGCAAAACTCTGTTGCACATAGAATTGAAAGACAGACTACACGGCGCATTCCGCGGCGGCGGTAACGTATATAGGTAAGTCGCAGTTTGCGATTTCCATCTCATCCAAATTAACGTAGTTCAATTCTAATTCCATCCTTCGGGATTACACTTTTCACACATATGTCGGTTTCTATCTATTACGGTTCTTCCAAACACGCTATTTATGCGGAAGAGATCTGTTCACTTATTGAAGTTGCAGCTAAGCAGCGTGGAACAGGGATTGCAAAACGAGACCCTAACTATATCAAAACTAAGTTTGATAATGAGAATGCAGTGATTGCACTAGATGGAGAGAAGTTGGTTGGGTTCTGCTATATAGAAATTTGGGAAAGCAAAAAGTACGTAGCAAATTCAGGATTGATTGTACATCCAGATTATAGAGGTTTAGGTTTGGCGAAAAAGATCAAATCAAAAGCATTTGAACTCTCTAAGAAGAAATATCCTGAGGCGAAGTTATTTGGGATTACAACGAGTTTACCTGTCATGAAAATTAATTCGGATCTTGGTTATAAACCAGTAACCTTTTCGGAGTTAACCCAGGATGAGACATTTTGGAAGGGATGCCAAAGTTGTCCAAATTATGATATACTTTCTAGAAATAACCGTAAGAATTGTTTGTGCACAGGAATGCTTTACGACCCTGAACATCCCAATAACAAATCGAAAAAAGAGCGGGATGCGAACGTAAATAAATTTTATCGGTGGGTGCAGTTGAAGACCGCATCGTTTCAAAAACTTATTAAACCACTCAAGATATTTTAAAATGGTCTTTCCTGTGATACAGGATTTAAGTTTCAGAAATAAGTACAGGAAGACCAAAATGGAGTAAAGATTATGAAGAAAAATAAAAAAGTAGTACTTGCATTCAGCGGCGGACTAGATACCAGTTATTGCGCTATATATCTGGCAAAAGATAAAGGTTATGAAATTTATACAGCTGCTGTAAATACGGGAGGTTTTGACAAAGCTGAACAGAAAGAACTAGCTCAAAAAGCGTCGGATCTTGGAATTAATAATCATGTTTGCATAGACGTAGAACAAGAGTTTTACGAGAAGGGAATTAAGTACTTATTGTTCGGAAATGTTTTAAAGAATCATACCTATCCACTTTCTGTAAGTGCTGAGCGCGTATTTCAGGCTGTCGCGATAGCCGAATATGCTAAAAAAATTGGTGCAGATGCTATTGCTCATGGAAGTACAGGAGCAGGAAATGATAAGGTTCGATTTGATCTCATCTTTAATATACTAGCACCAGAAATGGAGATCATAACTCCAATTAGAGATATGAAATTGAGCCGTGAAGAAGAAGTGGAATACTTAAAAAAACACGGTATAGAGAAAGAATGGGCAAAAGCGAAATACTCTATCAACAAAGGTTTGTGGGGAACGAGTGTGGGTGGAGCTGAGACATTAACTTCACATCAAACACTGCCCGAAGAAGCATGGCCTACCAATATAGTTAATAGTGATGAGGCAAAAGTTGAACTTGAATTTGCAAATGGAGAGCTTGTCGGGATTGATGGAAAAAAATATGATCAGGTTTCAGCGATAAAAAAGTTAGATAAGATGGCGGCGCCATATGGAATTGGACGAGATATTCATGTAGGTGATACAATTATTGGAATTAAAGGACGTGTAGGATTTGAAGCGGCTGCACCTTTAATTATGATTAAAGCACATCAATTATTGGAAAAGCACACTCTTGGGAAATGGCAACTGTACTGGAAAGACCAATTGGGCGAATGGTATGGGATGCTTATGCACGAGGGACAATTTCTTGACCCTGTTATGAGAGACATCGAAGCATTTCTGGAAAATACGCAGCACAAAGTAACTGGAAAAGTATTTGTGAAATTGGAACCAAAACGTTTTGAACTGATTGGGATTGAATCTGAATTTGATTTAATGCAATCAAAACACGGACAATATGGTGAAATGAATCAGGGATGGAGTGGTGAAGATGTGAAGGGTTTTACTAAAATCTTAGCTAATGCGACATTAATCCAACAATCGGTACAGAATAATGATTAAAGTCGGAATAATTGGTGGGGCTGGATATACAGCAGGTGAGTTGATTCGAATTTTAGTTAATCATCCTAAAACAGAATTGGTTTCTGTTGTAAGTAAAAGCCATACAGGGAAAAAAATATGTGAAGCACACTTGGACCTATTAGGAGAAACAGAATTAATTTTTGATGAAGAATTGAATAATGAAATTGATATCGTTTTTCTATGTTCTGGGCACGGTAAATCGATAGGTATCCTAGAAGCAGATGTGATACCAAAAAATGCAAAGATTATAGATCTAAGTTCCGATTTCCGTTTAGCGCAAAATAATCATGATTTTGTTTATGGTTTGCCTGAGTTGAACAGAGATATAATTAAAGGAGCTAGAAAAGTAGCTAATCCTGGATGTTTTGCAACGTGTATTCAATTGTGTTTGCTTCCATTAGCGTCAAAAAATATATTACAACATGATATTCATATATCTGCAATCACAGGAAGTACAGGAGCTGGACAGAACCCTACTTCAACTACACATTTTAGCTGGAGAAGCAATAACGCTTCGGTTTATAAAGCGTTTTCACATCAGCATTTGGGAGAAATCGGCCAAAGTCTTTTACAGTTACAAAGCGACTTTGATCATTCTATAAACTTTATTCCTTTTCGAGGAGCTTTTACTCGAGGTATATTAGCTGCCTGTTACTTGAAAACTGATCTATCTCTTACTAAGGCAGTAGAATTATTTAAGAGCTACTATAAGGAACATCCATTTGTTCATGTATCTACTACCCCTGTTGATGTGAAGCAAGTAGTAAATTCAAACAAAGCTATTCTTCATCTTGAGAAAAAAGGGGACCAATTACTGATTACAGGAGTTATCGATAATTTAGTTAAAGGAGCTTCAGGTCAGGCTATTCAGAATATGAATCTAATGTTTAGCATGGATGAAACTACAGGCTTAAAACTCAAAACTTCAGGTTTTTAATTATGAGTAACAAAAAAATAGCCATTTTAGGAGCTGGGAATTTAGGAGTAGCCATTGCTCGAGGTATTGTAAATGGTGGAATCACCAAATCAAGCGATATTCTGCTCACGAGAAGGAATCTTGATAAAATACACCATTTAGAAAGAGAAGGATTTGATGTTTCATCAGATAATAAAAGAGCTAAAGGTGCTGATATCATTTTTCTCTGCGTACAGCCTAAACAACTAGCGGTATTACTAGAAGAAATTTCTCCGATTTTAAAAAGTGAAAGGCATCTACTTGTTTCAGTAATTACAGGGGTAGATCTTGAAACGATATCGGCTCAACTCTCCACTGAGGTTGCGGTCATACGATCTATGCCAAATACTGCAATAGCAATTGGAGAATCCATGACTTGTATTTGCTCAGAGAATGCAACGCCCGATCAATTAAAAGAGGTTCAGGCTATTTATGAGACCTTAGGGGCTACACTTCTTATTGAAGAGCGATTGATGAAAGCTGCTACAGTTTTAGGAGCGAGTGGAATAGCATTCTTTTTAAGGTATATAAGAGCAGCTACACAAGGGGGTATTGAACTCGGATTTGATGCTGATGAAGCTCAAAAAATTGCAATGCAAACAGCAAGAGGAGCAGCCTCGTTACTAATTCAAGAGGGAGTTCATCCAGAAATGGAAATTGATAAAGTTACAACACCTCAAGGGTGTACAATAGCAGGTTTGAACGAAATGGAACATCAAGGACTGAGTTCAGCACTTATTAAGGGAATTAAAACTTCATACGAACGTATAAACTCTATCACAAAATGAAGTTACTCCCAGTATATCCATTATTTGATGTAGAGCCAGTAAAAGCTGAAGGAAATTATGTGTTTACTGAAGACGGTACTAAGTATTTAGATATGTACGGCGGGCATGCGGTGATATCAATCGGACATTCACACCCACATTATGTTCACAGAGTTACAGATCAGCTTAATAAAATTGGTTTTTACTCTAATTCTGTCACTATTGGAATTCAGAAGAAATTAGCAGAAAAATTAGGGCAACTATCGGGTTATAGTGATTGGAATCTATTTTTATGTAATTCTGGTGCAGAAGCGAATGAGAATGCTTTGAAAGTAGCATCTGCATACAACAAGAGAAAGAAAATTCTTGTCTTTGAAAAAGGATTTCATGGAAGGACATCACTTGCTGTTGCGGCTACTGATAACCCAAAGATTTTATTTCCTGTAAATGAAGGAGCAGAGATCATTCGCCTAAAGTTCGAAGATTTCGAGGGAGTAGAATCGGTTTTGAACAAGAAGGATATCTGTTGTGTGTTGATAGAAGGAATACAAGGTGTTGGTGGAATAAACACTCCAACCAATGAGTTTTTGCAACACATCAGAACCTTATGTGACGATACAAATACAGTTTTAATTCTGGATGAAATACAATCGGGTTTTGGTAGAACAGGGAAGTTTTTTGCTCATCAGCATAGCGGAATTATACCAGACATTATAAGTATGGCAAAAGGGATGGGGAATGGGTTTCCGGTGGGAGGAATCATCACTCACCCAAAGTTTGAAGCTGCTTTTGGAATGTTAGGAACAACTTTTGGCGGAAATCATTTGGCATGTGCTGCGTCATTAGCAGTACTGGAAGTGTTAGAAGAAGAGAAATTAATCATTCATGCTCATGAAATAGGAAATTATTTAATAGGGGAATTAACAAAGCTTCCTAAAGTAAAAGAAGTTCGTGGTAAAGGATTGATGATTGGTGTTGAATTTGATTTTGAGATTGCTGAAATGAGGAAAGAATTATTATATCAGCACCATATTTTTACTGGTTCATCCTCGAATAAATTCACATTAAGGCTATTGCCATCTTTAGGTATTGGAAAGAGAGAATTAGAGTATTTTTTAGCAGCGATGAAAGAGGTATTGTCATGAAACAGTTTTTTTCGATAGAAGATGTAAGCAATCTTTCTGAATTACTTAAAGAAGGAATGGAGTTAAAGAAATATCCAACTATTGACAGAGGGAGTATTAAAAATAAATCAATCTGTTTATTGTTTCTGAATCCTAGCTTGAGGACTAGATTGAGTTCTCAAAGAGCAGCTCAGAATCTTGGCATAGATGTTACTATGTTTGATGTAGGTGTGGCTGGGTGGCAATTAGAGTTCCTAGATGGTGCGGTTATGAATGGGAATAAAGCAGAACATATCAAAGAAGCAGCAGCAGTTATTGGAAACTATTTTGATTTGGTTGCTATTCGTGCATTTGCAAAACTAGAAGACAGAGATGAAGATTACTCAGAACAAGTATTAACCCAATTTATTAAACATTGTCCAGTTCCTGTGGTTAATCTGGAATCATCGACCAGGCATCCCCTACAAGCTTTCGCTGATCTGATTACAATTGAATCGCATAAAAAAGTCGAAAAACCTAAAGTGGTATTGAGTTGGGCTCCTCATCCCAGAGCTCTTCCTCAGGCAGTGGCCAATTCGTTCTCACTATGGACACAAAAAGCAGAGTATGATCTAACTATTACTCATCCGGAAGGATATGAATTAGCACCAGAATTTGCAGGAAATGCCAAAATCGAATACGATCAGAAAAAAGCATTTGAGAACTCAGATTTTATTTATGCAAAAAACTGGAGCAGCTATTCAGAATACGGTAAGATACTTTCTGAAGATAAAAACTGGATGATTGATGAAGCTAAAATGAAGCTTACTAATAATGCGAAGTTCATGCACTGTTTACCCGTTCGTAGAAATGTGGTAGTAAGTGATAGCGTGATTGACAGCAAAAATTCAGTAGCAATTGAAGAAGCTGGAAATAGAATTGTTTCTGCTCAAACCATTTTCAAAAAACTGTTATCAGAATGAGTTCAATCAACGTTGTTAAAATTGGCGGAAAGGTTATTGATGATGAGTCTAAGTTAGATCAATTTCTAAATGATTTTATAAAAATTGATGGAAAAAAGATACTTGTGCATGGTGGCGGAAAGATTGCTTCCGACGTAGCTTTAAAACTTGGAATCGAAACGAAAATGATAGATGGCAGAAGAATTACTGATTCTAATATGTTAGATGTTGTTACCATGGTTTATGGAGGACTTGTTAACAAACAAATTGTAGCGAAATTACAAGGTTTTGGGTGTAATGCAATTGGTCTCTCTGGAGCGGATTTAAATTTAATTAAGTCAAAAAAGAGAAGTTCTGAACCAGTAGATTTTGGTTTTGTTGGTGATATAGAATCAGTTGATGCTGTATTATTGAATAGTTTATTGAATGAAGGAATTACACCTGTGATTGCTCCTCTTACGCATGATGGAAAAGGACAATTGCTAAATACAAATGCAGATAATATTGCAGGATTCATTGCTACAGAGTTAGCAAGAGAATTTGATGTTCAATTAGATCTGTGTTTTGACTTAGAAGGAGTCATGAATGGTGAGAACTTAATTACCGAAATGAATTTGTTATTGTATAGACATTTAGAAGGAAATGGAATTATAAAAGAAGGAATGATTCCTAAATTGGATCTTGGTTTTAAAGCGTTGAACGCCGGTGCAAAAAAAGTCAGAATTGTTGGCTATGAATGGATTAATGAATCTGATAAAGGAACGAGGTTGGTAAAATGAATAAGGCAATGCAAAATATTTGGACCTCCTCTGTCTCCTCCTTTGTAAAGGAAGAAGACTTTTTTCATAAATCTTTGAATGTGAAAAGAAATTTACCCCTCCTTTTGAAGGAGGGGAGGAATTGCTCAGGAAAAGAAAATTTAGCATTTACCAAGGGGAGGTTAGTATGAGTATAGAAGAACTTTCAAATAAGGCGATCGAATTACTTAAGGAGCTAATCTCAATTAAGTCGTATAGCAAAGAGGAAGACCGGACAGCAGACCTTATCGAAAAGTATTTGAAAGATGAAGGATTTGATCCTCAAAGAAATAAGAACAATGTTTGGGCTTTGGCAAATAGTAAAGACGAAAAGAAACCAACAGTCTTATTGAATTCTCATCATGATACTGTAGTGGCAAGCTCAAAATGGACCTATGATCCATTTAGTCCAACAGTTGAAGACGGTAAATTAATAGGACTTGGTAGTAATGATGCCGGTGGACCGTTAGTGAGTTTACTCCATACATTTATATACTTAGCTAAAACTGAGCAGAAATATAATCTACTATTTCTAGCATCTGCCGAGGAGGAAACCTCCGGAAAACAAGGGGTACCAATTGTATTAGATGAAATTGGGAATATCGATCTTGGTGTGGTTGGAGAACCAACATCTATGAATATGGCTATTGCAGAAAGGGGTTTGATTGTCTTGGACTGCGTAGCTCATGGAAAAAGTGGGCATGCAGCTAGAGCCGAGGGAGAAAACGCCTTATATAAAGCGATTAAGAATATTGAGTGGTTCCAAAACTATGAATTTGAACAAGTATCTAATGTGTTGGGAAAAGTGAATATGACTGTTACTCAAATTGAAGCTGGTTCTCAGCATAATGTGGTTCCAGATGAATGTAAGTTTGTAGTAGATGTCCGTCCGAATGAATATTATTCTAACGGGGAAGTTGTTGATTTAATTAGACAAAACGTAAATTGTGATGTTAATCCTCGTTCATTGAATTTGAATGCTTCAGGTATTTCTCAAAAGCATGCGATAGTTAAAAAAGGGAAAGAACTAGGAATTCAAACGTATGGATCGCAGACTATGTCTGACCAAGTACATATGCCATTTCCTTGTATTAAAATGGGCCCAGGAGATACTCAAAGATCTCATACAGCAGATGAATATATTTATATGAAAGAGATTGAAGAAGGAATAGCAATCTATATTGAATTATTGGATAAACTAAAATTTTAAGAATGTAGAAGCGCTCCATCAAAAGGGATGTAATTATGGCAAAAAAACTATGGGATAAAGGGATTCAAACGGATTCATTTATCGAAGAATTTACTGTGGGTAAAGATCGTGAGTTAGATCTTGAACTTGCCAAGTATGATGTTGAAGGTACTATTGCCCATATTACCATGCTGGAATCAGTTGGACTATTAGAGAAAACTGAGTTAGATATCTTGGTTAAAGAACTAGAAAGTATTCAGAAAGAGATTATTGGGAAGGGTAAGTTCGAGATTGAAGAAGGAGTAGAAGATGTGCATTCTCAGATCGAATTAATGCTTACAAATAAACTTGGGGATATAGGAAAGAAAATACATTCTGGGAGGTCTAGAAATGATCAGGTTTTAGTAGATGTTCGATTATTTCTCAGAGACCAGTTGGAGGAGGTCAAAGCCCTCACTAAAGACCTATTTGCGGCGCTGATAATGCAAGCAGAAAAACATAAAGAAATTCTGATGCCGGGTTACACACATACACAAGCAGCTATGCCGAGTAGTTTTGGAATGTGGTTTTCTGCATACGCTGAAAGTTTGGTTGATGATGTTGAAATATTAAACGGAGCATATAAAGTGGTTAATAGAAACCCGTTGGGATCAGCAGCTGGCTACGGCTCAAGTTTTCCGTTAAATAGACAAATAACGACTGACTTACTTGGGTTTGAAAGCATGGTTTACAATTCAGTATATGCTCAAATGGGAAGAGGTAAAACGGAGCAAGTGGTAGCATCAGGAATGGCAAATCTTGCTTCCACTCTAAATAAACTAGCTGCTGATGTTTGTTTATATAACAGTCAGAATTTTCAATTTCTGAAACTTCCGGACGAACTCACTACGGGCTCTAGTATCATGCCGCATAAAAAAAATCCAGATGTATTTGAATTACTTCGAGCAAAAACGAATGTGCTTATGGCCCTACCAAATCAAATTATGATGACGCTTGGCAACCTAACTTCCGGATACCACAGAGATTTTCAATTATTAAAAGAATTACTTTTTCCTGCAATTAAGGAATTAAAGAACTGTCTTAAAATGGCAACATATTCTGTATCTAAAATTGAGCCAGTTAAGGGTATTCTGGATGATTCGAAATATAAGCTCATCTTTTCTGTTGAAGCAGTAAATGAGCTAGTAGTTAAGGGGATCCCATTTCGTGAGGCTTATCAACAAGTTGCCAAGCAGATTGCTGATGGAAGCTTTTTGCCACCAAAGAAACTCAATCATACACATGAAGGCAGTATAGGTAATCTTATGCTAGATGAGATCAATAAAAGGATGCAAAATTGTTAATTTTTGCTCCTCTATTTACCTCAAACTATATACAAATCCATTTTAAACTTATAGATTTATATAAAGTTTAAAACCTAGATTCTTTTCACTAAGATAATATACTACAGTTGGATTCTGAGTTAGTTTAAAGCCACTTCTAGATGCGTTGCATTCTCCAAATCGATAATCTCATTTCCTAATGTAGGATCAATTACAGAAAGATAAATCCATTTATTTTTTACCAGTTTTCCCAGTGAAGAAGGGTGCTTGCTTATAATCTCCTGCACACGTGAAAGAGGCGCATTAATATACACCGAGAGTCTCAAAGGAAAGTGTTGTAGTTGTTCATCATCTTCTCGTAAGGATTCCAGTGGTAATCCCGATTTCAGATCTCCACCATTACCCTGCACAACTCCGTATGTTCCAGTCACATTATGAGTTATCTTTGAACCGCTTCCAAAAGTCTCGTTATCAACGGATGCAAAGTAGTAGTGATTATTAATCCACTGGGTTACTACCATCGGTCCCTGTAAAATTCCTTCTAGCCGTTCCCCTGTGGGGTCTTTTTCCCAGTCGTAAGAGTGTAGAAAGCTTCTTGCTTCTAAGTCAAGATTAGAGGTGAGATCACGTGGCGCTATAATAAAGGAAGCGTTACCTGCTAAACCCCATTCAGGTCGGGTTTCTGCCCAATCCGATGTGCGACGATGAGCTTCATCTAACGTTTGCTTTGGGTTTGCAATAGTTAAATCAAATTGTTCCAGATTTGCAAGATGCTGAGCAGTATGTAGGCTTTCTTTCAACTCATTAATCTGTTCATGTTTATTCTTTGGTATGTGGTTATCGAAGAATTCGAGATCATTTGAGGTCGTGTTATGTTCGGCTGCAATAAATAGTGTGTCTTCTGGAATGTGAATATCATGATGTTCGGCTAACAGGATTCTCACATTTCTTTCATTGCAAATATCTGCGAGCACTCTTGCGTTATGGCGACCTTTATTACCCGCACAAGCACCACAGTCCAAACTTGAACCGAAAGCATTATTTGCAGTCTGGCTTCCATGTCCAGCAAATACTACAAGTGGAGCAAAATATTCCCATCCAGTAAGTTCAAAAGCTGATTTTGCAATAGCTGTTTTTTGCTCATCAGTAAGCTGTTCTAATTTAGAAGAAGAGACATCAGTTAGGTTGGCTTTATTGAACGATTCGGGACGACCTTTACGGTTTTTAGCGCTTTCACCTATGCGATATACTGATCCTGGAAGTAATGTTCTCAGAATCATACTAACTCCATAGAAAAATCCAGCAGATTCCACATATCCAAAGGAAGCCGGTATGTTATTCCTTAGGGTAAATGTAAATTCACGAAAGGCATTTTGCAGAGAGTTATAAAATTTGAAAGAGGCTACCGATTCATTCTCTTCGGGACGTACTTTTTCTTTTGCTGTAAATTGCACATCTAAAATGGGTGGGCACGATTTAGTTCTGACATTATTCTCAGGATTATGGTATTCCATTGCTATCCCAAAGAAACCTGCATAACCAAAAGTCTCATAATTACCCACGTGTTCAATTGATCTTCTAATGCGCTCAGATCTAGTGTCTATACAAAATACCAGCTGTGCAGATGGCTGCTTTTCACTGCTAATATCTGGGACTTTACTCTGGGAGTTAAGTTTCTTTGTTAGGTTCATTCGGTAGGTAAGCTCCATTGCGCTCAGCCAGGCCGATTTCATGTGATCCTGTTCTTTCGCGCCTATATTTGAAGGAATCTCATTTTTAAAGATTTCTATGTCCAGCTGCGAACAGATAGCAAGCCGAACAGCTAAATAATCGATTAGGGTAATGGGAGAATAATCCTGCCAGTCACTGCTATTCTCCATTCGGTATCTGATAAAACCAGTCCATCCTGGTAGCGCTAGTAAGTGATGCTTGAATAGTTGTTTTAAAACTTCCTCATCTTCAGATGCAGTAATTTGTAGTAGTAACTCTAATGGATCATCAGGTAGTGAGTTAATAAGATCAGGACGAGGCATCGAGCGATCATATCGGGCATTCTTTTTCCAAGCTGTATAGAAACCTTCATTACGGTAAGGCATTGCCCACTCTGTGGATCCTTGATCTAAAAATACATTCAGCCATTTGATAAGAATACGGTCCGCTTCATTCAACTCCTGTTGAGTGTTAGCGTTTCTGTCCCACTCATGCATCATCTCAAGCGATTCTTCCGAAGTAATAGCAATGCCTTTTTTACTTAGCTCATTTCTTAGAAGGTCCGGATTTATATCACCGCGACTCCAAGCCTGCTCAAATGCCGTTGCTGAAGGATACCCTTTGATATTCAGATATTTGCGCATGTCTTCAATAGCACTTTCAAAAGGAAGATCTTCTAAGCCAGCTAATGGGTTTGAAGTAACAAAAGAGTATAATGGCCAGTTTTTAACAATGTGATCCGATAGCGTTTGGATCGTAGTAGTTATGGCTTTTTTATTCATAGGATTCAGTTGACGATAATTAATGAAGAATGGTGTTAGACTTGGGTTGCGATACATTTAGTAGGTAAACATATAATCGGCTAAAATTTTTGTAGAGCTTAAGTTCTATCACTAGAAAAGAGCCTAAATATAAAATTCCGATAACGATTTGTGGCCAGTCAATAGGAATAGCCACTTCCATCATGGGGACAGTTATAAGTAAGGACTCAATAACGTTGAACACTAAAGCGTATGCTAGTAAAGCAGGAATGATGATAGCAGGAAGTGTGATTAGGCGCGTTGCCCGTGAAAGACCAGTATGTTTGAGTATATCACGACTACCATGAATCACGGTTAAAACAATTACGAGAGTTAGAAACAAGCCACTGTCGGCTTGTAAACCTTTACCGGTGGTAAAGGCAAAGAGAATACCTCCAGCCACACCACTTAATAACATTACGGGTAGATGCCATAAATTCCATCGCACACGCTCGTTACTGGTAACAGGCTTTTGTTCTACTGAATCTCCAGATGAAAGAAACAAGTAAGCCTTATAAAAACCATGTAAGATCAGGTGTGTAATAGCTGCAGCAAAGAATCCTAGACCGCACTGAAGTAACATAAAACCCATCTGAGCAGTGGTAGAGCAAGCAAGCTTTTGTTTAACATTAGGTTGAATAAACTTACTGAATTTACCAATGAGCGCACCCACACCACCCGCTATTACAAGCATCCAGAGTAGTCGACTATCAAATAAAATAGGGGCAACTCTAGCTAGAAGTACGGCTCCAGCATTCACAAAACCAGCATGCATTAGTGCAGAGGCCGGAGTAGGAGCTGTCATAGATGACATAAGCCATCGCTGAAATGGAAAAAGTGCCGATTGAATTACCGCAGCTACAATTAAAAATATTCCACCAATCTGTATGTAGGTAGAGTTGACCGATGTGCTTAGCTCTACGATGCTTGAGATATTCCATGATCCGGTAAAATATGCAAGCCAAAAAAGTCCAGCAGATAAAAACAACGCACTCAGCAAAAAGTAATTTCGTGCGGACTGCCTGGAAGCAACTCCTTCAGCGGTATGCGTATATCCTCCGATAAGTCTTGCCATTAACATTCCCATGCACATCCAGGCCAGAATAAACAAAATGATATGATTTGATATAACCATGAGTATGACAGCGAGGGAAAAGACAAATGCATTGGTTAAAAACCTGGGCAGATATGCGTAACCACTTAGATAACGGGAAGAGTAACTAAGTATAATACTGGTAAAGAGTGTTACAGCCGTACTCATTACAAGACTTAGTTCATCAATAAGAATAATATTACTGATGGCCAGCTTCACAGGTTTAAAGAAAGAAAAGGCTGTAAGTACGAAAAAGATCAGAAATAAAGACCATGAAATCAGAATAATAGTTTTAGCAAAAGGACGGTTTGCAACTCTGAGACTTAATAGATTAGCTTTAGATGACATTCGTAAATTTCTTGTTAAAAATGAGTTTAATTTTTTATCAAAGAAAATTAGGGAAGTCTTATAATAAAGAACAATCAATATGTTTAATACATTACATATACTTTTTTAAATGTAAGTGGTGTGCTTATATAAATAAGATTTTGATTGAAAGAGGGGAAAATATAATTCTACACTATCTGGTTTAATAGTGATTACATATTGAAGCGCTGAACAAAATCTTTATGATGCTAACGAACTATTCCGCAAGCTTTACCCGAATCTGGTGATTTACAACTTTTTTGCCGTTCAATTCTTTAATTGCTTTATTTGCCTCATCAGTATTTGGCATTTCAACAAAGGCAAATCCTTTAGATTTACGAGTGCTTTTATCTAACACCAAATCACAGCTTTCCACCATACCGTAGTTTTCAAAGAGTTCTCTGATTTCATTTTCTGTAATGCTACGAGTAAGATTACGGGCCAGTAGTTTCATAGTATTGGTTATTGTTTGAGTTACAATTATTTAAATTGTGTTAATTAGAGAAAGCATTAAAAATATATGCAATATTTAAAGGTCAGGCTTCTAATTGAAATTCCCAAACAGAAGTTGGTTACTCTACTTTAGCAAAGCAACGCCCCAAAATATCTAAGCTGTCTTGGGGAACCGTAAATAGGAAGTAGACACGTACCTGATTTCCGTACACAACTTGAGCTGTACACCTACGTATTAATCAACGCTAATTCGACCTAAAAAAAGTAAATCAGGAGCTCCAGAACGAGCTGAAACTATGTCGAGTGTACCGTCATGATTTACATCTCCAACTCCGAAACCATAAGTCGCACCCAGGCTATCACCTATGGCACTTTCAATAATTCCATCAATACGATTAAAAAATATCCTTGTCGGCGCCCCTCGATAACCTACGATTAAGTCTCCTCTACCATTTGAATCTAGATCTGCTGCATAAAGTGCATAAGGGACTACGTCACCACTATCAACTCTATGTCCGTTATCAAATTGATTTGGTTCAACTTGATAAAAGACTGTAGTCATTTTCTTCTGATCATCAATTGCTACAATATCGACTAGGTCGTCGTTATTCATATGAACGGATACTGCTGCTCTGAAAGAGGCGTCTTTAGGTCCAAATTGTATTCTATTTGTAAACGAACCAGTACCATCTCCGAGATAAACGTGGCTTTGGCCGACATCACGAAATGGTATGATAAGATCTTGGTAACCATCCGAGTTGATGTCTGCAACAGAAATTGTAGTTGAAGAACTAGAATTAAAAGGTTGGCAATTTAATGAGAGCGCCTTTTTGCTTTCATTTAAACAAATCCAGTTATTTCCATTAGCAGCATTACTTCGGTTTGCAACAACTATATCTGGAAGACCATCTTGATTCAAATCAGAAACTGTGATGTTTCGGGTTGGCCAGGTAGGGTCACCGAATTCTATTCTTTGAGAAAAATTTCCATTCCCATCATTTAGCATAATATATTTTGGGTCAGGACGATCATTTGAAACAACAAGATCAATATCTCCATCTAAATCCATATCGATTGCAGAAACTGAATAAGAACGGTCGTATGGTGAAGATAATGTGTCTACCGAAGAAAATTTTCCATTACCCATTCCGGTGAACAAAAGATTGGGACCGGGCCAGTGCCGACCTATAGCTAATATTACGTCATTTAATCCGTCACCAGTAACATCCACAACTTGAGCATTCGCTGATAACCTGGGCTCATTTTCTATAACAATAGGAGGATCATATTCGGGTAAATTTGGTTCTTTCTCTGTACTACACGAAACCAAAAATAAGGCCGAAATAAGCACAAAAGCAGAAGTATGGTTCATTACGGAGAGTTTTTATAGATTTAATAATCTCAACAAATCAGAATGACAGTGTCAATTATATTTATTAATGCATAACCTTCGAGGACACCATTATACAATATCAACCAATAAACTATATAAAAAAGTAAGACTGTTTTTTTTAATTACCAAAGAAGGGCAAAGTAAAGGTAGTTTCAATGACCACCCAGGGTTTATTCCCACTGTCTTGCCTGTTGCCTTCGCTGCATTTCACCGGAATCAATCATCTCCTGTAACCGCTCATTCCGTGTTGGTGATTTGCTGGTGAGATGCCAATCTCCACAAAACTGACATTGATATATATTCTGTGGCCCCTGATCTTCCGAAAAGTTCCTATTAATATGTATATCAATCAATGCAGTTTCTGCTAAAACGTTAGTTACATATTGGTTTTTTTTGGATGGACAAGACATATTTTATTTTAGCCCTAGATTAATTAGATACCCTTGAATTATTTTTAGATTCATAGCTGAAAGCAAAATTGCGGAGCCACTACCCAAGTCAGCCTTAAGATGCTTTTTAGACAACCGTTAGTATGGTTTTTTAGGTAAAACTTGACTTGTATGCCAAATTGTAAGCATGTCTACATGATTTTGTTTTAGTTCGTATATCAAGCGATAGTTTCCATGAATTAATTCTTTTATCTCCGAACGTTTAAACTCCGGAACCATTCTTCCACTATCAGGTTGTGTTCTGAGTTGCTCACAATGTTCAAGAACACCTTCGGCCCATTGGATTGCTGTAGGAATATGATCCAGGGCAATATAATCTGTACACTCCTCAACTCGAGTCAAAAACCTATCGGTTAAAATTACTTCCATTTAGAAAGATGGTTGTCAATTCTTTTTCTTGCTTCATCCAACGTATAGGTTTTGCCCTGCTCTACTTGTTGCTTGGCTTCAAGTAAATCTTCCAACATTTCCATTTTTCTATTGACTCGCTCATATTCTGATACATCCATTAAAACCGCCGCGCTTTTTCCATGTTGAGTAAGTACTATAGGTTGTTTTTCCTTTTTCAAACGTTTCACAAAATCAGCAGATTTCTTTCTAAACTCAGAAAGAGGTTCTATATCATTGGCCAGAGAAATATTCATATCAGTACATTTAAAGTTTTTTAAAGTATTATTAATATACTTAAATGTATTTTGAGAACCAATGTAGGATTAGGTTGCCTAACGACCCTGCGTTTAAGCGGCGAGGGTTTTCGATTGGATTGAAAGTAACATAATTACTTAGTTAGCTGAAAGTTAAGTTTTGCGGAGCCACTACCCAGCCTGTCCCGTGCATTCGGGGAGTCAGTCTTAAAACGATTGTTATGCTACCGGATTAGTCATAGTGAGTCCACATTCTAATAACCTTGACAATATTTTCCTTTTCAAGCACTTGATAAACCAAACGATGTTGAATATTAATTCTCCGCGAATAAGCCCCTTCCAAATTACCCACCAATTTTTCAAAGGGAAGATATTCCTCAAAAGGATTCTCTTTAATAATCTCCAACAAGTCTTCAATCTTAGATTTTAACCCTGAGGAAACTGCTTTTTTAGCATCCTTTATAGCCTGTTTGGTATAAACAATTTTGTACCTGCTCACCAGTCAAGTTCTTCTTCTGTTTCTTCCAAAGGAGTGTTTAATCCTTCGACAATCGAATCTTGCATTCCAGGTATGGAAGTCAGAAAAAGTGTTTCCTGAATAGCCCGCCAATCTTCTTCGCTGACTAATACAGCATTGGAACGCTTTCCAGTAATTTGAATGGGTTTGTGCGTATCGGAGGCTTCATCCAGTAAACGATAAATATCTTTGCGAGCTTGAGTAGCGGTTAATGTTTTCATGGTTTTAGTAATTTGAATTGAATTGCAAATATAACGTACGCTATTTCGTACATGTTGTCAAGTCATAAGATGAGGTAGCATAACGACCCTGCGTTTAAGGTGCGAGGGTTTTCGGTTTTTGTGAAAGTAACATAATTAATTGCTTAGCTGAAAGTGGAAAATTGCGGAGCTTTTGCCCGAGTCAGCCTTAAAACGCTTGTTATGCCTATGTTTATACACTATAGAAAATAGCATTCTGGAATTTACTTTTATCGATTGTTAAACTTTCTGGTACATATACCCAAAGTTGAGCATCTGGAATATTTTCAGCTTTTCTTTCAGATTCTACATCAATCAAAATTTCCTCTAAAACAGAGATACGATCAAAAACAGCGACAATAATTTCTTTTCCGTTCAATATGTTTGCTTTACATGATGAATTATGAAGTCTGCCTGAATCTATTGAATCCCAATCTATATGACATGCAATTTCTGTGCATACCAAATTTAGAAAAGCTTCATCATTCCAACGTTTAGATTTTTTGCTAATATTGAACATGCTGTAAACTTAAAGAGGCATAACGACCCTGCGTTTAAGGTGCGAGGGTTTTCGGTTTAGCTGAAAGTAACATAATTAATGGATTAGCTGAAAATTAAAAATTGCGGAGCCTTTACCCGAGTCAGCCTTGAATCATACAATTAGGCACCCCAAAGGTTGACGTATTCAAAGAAGTACGTCACCTTTAGAGTCAAGCTACCAACTTAACCTATGAGGATGCCTTTAATGAATAGTATACACATTAACGATACACATAAACCAGCCCCCACTCACTTACTTCTTGCCGTGGATGTAAGTAAACGTCGATTAGATGCATACAGCCGCTATGAGCAAGGGCGCTGCGAGTATGACTGTATCGATTCTTTTGCCAATGACGTTCCCACTATTGACGCCAAACTCGCCTATTATGGCCGCCAAGCGCTAGCTTTAGGCTATCAGGGACTCGATATTGTGGTCGAGCCTACTGGCCGTCATGAACAAAAACTAACCCAAGCAGCCCATGCACGAGGGCACACGGTGTGGATGGTCAATCCTGAACATATGTATAAAGCGGGAGTAATTCATCATGGGGATGATGGAAAAAGTGATCCATTGGATGGACAGGTCTTGCATATGATGGCTCGTATGGGAAAAGTAAGCCGATGGGTTCCGCTACCGATGCCTTGGCAGAAGCTACGTAGTCTTGGGCAATGGCTCGAAGATGCGACTTTAGCGGCCGCGGATGTACGCATCCGCATTATCGGACTTCGTAGGGAATTGTTTGTGGACTATCAACAAAGTACGGATTTGACTTGGGGGGCTACAGGGAAAGCCCTTCAGGAAGTGTTTGGATTTGATCCTTGGGCCATCACACAGGGAACCTACCATAGCTATGCGCGGCAGATGCGTGGCTATAACCCAAGGATTCCTGAACGAGGGCTGGCGGGTATTTGGCAACAGGCTCTTCAAAGTGGGAACGTGGAGTGCCACCCTCAGCAGCGCGCACTACTGCTGGAGCAACTCACCCATTTATGGCGAAATTGGGAATATCAAGAGCAACGTAAGCACGAGCTAGGCGTTCAGATGGTCGGCTTAGTGAACGAGTTAGATCCCGAGCATTGGATTCCACCACTATGGCCAGGGTTTTCGCAGGTGATGCGCGCCAAGATACTCGCTGAAACGGGTCCCCTTCGTGGGTTTCCCCATTGGAGAGCCTTAGTGGCGTATGCGGGATTAAAAATTCGTATGCGAGCCAGTGGAACCTATCGGGGAAAAGATCGCATTACTAAGAAAGGGCGGATACTATTACGAAAACATTTGGGGCAGGCCACCTTTACCCTAACCCGAAAAGATCGCCTGTTAGGTCCGTATTACCATCGTAAATTAGGGGAAGGGATGCCCCCGCGAAAAGCGAAAGTAGCCTGTATGCGTAAGCTTGTAAAAATCTTATATGGCACGGCTAGAAGTAAGCAGGAATTTTCGAAGGAACGAGTATATCGCAGTGCAGGCTAAGCTGGCCTGTGCAGCTCCAACGCGTTGATGATCTACAAAAGCGTCTAGTCATCCGCCCACCGGCGGAATGATCGCTACTTGAATCATAGTCATAACGAGTTGGTTGGTTTAACGGTCCATTATGTATGATTGTACGGCTCTAAAGAAGGATAGAGTCAGTATCTAGAAAGGGTAACTTCGCCGTAAAACCACGACATAGAAGTATTTTTTTTGAAGGTCTAGTGCCTCCATGGAAGAGGTACATCAAAAAAACCTACTTTTCATAATATTCTTGACTTTCTCCTAAGGGTAACGCTTGTTATA
>Ga0136600_1000196_pt1 | contig 32974 bp, 35 predicted proteins | sample AntRauMFilla2698_FD_104634 | JGI IMG/M metagenome (GOLD analysis project Ga0136600, IMG submission 104634) | Saline lake microbial communities from Rauer Islands, Antarctica - Metagenome Filla 2 #698 | ecosystem: Environmental > Aquatic > Non-marine Saline and Alkaline > Saline | place...
AGAAAGCCACTAAGAAAAAAACAGCTAAAAAGAAAGTTGCCAAGAAAGCCACTAAGAAAAAAACAGCTAAAAAGAAAGTTGCCAAAAAAGCCACTAAGAAAAAAACAGCTAAAAAGAAAGTTGCCAAAAAAGCCACTAAGAAAGCTGCCCCTAAGAAACCAACGAAGAAAGAGATTGAAGAGCAAAAGCGCTTAGCGAGAGAAGAAGCTATCCGTAAATACAAAGAAAAGAATAAGCCTGTTATTGATGAGGAACTTCTCAAAGCGGCGGAAGAAGAAGTTGAAGAAGCTGATGAGCCAGAAGTTGTTGCTGTCGGAAGTGATGGACCAGAGCAGGCGATGGGATTAAACCCCGCAGGCGTTGGTTCTGATCGTGTGAAGAATGACCCTCCTTCAACACCGAAGCTCAGTGAAGAACAAGACCCAGAAGAAGAAGATGGTGGCTCTGGCGAGTATGCTTTTGGTTGGGGATATAACGATGCTTTTGATAAGCCCGACGAAGAGGAAGAGCCAGAGATTCTTGATGAAGACGAGCTCTATGCCCGAGGCCTTGATAAAGCTAAAGACAAAAAATCAGGTAATGATGACCTCTAGTGGCCCAAACCTACATCTCTATAAGTTTGACTCTTGCCCTTTTTGTGTTCGAGTTATGGATGTCATAGACGACCAAAATATCAAGGTCGTCTACAAAGACATCATGATGGAACCTGACAGCCTTAGCCAATTAATTGCTGATACTGGAAAAAGAACTGTCCCCTGCCTTTATATTGACGGAAAGCCCATGTTTGAATCCGCAGACATTATCAATTGGCTCACGCAAAATAGTGACAATTTGGAGAAAAACTCCTAAAAATTCTCTTACACCCTAACAATTTGGAGTTTTACTTGGAAATTCGAGACCCAGTCCACGGTTCCATTCATATTTTAGCCGAGGAAGCCCCAATAATTCGTGCTCCCTTCTTTCAAAGGCTCCGTAATATCAAACAGTTGGGCTTTTCCGAATATGTTTTTCCTGGAGCAACCCATACCAGATTTCTCCACTCCATTGGGGTGATGAATGTTGGTGACCGTGCCTTTGAAAAACTTTTTTCTGGCTTTAAAAAAAGTAGTGACTATATTCGTATCAAAGAGAGTTTTAAGCTTGCTTGTCTACTTCATGACATCGGCCATGCTCCCCTCTCTCACACAACAGAAATAGTTATGCCACCACTATCTGAACTCAAGATTCCACAAGAGTTCTTAAGTGAAAATGATATTAACAACGACAGAAGAGCGACTCATGAGGACTATACAATTAAGTCTATTGCAGACAGTTCATTTTCTGAGAGCTTCAAAAGAATAGAAGAGACCTATGGTGTAACCAGAAAACACGTGGCAGACCTCATTCGCGGCACAACGAAGGATCACCAATATTTTACCATTAGTGGGATAAACTACTTCCCCCTTCTTCATCAACTCGTTAGTAGTGAACTCGATTGTGATCGTATGGACTACCTTTTAAGAGATAGCTATTTCTGTGGCGTAAGTTATGGCTCCTACGACCTTGATTGGCTCATCGATAACCTTGAGGTTTGTGTTGAAAATGATGTTGCAAGTCTTGGAATAACGGAAAGAGCAGTTGTTACCTTTGATGATTTTCTCTTAAGTCGTTATCATATGTTTGTCATGGTCTACTTTCACTACCGTGCCGTCTGTCTTGAACAGCTTCTCTATAAGTATTTTGAGACAAGTCCAAATGAGTACACAATCCCCGCTGATATTGAAAAGTATATTGAACATGATGATCACTTCTTGATGAAAATTATGAGAAATTCTAAGAACCGCTATGCTGGAGAAATTGTAAGGAACGAAATCCCACCTAAGGTTTATGAATCTTTTAATGAGCAGCAGCTTGGCCACCTCGAAAAAATGCAGCAATATTTACAAAATGAAGGAATTGAGCATATTCGTTGTTCTTCCAGAGGTCGCCTTTCTAAGTATTACGAAGAAGAGCTCAGAGGCCCAGATTATAAAATGAAAGTGGTAAGAAAGTACTTTGGTACAGAAAAGTCACAAACTTTCAATATTGATCAAGCAACTGACCTCTTTCAGAAGTTCTCCAAAAGTCATGAAATCAACAGACTTCATTGCTACACTGGTGACATGAAACCTGATCAGCTAAAAATGCTTGCCCAACTTTCTCGGGTATAGAGATTTATTAAAAGAACTATCTCCCACCATGGGAAAAAGTCTTTTCCTTCAGTATAATGAAGACTTATGAATAAGATCTCACTCTACACCCTTTTGATTTTGGTATTCCTCGGAGTTTCGAAATCATTTTCCCCTTCAGCGCAAAAAACAAACTTTGTGCAAAACAGACAGGTCTTTTCAGGTCTTTTTCAAGGAGCCCCCCTTTCTCTAATCTTGGTGGATGCTTTTCAAGCTGGTTTTCTTATCAAAACTTACTATTTAAAATTTAATGTTGTTCATGGTTTCAAGCAGACTGAAACCATCGTCGTGAGAACCAATAAAAAGTTCTTTAAAGAGAATAAGGGCAATATTGGAATGTCTCTTTTTCGCCGCTACGAAAGAGATGCCAAAGAATCGACCACTCCACTTCCGCCGGGTAGTATCTATGTTGGAGACCCAGCCTTTGGCGGCTGGCGCTATGTCAACTCAGGAGAGAGAAAATGGCACTTCCATCGAGTCTATCGCCATTTCAAACGTCAGTTCTTCTGGGGAGATTATCAACCCAATTATGAATTCTATCAAAAACTAAAAATACATATGGAAAGTGAAAGGCCTTTCTTTGGCCTTAATAATGAGTTTGGTACCGATGGAAAGCTGACCAATTATCTTTATAAGGAAAGCCCTTTTCGCAAGAAGGGTGAAGTCCAATCATTTATGGAACACCTAAAAGAATATATCTCCATTCCCAACTGGTCTGCCTTAAATAAGTCAAAAAAAGAAAAGGTTAAAGGATGAACGAACTTTTTGATAAGCTAATTCTAAGAATTGTGTTTACAGCTTTTGTCTGCTTAACCTTAGTTCTTTACCGCTTTGCTCATAATATCCTCTATCCTTCCAATAAAGGGATTATCTTCCAAAAATTCTCTCCCTCTAAAAATAGTGCAGAATCTCTTCATTTCTTTGCCAGACTGATTGGTATTGGGGTTGTTTTTAGTGAGTTTCACTTTACGCTTTCGGAGGGCTTTCTCTATGCGATGATGGACTTTTTTATTAGGGCCGTCTCCGGTTTCTTAGTCTACCTCATATCCCTGTACACTATTGAGAGTGTCGTGCTCTATAACTTTGAATATCATGACGAAGTAGTGAAAAGAAGAAGTATCCCCTATGCTCTCATTGGTCTGGCCCATGTCCTTGGCATCTCTCTTATTCTTAAAGTTATTCTTAGAACCTCGGGCTCTTCCCTTGTTATGCTGCTCTTTCTTTGGCTCTTTGCCCTCGTGCTCATTGGTTTTGCAACAAAGACCTTCCCCATTATGAGTAAGCTGTCTTTTAACCGCCTCCTCGTTCAAAAAAATATGGCCGTCTCTGTCAGCTACTTTGGCTTCTTTATGGGTTGGAGCCTTATCGTTGCCTCCTCCCTCAATACTGAACTTATCCAAATTAAGTGGTACTCCATTCAAGTTGTGTTAAAAATCCTGCTCTCCTTAATAATCTTGCCGCTCTTCACAAAGGGCATAAAGTTAATCTTTAATCTTACGGATGACCTGGATAAGATGGTTAAGGTTGAAGACCAACAGGACAACACAAATGTTGAAATAGGTTATGGAATTTATGAAGGTGCGACCTTTTTTACTTCATGTTTTTTAACTATCGTTATTACTGGGCGTATCCAATTTGGCGACTTCTACCCCACATTCTAGGAAGGAATTATGAAGTTAAAGTTTTTTCAAATGCTAGAGCTTATTAATAATAGACTAGGTAATATTGAAAAGAATATTTCGAGACTTGATGAAAAGCTTGATTACTCTATTACTCTGCAACGAAACCACCTAATTCGTATTAAGAATAATCATGAAATTGATGATGCGATGATTCTCATGGGAAAGCCTTATAATGACCTCTCCCCCCAAAGGGCTTTTCAAATCTATAATGACAAAGATATGGACTTCCTTCTTCTCGACGTCTCAAGAGATAGCTACCCCGAAGAGGAAAAACTGATGGGCTCGATAAGTATTTCGCTCGAAGATCTCGAGACCAGATACATAGAAATTCACAATAAAACAACACCCATCCTTATTATTAGCGAACAAGGCCTAAGGTCTATTCAGGCTTGTGAATGCCTTGTAAAAAAGGGCTTCTTTAATCTTAACAATATTAGTGGCGGCCATGAATTTTGGCCGGGTAAAAAAGGGAATCGCCAAGTCAGCTCTTTGGATATTTAAAGTTTCTTAGGGACTTGTTAAAGAGGAAGCTCGTTATTACGAGATGAAGAAATCTTTCCGTGAAAATTCTTGAGAAGATGCTGAACTCTATCAAGCTCTACTTCTCCAATGACATCAGTATAGTTTCTCTCGATGCTATCAATGCACTCAAAGAGATTGAGCTTAAATTTTTCACCATATTCAGTAAGGAAAATATTCTGTTCTCTCTTATCTCTGGCACTTACTTTTCTTGAAATATAACCACGTTTTTCAAGCTCATTAAGATGACTTGTCATGGTTTGCTTCTTCAGCCCACAAGCGCGACCGATTTCCTTAATCGATGGCCCTTCATTTTCACAAACATAGAGAAGGACTTCTAGGAAACTTGGGCGAAGATCCGTAAAGCCTTTTTGTTGCAAAGCTGCGAGTAGCTCATTGGAGTATGAGCGATAGATTCTTTTTAATAGGCTTCCAATCAGTGATATTTTTTTCATTTCTTAATTAGTCTGTTATTAAGACTATGTAATAAGTTAGCGTTCATGACGCAAATGAGCAAGCGTCACTGGCTTATTTAGAGCCTAGTCCAACCTTTTCTATTTCCTTGCTGTAGCGCAACATTGCTCGTTCAAGTTCAGCCGGTGACTCCGAATCGAGAGAATTTGGGCCATTTTCACCTGGATTTGCCTCAATTCCTTGATACCAAAGTGACAGCCTTACGGTTCCAAGAACCAACTTATCATTTTGAGAAGATTCGGCCCTTGCAGATGAAAGGACAAAGAGCGCCACGACCATAGCAAAAGTGAGCATTTTAAACACAATTGTTGAAAATCTAAACGTATTTTGCACTCTTAACTCCCCGTTTTTAATGGATTAATTTCTATCCATTAAAATTGCAACTACTGTGCCAAGAGTCTCTGGTAGAGAGCTTTTTAAAAGAGATTTCTAGCGTTTGAGATCGATGTTGCTAACCCAACGCAGATGCCAAAGGTCACCAAGCTTGATCCCCCATAAGACATGAAAGGAAGAGGCAAACCAACGATTGGCATAAGACCCATGACCATGCCCATATTAATGAAGGTGTGCCAGAAAAAGAGAGACATAAGCCCCACCACCACAATGGAGTCAAAAACCCTGGGAACAGATTGCGCCAACCAAATAAAACGAAAGAATAAAAGCAGATAGAGACTGACTAAAATAAGAGAGCCAATAAAACCATGCTCTTCATTAAAAATTGAAAAGACAAAGTCAGTATGGTTTTCAGGGAGGTAATTCAGAGAGGCCTGAGAGGAATTGGTAAAGCCCTTTCCTAAGAACTTTCCTGATCCAATGGCAATCTTTGATTGAATGGCGTTATATCCTGACCCTCTTGCGTCTGAACCAGGATTGAGGAAAGTGACGATTCTTTTTCTTTGATATTCCTTAAGACCAAACTGATACATAAGGCCGCCAGAAACAGCACATAGGATAAAAAGGATACCTAACGTTTTCCATTTTAGACGACGGTAAAAACTAACAAAGGCAAAAATCAAAAGACAAAGGAGACCTGTGCCAAGGTCCGGCTCTGCCACAATAAGAATAGTAGGAATAAAAACTAAAATGGCCGGAATAATAAGCTCTTTAAAGCCAAGCTCTTTGTCTGGACTTGTTCTCGCGTACCAACGAGCAAGAACCAAGACCACTGCAATTTTAGTAATCTCTGAAGGCTGGAGACGAATAGGTCCCAAGAGAATCCATCTCTGCGCCCCCATTCCCTTATGGCCCAAAACTAAAACAAGAATCAAAAGCAGCACACTGACGACATAAAAGAGGTAGGAATAACGAAAGTAACTCTTGGGGGCAATAAAGCTCACCGCGACCCCAAAGAAGACCGCCAAGAGGTATTTTGCTATTTGAACTTTATAGAGACCTGCCATTACTTCAGAAGTTGAGGCATGAGTAGCAGAGTAGAGATTAACCACACCCATAATAAATATCGCAAAGGTTATGACAAAGAAGCTAAAATCATATTTTTTTAAAAAGTCTATGATCGCCGTACGATTCATCCTTCGCTCCCCTCTGCTTTTGGCTTAGAGTTTACTCTTGCAGCTTCAGCTTCTTTCTTTTTTTCTTCTGCTTCTTTTTGGCGCTGTTTTTCTTGAATATACTTGCGATACTTCTTTCTTTGGCGATCTGAATATGTTTTGTGAAGTTCCGGCTGATACTTCTTCATATAAGCCGTAAGAACATCACGGGCCACGGGAGCCGCTGCACTGGAACCATGACAACCATGCTCCACCACTACAGCGACGGCGACTTTAGGGTCATTAAAGGGTGCATAGCCAACAAAAATTCCATGGTGTCGATCTTTGTAAGGCATTTCTTCACAGCGAGAAAAGAGTTCCTTAGAAGACATTGAACGCACCTGAGCAGTTCCTGTTTTCCCTGCCATCTCAAGACCAATGCCTCGATACCAATAAGCTGTTCCCCTTGGGTGATTGGCGACCTGGTAGAGCCCTTTTTGAACTGCTTTAAGTGTTTCTTTAGCTACTCCAATTTGTCCGACTTCTTCTGGCTGCGATTTCTCTACAATCTCCCCACCATTGGAGAAGATCTCTTTGATAAGGTAGGGACGATAAAGAGTGCCATTATTCGCAATAGCAGCATATGCCATCGCAAGTTGAAGAGGTGTCGCTAAAACATAGGATTGGCCAATGACACAAGAAAGTGTTTCGCCAAGTTGCCACTCCTCACCACTTCTTTTCAGCTTCCATTCTCGTGTGGGTATAAGGCCAGAGGTTTCTCTTGAAAGAGAGATGCCCGTTTTCTCTCCAAAGCCAAACATCTTGGCATATTTGGCGAGTTTATCGATATCAAGCTGAACCGCGATCTGATAGAAATAAACATCAACCGACCTTCGAATGGCTTTGTAGACATCTGTCAGGCCGTGACCACCTCTACGCCAATCGTGAAAAACTCTACGCCCAAGACGATAGGTACCGGCACATTTTAACTCCTGATCAGGAGTTACAATTTTTTCTTCCAAAGCGGCAATTGCTGTAAAAGTTTTAAAGGTGGACCCAGGAGCGTAATGTTCTTGAATCGTTCGGTCTCTCAATGGATTATTTTCATCATTAACAAGAGAGGCCCAATACTCTTTGGTAAGTCCTTTTGAAAAGTTGGTGGGATTAAAAGCAGGCCTGCTGACCATAGCAAGAATCTCACCGGTGTTGACATCAACGGCGACGGCAGAGCCCACTTTGTCTTTAAGCGCCGTAAAAGCTGCCATCTGCATATCACGATCAATTGTAAGGCGAATATTATGTCCTGGCTTTGCAGGTTTATTTTCAATACCGGCAAAAAGAACATTAGAACGTAAGTTACGCCTCATTCTTCCTCTTGCATCGACCTCAACAAACTCATAACCATCTTCACCACGAAGCTGAAGGTCAAACTTTTCTTCAATTCCCGCCTGGCCTATAAAATCCCCAAGCTTATAATCGTAGTCGTCTCTTTTCCTATAACGAGGAAGTTGGCGCTGATTTATTTCAGAGATATAACCTAAGAGGTGTGCTCCAGTAAGCCCATCACGATACTCTCGAGATATAAAAGTTTGAACCCGAACTCCAGGGATTTTAGAGTTTTCCGTTTCGATAATTGAAACTTCCTTCAAAGAAATATTCTTCTTAATCGTAACTGGTCTATATCTCGCTTGAGTCCTATTTTTTTTAAGAGTACTTTTAATATCCTCTAAGGGTATTTCAAGAACGCTCGCGAGCTTTACCAACGTCTTTTTTCTATTTTTTAGATATTGAGGAATAATAATGGCATCAAAGCGCGGAATATTATGAATAAGAAGCTGACTATTGCGACTGAAAATCATACCACGCGGAGCCTTGATGACTTCTTTTCTTAGGCGGTTCTCAAGAGAGAACTTGTGAAAAAGGTCACCTTGGTAAATTTGCAAATACCACAGCCGTGCTAAGATTACGAGAAAGCACAGTATAATAATATTTCCAATTAAATCAGCCCGGCCTTTGTGTTGGCGGACTAAATCATCTTCGCCAAACATAGTTTCCCGCTAAACACTCTCCCCTAATGCTCTCTGATTTTCACCACGCCATATAACGTCGAGAATGCCAAAGAGAAAAGGGGCCATTAAACTGATTAGGATACTTTCAGGAAGAAAGCGCCAAAATTTTTCTACAATATAAGAGAAGTTATCTGCTTTGAGGTAAATCAAAGACGACACAATCACAAACCATAAAAACTGAAACATCTGAGTCACGAATATAGTTATTATACTTGAAGAAAGGTGTAACAAATCTTTCAAATAACTTATCACAATACAAATCATCACCCCGGCAATCGTTCCCATTTCCCAACCTTCTATAGTGAAAAAGGAATGAGTGTACTGAAGAACTAGGATCAGCAAAGATGTGTAGGGTGTTTCGAGTTTAAAGCCCATATAAAGAATAATAAGGACATTAAAGGGTACTCGGTACTTTGTTAGTCCAATCATTGGTAAGAGTGCTGTCGAAATAATTTCGAGAACAACGAGAATAAGAATCGTGATGCCCAATGGTTTCATGAGTTGAATCCAATTTCCTCTCATTTTAAATTACCGCCTTTGGCTTCCTCTTGAGTTTCATCCATTTGATCAAGGGCTTCCCATTCTCTCTTTTTAATTTCATCGCCTTCTGCAGAGAGAATAATAACTTCCTCTAAGCGACCAAAGTCTACTGCAGGCGTGATCTCTACGTTCTGAGTGATTCCGTAGCTTTCTCTCTCGATTCGAGAAACTGCTCCCACACGAATCCCTTTGGGATAAATATTTCCAAGACCACTCGTAATAACCACATCTCCTAGAATAATAGGTTCTGCGCGAGAAACATATTTCATGATGGCCAATTCATTATTAAAGCCTTCAACAATGCCGTGAGCCCGTACCCTTTGAATAAGTCCATCGACCCGATTGTTATTATCAAGAACAGTGAGAATATCAGCGAAGTGATCAGTAAGACGATAAATATAGCCAACAAGGCCGGCTGAGGTCACAACTGGAGCCTGGAGGCGCACCCCATCATTAAGACCCTTATTTATCCTTAAAACCCTAAAGTCACTTGACGCATCCCACGCAACAACCTGGGCCAAAACCTTGTTATAACCAATCTCTGCACCAAACTGTAGAAGATCTTTAAGGCGCTTATTCTCTCGGGCCAATTCACGGAATTGATAAATTTGGTTTTCGAGTGCTTCTACTTTGCGCGAGAGCGTTATGTTCTGCTTTGAAGCATTAATATTGGCGATATAATGGTCAAGAAAGTCAGCGACATCCCCTCTAATACTGGTAACAGATGACTGAATAGGGGCAAAGGAGTCAATCAGTAGGTTCTCAAAGGCTGAGGTTTGGTCAAAGGTTGTCCTACGCTTTGCAACAAAGACAAAGGCAAAGAGTAACACAATTATATTTAAAATCGCTCTGAGACGACGATCCTTGTCCTCAATTAGACGCACAGTAGAAATTCCTTGTGGACCATTTAACCTAAGCTTTCCTTGTCTGGAGAGGGGTCCTGTTTCATAATAATAACTCAATTTTAAGCCATTATGGACGATTTTGTGAAATAAAAGCGTGAATTAATAAGGAAATTTCTATGAGCAGCAACTTTCAAAAAACCACCTCAAACTTTTTTGTGACCTTTCTTATAGGCCTGATCGTTGTGTCCTTTATGTTCACGGGATATGAATCGATGAAAGGCTCACCTGGTGCCATCGCAAAAGTAGGAAGCCATCCTATCACTGGTCGTGAATATCAAATGGAATATAATCGGCAAATTAACTTTTATAAGAATGCTATCTTTGGTGGAAAAGATCTCTCCTCTGAAGATATCGAACGATTTGGGATAAAGAGCACGGCCCTTAAAAATCTGGTTCAAAGTAAGCTTGTTCTTATTTTTGCAGATCAGTCAGGATTGGTGGCTTCTCCTAAAGAAGTTAAAGAAACTATTAAGAAGTTTGATTTCTTTTTAACTAATGGTCAGTTTGATATTAATAAGTACAAGCTTCTTTTAAGAAATAACGGACTCTCTCCTAAAGATTTCGAAGAAGACATCACCTCACAAGTCACTAGTGAAAATGCGGAAGTTCTCTTTTCACAGTTCCCCATAAGTGATGGCTATATAAACGATGTTGGTCGCTTCAAGGCCATGCGCTACAACGCCTATGTTGCAGAGATAAAAGAAGCGAACCTTCTCGGCAAGGTGCCGGTCTCCAAAACCGAAAGAAGTGAGTACCTAAAGAATGAAGCCAATAGTGCAAGAACAGAGAGTTTATTTAATGAAAGAAAAGCTAGCCTAGATGTACCTGAGAAGTTGAAGGCTTCTCATATTCTAATTCGCTCCATGGGTGGCGCTGATGAGCTCAAAGAGGCGAAGAAAAAAATCGATGAGATTGCCAAGAAAGTAAATACTAAAAACTTTAAAAGGCTTGCTAACCAGTATTCGGAAGATCCTTCCAACAAAGACCAAAGCGGAAAGAAGAAAGGTGGATTCCTTGGTATTTTTGGTCGAGGACGAATGGTTCCTGAATTTGAAAAAGTGGCCTTCACTCTACGGCCCGGTTCAATTTCTGAACCCGTTAAAACGAACTTTGGTTACCACCTTATTTATGTCGAAAAGAAAATCCCAGCAAAGATGGCAAAGTTTGAAGATTTTAGAGAAGAGATTGCTACAGAGCTTATTCGCCAAAGTAAAACCAGTGAACTTGAAGCTCTTATGAAAAAGGTTGTGGCCGAAGTAAGTGAGGCAATTAAACAAGGTCAGATGAAAAAGTTAGACTCTCTTCAAAAGCAATATGGTTTTGCTCTGGATAAGGAAGTGGAGTTCAACCGCTTTGAGGGCTCTCTTGGCCAAATTCAAATATCTAGCCCAGAAACGAAGAAAGTTTTTGCAGGACTTAAAGACAAAGAGAGTAATTTCTATCAATTTGATCTTGCTGCTAAAAAGCAAGTTATCGCTATTCAAAAATCTTATAACAAAGACCTTCCTCAGTTTGATGCGAAGAAAGAAAAGAATAGTCTTCAAATGGTTCTTTCAAATAGACTCAAAACTAATGTTTTAAAGAAAATTGGAGATGATACTCCCGTTAAGCAATTTGCTGAGATTTAAAAACGATGGCCAATAAAAGCGCAAAGTGGGAACAAAATGTCACAGGCAAGTTTTACGTTGATGATCAATGTATTGCTTGCGACGCTTGCGTAATGGAGGCGGCTAACTTCTTTGAAATGAATGATGATGACGGCCACGCCTATGTTAAAGCTCAGCCAAGTAATGAAGCTGAGCTTTCTCAGTGCAATGATGCGCTAGAGGCCTGCCCAGTAGAGGCCATCGGTCAGGATGGCGACTCCTAAAAATTTACAATGATATTGCGAGATCCGGAAGAGGAGCGTGTCCGGTGTACTCTAAATCCTTTAAGAACTCTTGGCATACTCTCTTCATCGTTTGCTCACTACCTCGAGAGCCAGGACGCTTTACAGTCTCGGAACGACAAACTTTATAAGGCTGTTTGTAAAGACCATCTACCTTAATAAAACCAATATCCTTCGCGAGGTCATCAGTATTTTTGTAAATAACGTCCCCCTCTTTTGTTCCTTTAACGAAGTAAACGAGGTCAATAGGAGCATTATCAAAAAGAGCAAGGGAGACCACATTATCAGGAGAAATAGTTGTCCTGCCTAAATAGTCTTCTGTAGGCCAATTGATATTACCGAAGGACTGATAGAGAAGCTCGGAGCAAACAAGCTTATCTGTGGTCTCAACATCAAAGTTAAAGTCGTAAGTCTTTCCCAACTGAGCAAGTGCAACTCGATAAATCTTTAACGTTTTCTCTATATTATCTGCTGGTTCTAAAATATTTCTTCTGAAGCGTAATAGGCCAAATTCATCAACATTCATAAAGTCACGTAAGGATTTAAAGTGAGTCCCACTTCTGTCAGTTTCAATAATACTTTTTCCTGCTCTAATTTGTGTTTGATAGGGCTTAATCACCGAGCTATCCCAAATCCCAAGCTCTTTTAATTGAAACTCAGTACCTAGCCAAATAGCATTGTGACCAAAGTGGCCGGGAATAAAGAAGTCTGTAGGAGTGTAACTAACTTTTTCAGTTATAAGATCAAGAGGTTTTAGTTGAGCGAAAATTTCTTGGCGGATTGTTTGGTCTTCAAAAAGCCACCCTTTACGCCAACGAATTGAGCCCATCCCATTACCAAAGGCACCACTAAGCTGATGAACGATATTACTTCTCACTCGGGTACCAAAGTCTGATAGAGTTTGACCAAAAATGAGCTTTCTCCACTTTCTCCACAGCTTCTTATCTTTAATAATTTTGATAGCAGGGTGACCTAAAACATCAGAAACATAGGCATCACTACGACTAAGCATTCCCTGATTTACTCGGTAGTAAATATCATCAAGTCGTGACAGAGCTTCTTTAACATTCTCTTTCTTAATTAAGTCCCGAAGCTGTCTTTTAAGCTCTTTTCTTTCAACACCATAAGAGCTGTCTTCAGCGTTAACGAGGTTACGGAATCCTTTATGGCGATAGTATGGAAAGTAAATAATATTAAAGTTATCGTAGCGATCAGTATTGGCCAAGGCTTTAAGAGCAATATTTCCATTAGAGGAGCTCAGTTTTAAGAGACCGTAATCCATCTCAACGAATAGGCCCACTATTTTGTGAAGAAGCGTAAGTTGTGCTCCATGCATTGGCTTTTCTTTTTCTAGGTCATCAACAACCATTTGGTGAAAAGACGGTGCAATTTTCATTAATTCAGCAGAAGCTTTTTTTAACTTAGGGTAAAGATTTTGAAGAGTTCCCTTCTGTCTTCTAGCACTTCCAAGCTCTAGCCTTAAGGCATCAACTTTCTCGATGCCTCGATTAATCTTCTCTTCAGTGCCAATACCAAAAGTGGTCAATGACAAGGATAGAGCAAGAGACAATATGATGAACCTAAGAACTGACTTCATGGATCTTCCCTCTCTTAAATAGATCAATTGCCTATAGTTTGAGATTTTTCGCAATACTCCCATATTTCATAATAATCTCAAGAGATTGTGAAGGTATTACAGGATAAGCATACATGAAATCAGCTACTTAAGTATAGTTATAGTGCTTTTAAGGTTAAATTAAAAAAACCTATATCAACTCCTCCCTCACCAGTGAAGGCAACTTCGACAAGCGCCCTATCTGCGGCGGAGAGATTCTGGAGGATGCGATCTCTACGATTGAGAGGATGACCCTTCCAATACATTTGAGTTGTGAGTTCTTCATAACCTCTTAAGTGAACTTTATAATGAATATGGGGTGGTCTCTCCCACGTAGAAGTAGCGGGATAAGCGCCTGGCATAATCGTTTTGAAAACATATTCACCTTTATCATTAGTTACGGCGCGACCCCAGTATTGAAAATTAGGATCAAGTCCTGCAGGATTGGGGTCACTGGGGTGATTGTACTTTCCGGTATCGCAAGCTTGCCAAATTTCCACGAGAGCGCCTTTAACTGGCTGACAAAATTCGTCTTGAACTACACCTTTGATGACACACCGCTTGCCACGAGCAGACTTTAAGGAACCTTTCACTGTTGTTAAGTCGTTATCTTTATCAAGCTGATCTTGAATAGGATAAAAAGGCCCTTCAGTTTGAGGTGGCGTAATGCCACAGGCTTCGGCCATAACTTTTGGGCCAAGAAGACCAAGTGGTGCGACAATTCCAAGCTTCTTTAAAAGGTTTCTGCGGTTATAAGATTTGCTATCCATTATTTCCTCCAATTCATTTTTTAGAAGAATAGGAAAAACGAACAATAACGACAAATAAGGGGCATACCACTACATCATAAGCAATAGTTATGGTTACTCATTGCTTGAGGCGGTTATGTAAATAGTGTCCTCATAAATACCAGCAATCTTAGAGCTAGGATTTCCTGTAATCGTTATACTTACCGGAAAATTCACCCCATTCACAGGAGTAACCCCAACACCACTGCCCAGGGGAATACTTCCATTTGGACCAGGAAAGGTTTTGGTCGTTCCACTGACTTTAAAATCATAAGTGATCAAATCTGATTTAGTTTTATGCTTTAGGGCTCCACCATTTGTGCTTCTAGCGGAAAGGGTATAGCCAGCATTTGATTTGACTTTAAGGTCTACATTCTTAACGGCTCCCTGATTAAGAACAGCAAAGTCCATTGTGTAGTTATTAGCACTTGGATCATAGGGGTTACCTGCATCCACAAGTGAGACATTTACTTCAGGAGGTATATTGAGATTCACCTGGAAAGAACTCGTAAGAGCTATTGAGTTTCCTTGTTTATTAATAACAGTCACTGAGATGGTATCTAAGTAGTTGGCCTTCGCGAGAAAGCTTCTGCCATCGTTTGGAAAAGGAAACCTCCCTTCAAAGGTAACAGTTTTTACCGTATCAGCTTTCTTAGGAAAATTGACAATAACAAGTTCTGAATCATTAGAAGCATCATTTAGGGTTTTAAGAGGAGTTCCCGTTAGGTTATCTTTGTATAAATTATAAGTTATATAATTAGATCCACTAAACATTCTCCGATTATAGTTACCAGCTAAGCCTGTTGAAAAACCTATATCAAAACTCTTACAACGGCCTTTAGTATTGGTTCTTCCAAGTGTTAGATCGGCCGTAAACGTCTGGGCATTACCATTCCATGAGAAATTAATATTATTCACACTTAATGAAAGCCCACAATCAATCGCCCCTCCCCCTTGAGAAAAAACAGTAGTGGAGAAAAAGATCTATAACTAACCCTTAATCTTGCATTTAATTTATCAGAAAGAAATTGAGTGACTCCAAGCTCAGGAGCAAGGCTGGCGCTATCACTTGCACTCAATAGTCCCATGCTGGTAAAGCCTGGCCCTAAGTACTCGAGACCAAAGTCAATATTGCGAAGCAGACGATCATCGCCACTGTAATCCCTAAAAAGGTGAGTAAGTCGTGCCCCAAGGCCACTTCCCTTTTCACCGACATTAGGCTTTTGTAAGAAGCTCCCTGAAAGGTTAAGGTCAGTTAAGCCAAGAAAGGATTGATGGAGGTATCTTAGAGATGCCAGTTTTTGCCAATTATCCCCCATAAAACCAAAGCCAATATTTGTGCGGTCACCAAGACCATAGAGATGGTTCATAACCAAAAAATACTTCTGATCCTCACTGTCATAGCGCCTTTCACTAAATTGCTCGAGTGCAGGTACACCAAGACCATAGGTAAAATCATGAACTCCATCTGCGATAAGTGAATAAGAAGTTGTGCCTTTAAAGTTAATCTCTTCTCTTCTTCCTCTATTATCTTGAATCTCAATGCGTACGTCATTTATCCCTTCATTTAGAGGAAGGTTATCAAGGCGATGACGACCAGTAGGAAGGTTAAGGGTTTGAACCAAAACATTATTAATAAAAACCCTTACGCGAGAAGGAGTATTGAGGGTAATTTCTTTAAAAGAGAGAGGGTTAAATAAGCGGTAAGGATCAAGATCAAAATTGGTACTGGCAAGAAAACCAGCTCCCGCTTGAAATGCCTGAAATTGATTAACTCGATAATTCAAATCCCCTAACTGATAGCGAATAAGATTTTTTGTATCATCATAATTAAAGCGCACATCTTGACGAAAAAAAATCGGACCGAGCATCTCGTTGAAAGGTCGTTTGAGCAAAGAAAGAGAGCTTGCCGAAATTTAAATTAAGATTCTGATCAGAAGTAATTGAATCATCGGCCGCTAAAGAGTCGGAACGATAGTAGTTAAAAAGGTTAAGAAAGCCACTGACTCCTTTTGAATAGACCGCTCCTTTTGCCCAATCGGGAATTTGGCTAAAGGAAATATCTCTGACCTCTAAAGCACTCGCCTCTGGTGATAAGGTCATAACAACGGCTAAATTCTTAGCGTCATAGGTCAGCGCAATACCCAAGCTCTCTAGACGAGAGATAAGGAGCTTTTCACTCTCCGTTTTTAGTCTATCAACTAACTCACCATCAATTAAGCCCTCAGTTACTTTAAGAAAACTATCCCTATCTAAAGATACAAGACGAGAACTGTTTTCAACTCTAAATTGGACCTCACTTTTAAAAGAACCTTGAAAAAAAAGAGGAAGCATAACCCTCTGCTCTCTTTTCTTTTTAAAGACCCTCTTAAAAAGTTGATCCGAATTCATGCTATCCGCTTGAGCAAAGGAAAGACTTGTTAAAGAAAAGTAAAGAAGCCCTAAGTGAATGAGGAGTTTATAGGAGCATCTCATTTACGACTTGTCATCTCCCTCAACAAGCTTAAGTTTGACCTTTGCTTTTTTAGAGAATTCATTAGGGGCTCGAAGCTGAAAACTTCTGCGAGAGCCGGCCAGAAGGCCCCTAGGAAGCTAATTTTATTGAGTTATTAGGAACTAATCTGAGCGGCCATTTTAAAATCATCATCATTAAAACAGGTTCTTAAAAAGAGTTTCTCTTTAGGAGAGAGGTGAATAAACTCTAAACCAAGGGCAACTCCAATCTCTTTTGGAATATGGGCTGCCAGTTTAAAATCCACGACAATTGGCTCACCCGTTGGACTTTTGAAAATCAATTTTCCATCTTGTGGTTGGCAAGCATTACTTACCTCTACCCTAGCGCCACCGCTACTGATATTGACTATTGTACAAACAATCGGATTTTCTTTTTCTTCAATAAAAAGATGAGCATTAAGCGAGCACTCTACTCTTCCTCGCGCGTCCCAATACTTTCTCAGGTAACGACTGAGAAAGAATCGCTGAGCGATGGGATAGAAGAGGTAGATCATTAAAGCAAAATTGAGAAGTTCAAAGACGATTGAACTCCCATGGGGCTTAGCCGAAAAGTAAGGCCAAGAAAAAGGAATGTATGTTAAGAGGGCATAAAGTCTAAATGAGCTCAAAAGGAAATAGAGTACATAAGAAAGAGTAGAGAAGGTAAGCAGGAAAACTCCGGCAAGTGGCGAGAGAATCCAAAACATAAAGAAGCGCGAGAAGCTGTGGCTATTCTCAATGATATTACTCCACACCACTTCCCATGGCATTCCTGAGTGGGCCTTAAAGAGCAGAATTTTAAATAGGGGCTCGCTAATAAGGAGGAACGAGATGAGGTAAATCGTTCTCGTAAGAAACTTATAATTACTCATGGGTCACCTATTCTATGCTTAAACTTCAATTTACTTAAGTCATAGTAATGAAAAAATAAGACCAGACATAGGCTACGTGGATTCGACGACTTAGGAGTATTTTTAAGTGGGAAAATTGCACAAGATATTTGGCAGAGTCTAAAGAGAGTCTTCAAAACACTGAGCAACCGCTCTTGCCTATCCCTTGCTTTTTTAAACGCGCCACTTTTCTTCAAGCTTTTCGATCTTACCTGCGAATTGCTTGTAGATATTGCTTCTCCCTAACCACCACCGAAGAAGAATCCGATCTATAATTTTTATTAAATTAAAACCAATGAGAGAGACGATAAGAATCGTACCAAGAATATAAATCACGCGCATTGTTCCTTCAGGGTGCTCTTTAAAGAGCATGCCTTCAGTATTCATACCGAAGAAACCTACAATCAAGTTTAACGGTAAAAAGACTCCTGAAAGGATTGTTAAAAAATAAATATTCTTATTAAGCTTATCGTTTTTAACAGACATATAATAGTTATGAAGGTTATCAAGTCTTGAGATCATGCCTTCACTTGTGGCCAGCGCAAATTTTATATCTGCAATCATATTATTGAAATCTAGGCTAGGAAAATCATCTTGCTTATCACCAAATTTAAAAAGGTCTTTATAGGCAAAGAGCTGCCGAGTAAAAAAACGCTCAATTCTTGAAATATCCTTTTTCAGATCAAACCAATTATCCATAAAGCCTGCAGAAACCTTTCTATCGAAGAGATTATCCTCCATGACCTCAAGCTCATTTCCGTAGAGAAGAAGAAATTTTTTGTTATTTTCAAATCTCTCGTATACAGCGTCGAGAAAGTCATCCATAACTAATGAAAACTGGATGAAACTATCTTCATCCAAGGAATAGAGATAGATCTCTCCTTTTACAAAAATAAAGTGCTCTGTTTTATAGCCGAGATCTTCTGCCTTCATTTCCAAGGAGCGCAGGATGAAAGCAAAACCACCAGGAAAAGTATAAAATTGAGTTTGATGGTCTTTATCGACAATATCATCGTAGAGAGTCGCGTAAGTCTCATCGCTAACATTTTCTTTTAATTGATCCCAAGTCATCATAAATACTCTCCTGAACCTTAATGCTAGCAGCTTTTTTGTGAAAATAAATCGCTTTTTAGCTGAAATTCTTTCATATCGGCACGCCTAAGCCCCTGCCCTTTGCTAAAAGCTCCTTATGAAAATAATGATAACGACACTCTTTTTACTTTTTACTCTCACATCTTCAGCAGAAAAGATCTTTTCTTGCTATAAGCCCATCAATCCCTATGATCCGACCTTTTCCCAAGGACAGGAGATGTTTATGGATATTCTGGTGGAGGACTCCGAGCAAACAGTCATTTCTTTATCACGGATGGCAGGAAGAGAAGTTCAATTTAAAAAATCATCTCCTCTAAGAATCAGTGATGACTTTAGTACTATCTCCTTAAGAATAGAGGGCGGTTATTTAAGTATGGTTTACTTAGGTGGAACATCATGGGGAGCTTTCCTAAAACAAACAAGTGAAGCAGACTTTCCCATTGAAAATGAATTCATGTGTCGAGAGCTCTTAGACATAACCAAGCTATAATAAAAAAAAAGAACCCCGCCTGCAAGCGGGGTTCCTTCTACTAACTCTTCTTCTAAATCTAATTAACCATCCTAGTTAATTATCTTTTAATGCCAAGTACTTCCTGTAGCATTTGATCAGAAGTTTGAAGAGTTTTCGCATTTGCTGAAAAGTTTCGTTGTGCTTTCATAAGCTCCACAAATTCAGTGGCAATATCCACGTTTGAGAGTTCAATTGATTTTGAAAGCACTTCACCTCGTCCAGACTCACCAGGTTTCCCCATGGCAGCCTGACCAGACTTTCGTGACTCTTTAAAAAGGTTTTTCCCTACTTTAAAAAGTCCTTCATTATTTTCAAATTTTGCCACGGCAATAGAGGCAATTTGTCTCGATTCGCCATTATCATAAACGGCTGTCAAGATACCATCATCGTTAAAAGATAGTGATCCAAGAGTACCTGCAGTGGCACCATCTTGATTATGTCTCGCAATTGCAGAGTCAGAACCATACTGAGTAGAGGCATCAAGGCCAGTTCCGCCTTCAGCGATTGACTCTCCCCAACTCATCTTAATTTTTTGTCCTTGAGCGGCTCCTTGATTAAAGTTGAAAGCATTACTACTTTCCGTTTCCTCTTGAAGAACCCCTTTATCATTGAAAACAAGTTTACCTGCTGCCATCTCAACCATCGTTCCAACCTGACCACCGTTAGCATCTTTACCGTCTGCCATAACACGATAATCCCAATTATTATTCGCCGTTTTATTATAGTAAACAGTAACGAGGCGAGCAGTACCGACATTGTCGTAAACAGTAATAGAGTGAGAGAAGTTGGATGTATCTTCTGGTTCGGCAGGGTTGAATTGTTTTACCTTAACTCTGGAGTCGAGATTCATACTGAGGTCAATCTTAGAGGTTGATTTAGCTGGAATAGTTGTATTTCCAAGCTTAATGTCTCCAACCTGATTGGTGATTTTACCTTCTTCAGAAGCCATAAAACCTTGAACTTTATAGCCATCTCCGTTAACAAGGTGCCCTTCTTTGTCAAAGTTGAGAGAACCATCTCTTGTATAACCATAGCCAAAAGGTGCTTGGACTCTAAAGAATCCGTTACCATTAATGGCCAGGTCAGTAATAGACTCAGTTCTAGCAACATCACCTTGAGTCATGATTGCTTTAACGTGACCAAGTTTCACACCAGCACCAAGCTGATCTCCACCATCAATCCCTTTTAGAGATGAAGCGAGAACATCTTGAAACTCTGCTCGAGATGACTTGTAGCCAGTAGTTCCTGCGTTAGCGATGTTATCAGAGATAACGGACAAACCTTGTCCCATGGCCGATAGACCTGATACTCCGACATTAAAAGACCGTAAAATTCCCATAGTGTCCCTCCTAGACTCCTACACTTTTCCAACATCAATCACACCATGGGGATTCTGAATACGACAGACTCAGACTGTAAGCTCCCGGAAAGGACCAGCTTATTTTACCCTGGGGTTCATGACCTCCAAATACTAAATTTCAAACCAATACTGTAGAATCAATTTTCGTAAAAACATTATCTGCAATATTGGACTTATCAATGGCCGTCACAACTCTCTTGTTGGGAACGTCCACAATATATGCTGCTTTATCGGTGATCACGAGAGAATCAATCCCTCCCTTCGCCTTTAACTTTTGAAATGCTGATTTGAGTTTAAAAAACTCATCATTATCCATTTCCATATCTCTCTCCTTCAACCTCTTTGCCGCATGGACGGATAGCTGAAAGGACTCTTCTTTGGGTAAGCCAGTTTCACTTACTTTTTCCTGAAGAAGATTCTTAAACTCGTCATTATTAACAGGACCCTTGGCACTTTGCTCGACCAACTTATGCTTCGGTAGTTTCGAAACATTAGGGATGAGCATGTTGTTAATTTGACCTTGGTTACCCATTAAACTTTCCAATTGAATTCAATCAATTCTAATTATCACTCATTTTATTATAGGCCGCGTTAGCCTGTTGATTCAATCCTAAATTTTTCTGGTGATTTTTTGCCGCACCATGTTTTTGTTTGGGTTGAAAAAAGCTATCAACATCACGAAGCGCAACCTTCTTACTACCATCAACTTCTAAGATCGTTTCACCATTTTCAAAGGCGACACCCGTAACGATACCCTCAGCTTTTGTTTCACCCTTAAAAGCTTGGTACTTCTCATCATAGGCTTGGACTTCAAATCTATAATCCCCTTTTACTGCGCGGGTCTTATCCATTTGCTTACCATTCCAGGTCACACTATTTGCACCCTTCCCCATAGATTCTTTATCGAGTTGAGCGATCATATTGTTAGATTTATCAAAAATTCTGATAGTCACATTTTGAGCAGGCTTTGACAGATGAAAAGGAAGGTTCACGGCAAAGCTTTGGCCATCGTAAGGAACACTGGTTCCTCCAGTTTGAATCGCTTTCCCAATAAAGCTAGCCCCCATAAACTTGACTTGATTATTCGCATTGCCAGAAGTTTTATCCATTTTTGTATTCATATTTGTCAGCTGTTCAAGCTGAGCAAATTGGGCCATATCAGCAGCAAACTTTTTCTGGTCAACTGGCTTAAAGGGATCTTGATTTGAGAGCTGAGTTGAAAGTAGTTTAAGAAAAGCATCTTTATCAAGTCTATTATGATTCGCCCTATCCACAAATTTTTGCTCTTGGCGTGCTCCTGCCACTTCGTTTAGCTTTTCTTGAAGATCTTCTTCTTGATCCCCACGAATTTTATTAGGATTTATTTTTTGGCCGCGACTAGGGCCATTATAGCGAGATATCCCGCGAAAGTTATTTTCAATTTCATTCGGATTGCCTATGCCTGGCATATACCGTCCTTTACTTAAGCACTTAAGCTTTCACTAAACTCTTTAGCTTCTTGCCAGAGTTGCTGTCTCTTATTGTGGCCATGACTAGCTGACCCCTGTCTTCCTTGAAAACCTTGGTTTTGGCCTTGACCTTCCCCTCGTCCTTGAAATCCAGAATTACTATCACTTGTTGACGATTTTGCATCGGCCATCGAGAAAAGTTCTCCCCCACCGATTTTAACATCTGCTAGCTTGATGCCATTTTTCTGAAGTGACTTTATCAACTCCACTTCGTTTTCCATAAAGAATTGCTGACCCTGCTTTGTCGCGGCTTGAATTTCTAAGTCGACTTGATTTCCAGGTCCTGATTTACTAGCGTTAATTTTAAATTGGCCAAGCTCGTCATGCTTTACAAGAACTTCTATATTTTCCTGTCCCGCCATTTGCTGACCTTGGATATAATTACTTATTTTATTCATGAGTTCAGTTTTGTTGGTAGAATTTGTTTGAGAGAGGTCAATAACTTGAAGATCTCCCATTTTACCTTGAAGATCTCCTTGGCCACCCTCGCCAGTTTTGGCATCATTCATCACAATCATAGCATCTGCTGAGAAGCTACTTGCTCCGTCGTGAGAGCTGATATTACTTTCGACCTCACCTAAACTTTCGAGAGAATTAAACTTAGGAGTCTTAATCATTTGGCTATTTAATTGATTATTTTCTCTATTGTACTGATGGATACCAAAATTCGGTTTTTGAAGCTCAGGCGAGCCTTCAGCGTTGGCTTGATAAAAGCGCCCCTTACCAAGTTGACTTCTTTGGGCTAAAAAATCTTCTGCTGATTGAACCTGGCCCTTTCCACTCTCTACAGACTTACCAACTTTCTGACCAGGAAGTGCTCTTCCTTCCAATTTATTTTCAAAGAGGTGTGGCTGATTATTTAATCCGCCTGCTTTAGTGTTTTTAATCTGATCCAGTTTAGCCAGAACTTCATCTGGGCTTAAGAGTGAACCATCACCAGATTTAATCCCTTCGCTATCGATACTTAAGTTTTTGAAAAGCTCTGCCTTTTGTTCAGAGTTGAGACCTTTCAAAATACTTTCTAGACTTTCACCTGAACCATTTTGATTAAGGTTTTTCTTAAAGAAGTTTAAGAGATCCGCTCCCTTTTGTCCTTGAAGAGCACCTTCACCTTCGAGTAACTGGGCAAAGGCAGAAGCTGTACTCTCTCCACTAGCAATACCATCGAGCTCCGAGGGACCCTTACTCGCACCTTTTGCTCCCCCGCTAAGGAAAGCTAAGATAGCTGAATTTTTGGTTTGCGTTGGTTGCATAAATTCCTTGCTTAACACATCTTGTTACAATCTATCTTTTCATACTCATGAACTGTTTTTGAAGTCGGGCAGATATTTCCTTATCCATCGAATTGAATATTTTCGATACCTTACCTGGGTCTAGTGCCCCAAGTATTTTTACCGCTATCTCAACATCCTGTACCGAAAGCACTTCCGCTGCCGACTGAGGTCTCATTCCAGAGACAACTTGAACCATGTGGTCGACTCTTTTCCTCTGGTTTTTATCATGTTCATCAAGACAACCAAGTAGTTTTTGGCTTCGCCCATTGAATGAAGAGATATTCTTTTTCAAATCATTCTCACTCGCTTTCAATGCTTCTTTTGCTTTCTTTAGCTCCAACTCTTTCAACTCTAAAGACCGCTCTTTCTTCATGAACTCCTGGCTTAGTTCGACCAGATTCTGTGGTTTATAGCGACTCAAGCGCGTTTGCACTTCTTTTTCTACTGCATCTAAAAACTCTTTTTCTGAGTAGGTCTTGCCTTTGTTTTCGCCCTCTTTTTCTTGAGCATTAGAAAATGAAATCATAGTTAAAAAGATAAAAAGAAAGCTCATAAAATACTTCATAACTCTCTCTCCTTAAAGAACTGTCTCATCTGAACAGACTCTTCCATATTCTCATTATCTTCTTTATTTTTTGCTTTTCGCCAATTGTCCATATCCTTATCTTTCATATTGGAGATTATCTTTGTTTCACCCATGGCTCGGTGAACTTCATTAAGCTTGCGCTCATATTTCTTCTGAAGACTATAAAGCAAGTTTTCTTGGTTCTTAATATCCTCTCTCTTGGCTTGCATGTAATAAGGAAAGAAGCGCGCAAGCTGTCCATTAGAAGAGTCTGCAAATACCTTCTCTTGCTCCACATAACTATCAGCTATATGGTTTTCTAGCTCTTTAATTCGCTCTTTTACTTTATAGACCTCTTGATTAATTTGCCCCAGCTCGACCTTTAATTTTTCTTCTTTAAAAGACCTAAGCTTTAGTAATCCGTCTAATTTAAATTTATATTTCTTAGCCATTAACTTTTGCCTTCATTAATATTTTCGCTAGCGCCTTCAGCTTTACGGGCCAGCTCGACCATCTGGTCGAAGAGATCATCAATCTTAAGAGCTTGATTCATATCTTGCATTTGGCGCATTAACTCCATTAAGTCATTATAGATAAGAATGGCCTTGTCGACTTTAGGGTTACTTCCTGGTGCATAGGCTCCAACATTTATGAGATCCTCATTTTCCTTATAACTTGCAAGTAAATCCCTCAGGTGAGAAGCAACAATACGGTGCTCTCGACTAACAACCTTATTCATAACTCGAGAAAGTGACTGAAGTATATCGATGGCAGGAAACTGATTCCGAGAAGCTAGTTCTCGAGATAAGATAATGTGACCATCAGAAATAGCTCTAACCGCATCGGAAATAGGCTCATCCATGTCCCCACCCTCGACTAAGACGGTATATAAGCCTGTAATAGAGCCTACACCAGCCTTTGTTCCGGCACGCTCCATAAGTTTGGGAAGTCTAGCGAATACGCTTGGAGGATAACCTTTTTGTCCTGGAGGTTCTCCAGCATTAAGGCCAATCTCTCGATAGGCCATAGCAAATCGAGTAATAGAATCCATCATCAAGAGAACATCAGATCCTTGGTCTCTAAAAAACTCAGCAATAGTTGTAGCCGTATAGGCGGCTTTGGCCCTAATGAGAGGCGACTGATCAGACGTTGCCACAATAACAACGGACCTCTTAAGCCCCTCTTCTCCTAAATCGTTTTGAATAAACTCAAGAACCTCACGTCCCCGTTCTCCAATGAGAGCGATAACATTAATATCTGCATTTGTATTTTGCGCCACCATGCCCATGGTTACAGATTTCCCCACACCAGAGCCGGCCATAATAGCAAGTCTTTGTCCCTTACCAGCAGTCATAAAGCTGTTGATGGCATGAATACCTGTATCAAGAGGCTCTGTAATAGGGGGTCTTTTGAGAGGATTTAGAGACTCACCAAAAATTGAGCGATTTTCAAAATCACCATCGAGAGAGCCTAGCTCGTCTAATGGCTGACATTTAAAATCTAAGACTCTTCCTAACATGGAAGGTCCCACTTTTATTTGCGTTGTGAGGTCTCTAAGAAAAACGCGAGTTTCTGAGTTTATACCAGAGAGTTCATCATAGGGCATGGCCAAGCATTTATTTGCTCTAATAGAAACCACTTCTCCTAAGCAACGATCGCCAAACTCAGTTACAAATTCAACGTTCGCACCGATAACAGCTCGACTAAGACCCACTTCATAGACTCCACCATTATTGGAGATAACCTTACCTACTTTTTGATAGGGAGTCTGATACTCATAAGCTTTGTGAATTTTATCAAGTTCAAGACTCATCGTTATCATCTTCCTCTTGTTCTAGTTCTTGATCTGGCAAGTGGCTTGGCTCCAAATCTTTAACTTCTGCAATTGGTTCAGAAGGTCTATTTACCGCATCTAAGGCTTCGGCTGGGCTCACTTCTTCGTCACTAAAATGACCAACACTTTCAAAAAGTTTTGATAGATTCTTAAACTGTTCTGTTAAGGAACCGTTGATAATACCATTTTCACTTTCAACAATAATACCTGGTCCATCAATATCGTAATCAATCTCAATCCTTACATTTTTCATTTTTCCGACTTTTTCTTGAATCATCTCAAGAACATCAGGCATCTCTGAAAAGGACTTTGGATCAATCTGAATAAGGACATTACTCTTTGCTTGTAGCTCACTTAAAAGTTTCTCAAGGAGCCTAAGAATATAATCACCATCGTCTTTGAGTTCACGTAAAATAACCCATTTAGTTAGGTTTTTAATGGTTCTGAAAACAATTTGTTTCTCATTCATAATGAGGTCGTGCTGCGCCTTTAGTACCGCCTCAATCATCTCATTAAGAGATTCAATTTTAGTTTCTACTTGAGCGCGTGTTTGGTCGAAAACCTCATTTTGGCCATCTTTTTGGCCTTGCTCAAAACCATCTTTATAAGCTTGGTCTTGAACACGAATGAGTTGCCTTTCGACTTCTTCCTGAATAAGCCTTTGCTTTTCAAGCTCTTCTTGGCGATTCATTCCTCTATGCTCTTTAACGATAGGGGCAATTTGAAATGCCTTTTTCTCAGCGAAGTTTCTCTCGATTTTAATGACTTTTTCATGCTCTCTTACGTCAAGAACTTGATCTTTTCTTAATGGCTGAAACTCAAAGGACTCTATACCCTTTTCTTGTTGTGAGTTTTCAAAAAGTGGTTGAAACTCATACTTCTCAATCTTATCTTTGAGGAGGTCTTGAATTTCTTTCATACCTTTCTCCTAATCATATTAAACAAGAGCATCTCCATCGCCACCTCTAGAGATGAACGCCTTACCTTGACTCTCAAGGTCCTTACACTTTTGAACAATTTCAGCCTGCGCCTTTTCAACATCTGAAAGTTTTGTCGGCCCAAGCGCATCAAGATCTTCCATAAGAAGAGTGGCCGCTCTGTTAGACATATTCTTAAAGAGCTTGGCCCTTATCTCATCATTCGCCGTTTTAAGAGCGATAACAAGCTTAGCATTATCAACCTCTTTAAGAATTCCCTGAATACCTCGGTCATCAACAAAGACAAGGTCTTCGAAAACAAACATGAGTTTTCTAATTTCTTCTGCAAGCTCAGGATCTTTCTCCTCAACTCGAGACATGATATTTTTCTCGTTATTTTTATCCATTAGGTTAAGCATATCTGCGATAGGCTCAACACCACCAAGTTGATTAGTATCAATAGACCCGAGAGTTGAAAGCTCTGTTTTAAGAACATCATCAAGCTGAGCGATGAGTTCAGGAGAAACGTAATCAAGGTTCGCGACTCTCAATACAACTTCTGCCTGTAGTCCTTCTGGTAACCTACGAAGGACATCCACTTTTCTCTCTGGAGCTAAGTGAGCAACAATAAGTGCAATGGTTTGTGGATGCTCATTAATTAAGAAGTTGGCCAATGTTCTGGTATCGACAAGCTCAAGTGACTCGAGAGTATTTGAAGTTCCAACATCAACAATTTGACCAAGAAGTTGCTTAGCACGATCTTCACCAAGAGCATTAATAATAAAGTCTCTACCGCGGTTTTCAGAAAAGAGGAGATCATTTTCTTCATTTAGTTGGGTGTAGAATTCTTCCAGAACCTTTTTAATCATCCAGATAGGGGCCCGATTTATTGTCGACATGGCATTAATCATTCTCTTAACGTCATTATCCCTCATATAGGTGAATACGAGTTGAGTCGTCTCAACACCAAGAGAGCTCAGTAATATTGCCGACTTGTCCTGACCTGACAGTAGGCTATATTCGGTATCTGGATCTAAATTTTCACCGGCCACAGCTTATCTCCTCGTTATTAAGCTATTTGTTTATCCGACTCTTGCGAGTGAATCATCTCATGGACAATCTGAGCAGCTTTTGCTGGATTGGCCTCAACTAGTGAGACGATTTTCTCACGAAGCATATTCCCTTCAATCTTTTCTGGGTTAATTTTTTCTTCCATCTGAGGCAGCGCATCTTCAAGACCAGGTAACTTTTGGTTCGCCTGGACTCTTTCTAGCTCCTCCAATGTCTTAGGAAGGAAATCTTCAACGGATTCTACCGTATTATCAGTCACCCACTGAATAAATGGTCTCACCACTAGGAAGAAGAAGAGACTGATCGCAAGACCGATGGTTAGGTACTTGATAATATTTTTAATAAGCTCTCTATTGGCTTTTTCTCTCATTAGAGCTTCAATCGCTTCAGTATCTTCCTTCGCGAATTCCATATTCTTAATAACCAGATTATCACCGCGTCTAGTATTCATACCGATAGTAGAGGCCACAATTGCGCTAAAGTTTTCAAGGTCTGCCTCGCTCCATGGTTCGTAACGCATTTGTTGCTTACCATTTTCACCAAGAACAGCTGCGCCATTTTCATCAACAAGGGGAACTCTACGGCCATCAATCATAACAGCTGCGGTAATCTTTTTAACTCCAGCCGTTGGCTTCTTTGACTGAGTCACCTTTGACGGCACATTGTAATTTCTTGTGGCGAGTTTCTTTTCTACATTATTTCGTGTCTCAGGAATACCAGGCTGAGGATTCTCTCCGGGAAGATTACTTCTTGCTCCAGGAATTCCCTGTGGACTTGGTCTGGCTCCATTTAACTTTTGACTATTTTCTACTTCTGAGAGTACGGCTTTATTTTCTTGGTCATAAGTTGTTTCTGTTGAGACAGATTCCGTAAAGTCCATATTCAGGCTGACTTTGGCGATAACCTTACCTTGACCAACAACTTTAGCAAGAATCTCCTCTATCTGCCTTTCATATTTTGCATTCATTTTCTGTTCTAGAGCTACCCTATTGGCCGTATAAGCCGTCATAGCGTCCCCAATATTTTCAGAAAGCTTCTTGCCACTAGCATCTAAGATGACAACATTTTCAGAGCGCATTCCATCAACCGATGATGCCACCAATTGAGAGAGTCCTTTAATCTCTGCTTCCGTAAGCGAAACACCACGATCAAGTTCTAAAACAACTGATGCTGTTGGAGCTTTCTTTTCACTTACGAATGGACTTGACTCAGGAATAGAGAGGTGAACCCTCGCTCTCGTTACACCACGAAGATATTTGATTGTTTTAATCAACTCTCCTTCGAGGGCCCTCTGTTTATTTACTTTTTGAACAAATGAAGTGGTTCCGAAAGATTGCTTATCAAAAACCTCATACCCTACAGTTCCACTAAAGTTTACTCCCATTGTCGCAATATTAAGACGCCAACGACTAACCATATCCTCTGGGATTTTAATAGTTTTCCCATCATCCGTGACCTGATAAGTAATATTCTTCTCTTCGAGAAGCACTAAGATCTTTTTCGAGTCTTCTTTATTAAGGTCAGAGTAAAGAACCTGATACCTGGTCTTTGAAGCCCAAATAATCATTGAAACCATCACCGTCACAATCATTATTGCTGTGGCAATCAGCCCAACTCTCTTTTGGAAATCAAGTCCCATAAAGAATTCTTTAAAGTTACGGTAGACCTTTTCAACTATGTCCTGCACCGTCATCCTCCTGATTTATCATTTTGCTCATCCTAAGCAAATGAACTATTAAACCTGCATTTTCATTACTTCACGGTACGCATCTAGTACTTTTTGACGAACTTGGTTCATTGTTTTGAACGCAATATCCGCTTTTTCAACAGCTAGCATTGTTTCGTGAATATTCTTATTCTCCCCCGTCACTAAGCGCTGAATCGATTCATTCGCTTTATTTTGGAGTTGATTTACTTCATTTATAGAGTTCGCTAAGAAGTCACCAAAAGTAGCGTTGCCCTTGGACTCTGGAGTAGGATTAATACCATCAAGCTTTTCAATCCACTTGAAGTCCTGGACTCCTGACATTTCTGAGGACTTAGTCCAAGCTTTAGCATCGTACTTACTTAAAACGTCTTGAATATTACCTACATTCTGTATTGCCATAAGTCCTCCTGACTTCTAGGCGACTATTAATTCTTACCAAGCTCCAAGGCCTTCATGGCCATAGACTTCGTTGTATTTAACGCCGAAATATTTGCTTCATAAGCTCTAGAGGCAGAAATCATATCTGCCATTTCTTCCATTACATTTATATCAGGATAAGCAACGTATCCCTTTGCATCCGCATCTGGATGGTCTGGTTCATATTTTAAAAGTGGAGGTTTATTGGAAGAGATCACTTCTGTTGCATGAACGCTCTGTGCCTTTTCATCCAACTCTCCTTCAAGAATTTCACCAAAGCTCTCACGCGCGGGCTCAGAACCGAAGACAACTTGTTTTTTTCGATAAGCCCCACCTTCAGCGGTTCTTGTCGTCTGAGCATTTGCGATATTTGATGAAATCGCCCCCATCCTTTTCCGGTTAGCGGCTAATCCAGATGAGCTAATTTTTAGACTAGTTAAAAAATCCATTTCCTCATCTCCTCACTTAGTTACTTTGTACGGCATATTTCATTAAGCCGAGTTTCTTATTTAAAAGCTGTACTGCTGCATCATAGAGAATCTTATTTTCAACCATTTTTGCCATTTCCTGCTCACGATCTACAGTATTACCATCTTGGGATACGACTCCATTGGAGTCCTCATAAATCTCCGGCTCTAAATTATTAAAGCCTCCATTGCCAACGTCATGGTGGCGTTCATCACCAGTTTTCATTTGCATCTCTCCATCAACATCCAAAGCTCTTGCTAGGGCCTGTTCAAAATCAACCCTTTTAGCTTTAAACCCGGGAGTATCGGCGTTGGCGATGTTACTTGATATAATCTCTTGTCGCATTTGACGGAAGTTGAGCGAAGCCGCCAAAGCTTTAACAGTTTTATCATTTACGTTCATAACAACTCCTTAACCGATACCCTAGGTGGTGTAACGGAGGTCTTAATTATTCTTAACGAAGGTTAACGAAATACGCGTTTCCATCGCCTCTGTACTCATTGATTTTATTTCTTAGAGTTCTAATTGAAACTCCAAGAATCTTAGCCGCTTGAGTTCTATTCTCACTTGTATGAATAAGAGCTTTCTTGATCAAAAGCTTTTCTGCTTCTTTTAAAGACATGAGGCGTATGCCTTCATTATCATCATCACTGATCATATTCACTGCTTTCTTTTCACCGATCTCGAGGTGTGTTTCAGTAAGAGTATCACCATCACAATTAGCAACAGAGCTCTCAAGAACAGTTCTCAATTCATGAACATTATGAGTCCAGTAGTGACTTAGAATCTTATCCATAGCAGAGCTATCAATTTTGATATTTCTTTCATTAGCGAATTGGCTAACGAAGAACTGAGTCATCATTTCAAGATCGTTTACTCTCTCTCTTAAAGGAGTGAGGCTTACAGTATTGCTACTAACGAGGGTATATAGACCACGATAAAAACGTCCAGAGCCAACAAGCTTAGATAAGTTTTTAGTCGTTGTCGCAATGATTCTTACGTCAATATCGTAATCATCAAGTTCAGATATAATTTTGTGAAGTTTCTTTTGAAAGTCGTCTTCAAGGCCATCAACATTAGCAAAAACAACTGTTCCAGTGTTGGCTTTTTCAAGTACACCTTTATTAAAGCGCCCATCTTCATCTCGCCATCCGAGAATGTGATTTTCGACAGTTTTACTGTCTGCACTACAGTCAACAACCTCTAAAGGCTTTCCTTGTCGACTCGAGTTTTCGTGGATGTAACGTGCAAGAGTTTTTTTACCAACTCCAGCTTCACCCGCAACAAGTACTGGTGCTTTTGTTACTGATACATTGGCAGCAATATTTACTGCTTTTTGTACCTTTGGATCTTTTCCAAATAGCTCAACATTTACCGTTTCCATTTGACCTCCTGTCAATTTTGAACCCAATCCTTGGGCCGGTTCTTCTATATAGTTCGCTCTTTTATGGCCATCAATGATAGCTCAGACTTCACTAACTCTTTAATTGATGCTGGCGTTCCCTCGTCTTTCAACACCTCTTCAAAAACCTTTCTGGCCTCTTGAAGTTTCTTATTTTTTGCAAAAGCCATGCCGAGGAGGTAATTCATCCTCCCCTTGTAATCAGTAATTGGATAACGCTTCTTAAACCCTTGAATTAACGACTCAAGACGTAAATAAGAAGCATTGGTTCCCTTCGATGACTCTATTTCCACATTCAGATACTCTAATCTTTCACGAAGAGATTTGATAAAGGGGTTCGTTGGAGCATAGTTATTGGTGTCATCTAGGATGGCCCTGGTAACCTTTTGGAACTTATCAAAAAGGCCTAATTCATAGAGAGAATCTGCATATTTATTAATCATGCTTGCGAGTTCCATTGGATCAAAGATAGATTTACTTTTCTGGTTAGCTAAGAATTGCTCAAAACTCATCGCGGCTTCTTTATGCTTATTTTGGCTAAAGTAAATTAGCCCTTGATAGTAGTTAATCTTGTTACTTCTATTATTTGTGTTCCTTAAACTTTGGATATTCTTAGCAGCAAGATCAAAGTTCTTAAGCTTAATATTCTTAACAAGTTCCAGTTCAACCAACATTTCATCCCCGGGTGACTGGTGGTCTCTCTCTACCCAGAGAGGAAAGGTTCTGACTGGTGTGTTGGCGATCTTTTTAAAGTCACCATAAAGCTTATCAAAGCCCTTATAGAGGCCTAGTTTTAAATAACTCTTACCTACAATGAAGTTTAAATAAGGGTCATTCGCGACCTTAAGAACGTACTTTTCTTTGTACTTATTCCAATCTTTTACAACCTTTGAAAACTCACTATTAAAATACCCTTGCTGAATAATACCGTAGATAATTTCAGCTCCATCCGCCTGAAAAACTCTCTTCTCAACAACCTTTAACGAAGTAAGTGGTAATGCCGATAAATAGGTCAGAGCTTTTTCAAATTCACCATCTACAATAAAAGACCGTAAACGAACTTGCCAAAGTAACTTCTTCAGATTTCTATCTAGAGTTACATTGTCATCAAAGTCCAAAAAAGCACGATATTCTTTGTCTGCATCCTTTAAAGATTTCTTACGAACAGACTTCATACCTGCAAAGCGAATTCTTGCCTCTGCGCTAATGGCCTTATCCTGACTGCGATTAATAGCATTCTTGTAAAGAACGATTGTCTGATCGATATCTTTATCAAGAAGGTCATATGCA